>PDWI01005943.1_pt1 | contig 15531 bp, 13 predicted proteins | sample 1430891 | NCBI WGS metagenome assembly PDWI01 (sample SAMN01162508, study PRJNA174530) | Oral metagenome, whole genome shotgun sequencing project. | biome: Marine environment; feature: Marine mammal; material: Swab sample of the gingival sulcus; isolation source: swab sample of gingival sulcus... | reverse complement strand
TGAAGAGGGCGATACTGTTTATGATATTGCTCGTCGTAATGATTTGACAACAGATGATATTTATGCTGCAAATCCAGAATTAGCTGAAAATAAGTATTTACAAATTGGGCAAGAAATAAAATTGATTGTACCAAAACCAATTTTAAATGTTAAGATAGAGGCTAACGCAACATTAGTTGAAGATGTTGAATATGAAGTTATAAAAGAAGACGATGATAGTATTTATGAAGGCGATAGCCGAGTAATCGAAGAAGGCATACTTGGTCAGAAAAAAGTAAGGGCTAAGATCGTTTCTGTTAATGGTAAAGAAGTTAGCCGTGAAGTGTTGAAAAGTGAAATTTTAAAAGAACCTAAAGCAAAGCTTGTTGCTGTTGGTACAAAAGAAAGACCTAAAGTAGGACCTACTGGTGATTTTGTTAGACCTGTTAGTAGCTATATTGTAACTGCCTGGTTTGGCGAGCGTCGCTCTTATAGTGTGCATAAGGGGATAGACCTTGCAATGTCTACTGGTTCTGATGTTAGGGCGGCAGATGGTGGTACAATTACGCATGCTGGCTGGAAAGGTTCCTATGGGTATTTGGTTATTATTGATCACGGTGGTGGTCGTGAAACTTATTACGCTCATTTAAGTGCTGTTGATGTTCATGTTGGGCAAGTAGTCGGACAAGGCGAACATATTGCTCGTAGTGGTAATACTGGTAGAAGTACAGGTCCTCATTTGCATTTTGAAATGCGTATTGGCGGTACACCAGTTAATCCAACGCGATACGTTTCTTTTTAACAGTCGTTAAATACAAGACTACTAATTTTATTAGTGGTCTTTTTTAAATTAAGTTCTTAAGCGAAGGAGACTAGTTATGAATGAAAAAATTTTAATAGTAGAAGATGAAAAACCGATTTCTGATATTTTGAAATTCAATCTTGAAAAAGAAGGTTATGAGGTACAAACGGTCTATAATGGTAGAGAGGCTTTAGATATAGCTTTAGCTGGCGGTTTTGATTTAATGCTATTGGATGTTATGTTACCTGAGGTTGATGGTTTTCAAATTTGTCGAAAGGTTAGAGAAAAATATAATACACCTATTATTATGTTGACAGCAAAAGAAGAAGAAGTAGATAAGGTGTTGGGCTTAGAATTAGGTGCTGACGATTATATTACAAAACCTTTTAGTGTACGAGAATTAATGGCGAGAGTGAAAGCGAATATTAGAAGAGTTGTGATTGATAGTGGCGTCGATAATAATACATCAGGAGTTATTACCGTTAGAGATTTAGAAATTAATAGTGAACGGTATGAGGTGAAAAAACGTGGTCAATTAATTGAGTTGACTTTGCGTGAATTTGAATTGTTAAAACATTTGGCGTCAAAAGAAGATCAAATTTTTACGCGTGAACAATTGCTAAAAGAAGTTTGGGGTTATGAATATTACGGTGATATTAGAACCGTTGATGTAACAGTTAGACGTTTACGAGAAAAACTTGAAGACGATTCTTCTAAAGCGGAGTATATTATTACAAAACGTGGTGTGGGCTATTATTTTAGAAAGGAATAAAGCTTGTTTAAAAGTATTCGTTGGCGCTTTATTGTTATTTTTTTTACTATTGTATTAGTGGTAATTACAATTTCTGGTGTATATATTATACAATTTTTTGAGCAGAATAGTTACCATTCTGTTGAATCTCGTTTGGATGCACTTGCTAATTTGCTCTTGCCAGATTTGAATAATACTTCTGACTTAATCACCAATCAAGAAACCGTTAAAAAAGTGATTGGTGGCTTTAGTATGCTTGGATTTCGTGAACAAATATATGTGATTGCCAATAATACAATTGTTGCTTCCAGTGAGCAGAGAAGTTCACAAAGCGCTATTGATTTTTTAGATGCTGATTTATTATTAAATGGACTTAGTGGCAAAAAGACAATGATTATTGACCAGACAAATACTGAATTTTCACAGGTTAGGGTAATGGATAAAGTTTATCCTATCATGCAGAATAATCAACTTATTGGCGTGCTTTATATTCGTTATGATTTAAAAGATACGGAAGATACATTAAATAGGGCAAGATTAACAATTATACAGTCTGTGGGAATAGCGCTTGTCATTACGATGGTACTGAGTTATATTATTGCCAGTAATGTCACAAAACCAATTAATGAAGTTACTAGTAAGGCATTGGCGATGTCGCGTGGTGATTTTGAGCAAAAAGTCGAGGTGAAATCCGATGATGAAATTGGTAAGCTCGGCGAGATGTTTAATCTTTTAAACCAACGTTTAAAGACTAGTATTAATGATATCTCTCGTGAAAAGAGTAAATTAGAGGCGATTATCAATAATAGTGGTGATGGCTTAATCGCCCTTAGTCGTAATCAAGATATTTTGCATATTAATCAAAAGGCAAGGAAAATTTTAGCGATTAATAGTAATTTAGATATTGAAAATTATGCACAAATTGCACGATTTTTACCCGATGTTTTGCATTTTGATAATATTATTTCAAATCATCCTGATTGGCGGGGCAGCGATATTTTAAAAATTAAAGAAAATACCTATAATTTACGATTTGAACCATTTAATAATGAAGGCATAAAAAAAGGCGGGCTTATTATTGTTTTGCAAGATATTACAGAACGCCATGCGCTTGAAAATATGCGTCGTCAATTTGTTGCCGATGTTTCTCATGAATTAAAGACGCCTATAACTAGTATTAAAAGTTATGCTGAAACCTTAATTGCTGGGGCGATTGACGACAAGGAAATAGCATTAAATTTTCTTTCGGTAATTAATTCTGAAACGGACAGAATGACGCATTTAGTTAAGGATTTATTAGAACTTTCTAATTTTGATGCTAAAATGACGCGTTTAGATTTAAAAGAGGCTAGTTATAAAGCCTTAATTGAGTCATCCGTTAGTAAGTTATCGATTCATTTTGAGAAAAAAAATCAACAGATAGAATTAGATTTAGTTCCATTATCTGGATATTTTGATTATCATCGATTAGAACAAGTAATTATTAATATTTTATCAAACGCGATTAAGTATAGTGATAATAATGGACAAATTAGAATTGCACTTCGTGGTGATCAAGAATACGCTTATATCAATGTTAGTGACAATGGTATTGGGATTAGCAAATCCGATCAGGAGCATTTATTTGAACGTTTTTATCGCGTCGATAAAGGGCGCTCGCGTGAACTTGGTGGTACGGGATTAGGGCTCTCTATTGTTAAGGAAATTGTAGATCTTCATGGCGGTAAAATTACGGTTGACAGTGAATTAGGTTTTGGTACGGAGTTTAGAATAGCCTTGCCTTTATTAAGAGAGGCGATCAATGAAAGCTGAATTGTATGATAAAATTCAAACCTCACTGCTGATTATACTTAGTATATCGGCAGCGTTTTTAATGCTATTACTTTGGTATAATCCACCCAAAAAAGCCTATAATTTAATTGGACAAGAGCCAAAATTAGCAGTAGAAGATTTTACCTCTTTAATAGAGATTGATATTGTTTTATTATCCAATCAATCAGGTAAACAAGTTTATTATGACGATATAGGTGATTTTTTTGCTGATAGTGCTCATAAATTAGGAAAGGGTTTAACTAAAACAGAACAAATTACGGCGATCAGTAAAGCCGATTATCAAAAAATGTATAGAGGGAACTTCATAGAATACAGTTTTTTAAATCCGCTAAGCAGTAGACAGTTTGCTGAAATTTTAAGCGGTGAAAAGCAAAATGAAGATTATCCTTTTGTTAAAATTGATAAATTGCTAATCAATGAAGATTTATCAAATTATATTTATATAGAGAATGACAATCAATATTTTATGGTGGAAAGTGAGCATTTTAGCGAAATTAATTTTGCTAAAGTGGCAACTATTAAGGGTGTTGAAGCAGAAAAGATTAATGGTATTTATTTGCCAAGTGAACCTTTATATAGTTTTAAAGTGATCGATGTTACACCTAAAATTGATTTAGATGATGAGCGAGAAGTTAAGATTTTAGCGCGTAAAATTTTCTCATCACAACTCGATTTTGTACAAGAATTAATTGATGTTTATGGGGCGAAAGTTATGCTTTATGGCTATGGTGAGAAAGCACTTCGAATCAGTCCAGAAGGTAAGGTATATTATCGTCAAAATATTGATGCCAGAGCGAAGAGCAAGCCTGATTTTTTAACCGATTTATCTTTAGCACTTGGAATTATTAATAAATTAATCGTTAATCAACAGAATTTATATTTGAGTGATGTTCGCTTTGTTGATGAAAATGGAGCGAGTGGTTTTAAATTTCACTTTTCTTATCGAATTAATGATTATTTAGTGACAAATGCAAAAAATGATACAGGTATTAGCGTTACAATTTTAGATGGACAATTAAAAAGTATCGATTATTATTTGATGGAATCTAAGGCGATGCAATTGAAAAGCGCTAAACGCTCCGTTATAAAAATTGTAGAAGAAAGTGGGCTTGCAGGTATTCAGTCGGTGCAAGCCTTGTATGTGCAAACTGGAAATTCTTTACTGCCAGCTTATTGTTTAGCATCTAATGATAAACTCTTTTATTATAATGCTTTAGATTATAGCTTACTTTATCAGGAGAGCAAATAATGGATTGGGCAAAATTAAAAAGCATCTTAATTTTCGCTTTAATTGTAGCTAATGTTATTATCGCTTATTTTTTGTTTCAAAAGTCAGAAAACAAACTTCTATACAGTGATGAAGAACGCTTAGATATGATAGAAGAGGTATTGAGCAAAAAACAGATCATTAATAATATTACTACGCCTCCGTTAGCGGAAACAATGCCTAAAGTTGAAATTGAATATCAGAATTATGATTTAAAATCAATAGCGGATAGACTTTTTGATAATGAGTATAAAGAAGAAGGCGGGGCTTATCACGGTAAGGATTATGCTATTATGCTTGTCGATAATGGTTCGGTTTTTTATTTAAAATCGAGAAAAAAAGCATTGCGTAATCCAGCTTTAGATTTTGATAATGCTAAAATTTCAGCTGAAGAGTTTTTGAAAAAATTAGGCTTTAAAAATGATTATTTTTATATTGGGCATGAGTATCAGGGTAATCTTTTGAAATTGAATTACATTCAAAGTTATAAAGGATATTTTATTGATAATACCTATATGACAGTGACAATGGATAGTGAAATTAATGCTATTGAAAGGCGCTGGGCAATAGTTCGTTCAGGAGAAGGTGAAGCGCTTAATATAATACCATATGCTACTGCTTTATTTATAGCTTTAGATGAAATTGAAAAGGGTGATTATCCTCGTCCCCTGAAAATAGAGGATTTGAAATTGGGTTTTGGTTTAAAAAATAGTGTTTTTGGAGAGGATGTATTATCGGGGGAGGCGCTTCCGTATTATCGCTTTTTCTTATCAGAAGGTGAAGATATTGTTATTCCTGCCTTAAAGGTAAAATAAAATGGGTTTAGAATTTATTTCATTAGCTAGTGGTAGTAATGGTAATTGCCACCTGCTGATATCAGATAAAACAAAAATTTTAGTCGATGCTGGTATGACTGGCAAGTATATTGCCAAATCACTGGCGCATTTGGGATTAGAACTTGGCGATATTGATGCTGTATTAATAAGTCACGAGCATCAAGATCATATTAATGCGCTGGGCGTTATTGCACGTAGAGCGGGATTAGATATATATATTACAGAAAAAACATTTCATGCAGCAAAAAATGTAATTGGCAAAATTTCCTTAGAACAAGTACATTTTATCGAAAATAATCAGCCTTTTATGCTCGGTGATATAGCAGTAAAACCGATACCGATTTCGCATGATGCTGTTGACCCAGTTTGTTATGTTTTAGGACAAGAGAATAAGGTCGCAATAGTGACAGATTTGGGTGAAGTCAGTGATGAATTGTTGGCGGAATTGAAAACGGTTGAATTGTTGTTATTAGAGGCAAATCACGATTATCAAATGCTAATTAATGGTGTGTATCCCTATCCTTTAAAACAACGAGTACTGTCGGATTTAGGGCATTTATCCAATGATGCGTGCGCAGAAGTGGCGCTAGAAATTATGGCGGCTGGTAAATTAAAGGTGTTAATTTTAGGGCATTTATCGGGAGAGAATAATAGACCAGACTGCGCATATCATACCGTTGAAAATAAGTTATTAAGCGCTGGCTATCAGGTTGGTAGAGATTATTTACTCGATATATCCTATCGAAGTTTTTGCGGAAAACTCTATCGATTGGGCTAGGATATAATATGGTAAATCGCGATTGAAACGTAATATTATTAAGGACAACACATGAATATCACAATATTAACAGTAGGAAAAATAAAAGAAAAGTATTTTAAAGAAGCAATTGCTGAGTATCTAAAGCGTTTAAAGCCTTATGCTAAGGTTAAAGAAGTGGAAGTAGCTGACCAAAAAGCACCAGAAAAATTGAGCCTTGCGGAAAAAGAGCAATTAATTGATAAAGAAGGCGAAGCGCTACTTAAAAAAATAGATAAGGAATTTGTGATTATAACGGATATTGCTGGTCAAAATTTTAGTTCAGAACAGTTTGCTGCAAAGCTATCGGAACTCGCCAATCAGCGCGTGGTCGATATAATCTTTGTGATCGGTGGTAGTCTTGGTTTATCGTCTGCTGTTAAAAAAAGAGCAAATTTGGCGATTAGTTTTGGCAAAATGACCTATCCGCACAAGTTGATGAAAGTGATATTAGCGGAACAGATTTACCGCACTTTTTGTATCAATAATGGTAGACCTTATCATAAATAAGCTAGTGCGACTGACCAAAGGAAACGAAGTTTCCGACGGGAAGTTCATAGCGAAGCGAGGACGTGAAGATCTTACGGCTTGTATAATGAGCATTCTCGCGTTGTCATCCAGAGAAGCCGAAGGCGACGTAGGGATCTTAACGCGAGACTCCAGCCGTATCATCTTGAGCGTAGCGTGAGGATCTTACGGTGGCTTTAGCCTGTGATAATCGTATGGCCTAGATAATGAGCATTCTCGCCTTTGTCATTCAGAGGCGGAGCGTAAGCGACAACGTAGGAATCTTAAAGGCGAGTAATTGTAGTTTGTGAAACGACTGCTCATTTCGTAGGAAAAGTATTTTAGTGTGACTTACAACAAACAGAAAGGAAACATTAGTGCCTGAATTACCAGAGGTAGAAACCGTAAAAAGAGGCTTAAATAAATTAATTATCGGCAAAAAAGTCATCGCGGAAACGCATGATTATGAAGTCAATTTCCCTAATAAAAAGGAACTTGTAGAGCAGTTTTTAATCGGGGCTAGGGTTAAATTAGCAAGACGCAAGGGTAAGCTGTTAATTATTGATTTTGATAGTGATTATAGTTTAATGATACATCTTAGAATGACGGGACAAGTGATATTTGTGCTAGATGAAGCTAGTAATAGACTGAATTTACCACAAAAAGCAACGCGTTTAACGATTACTTTTGATGATAAGAGTCGGTTGTTTTTCAATGACCAAAGGCGCTTTGGCTCTGCTGTATTAATTAAAACCGATGAAGTTGAGCGAACAAAGTTTGTATCTAGCTTAGGACTTGAACCTTTTTCATCAGAATTTAATGCGGAGTATTTAAAAGAAGTTTTTAAAAATCGTAAATCGGCGATTAAAGCAGTGATTTTAAATCAGAAAATCATAGCGGGTATTGGCAATATCTATGCCGATGAATGTCTTTTCGTCGCGGGCATTCATCCCGAGCGAGTGGCTAATAGCTTGACTGCTGATGAATTAAAACATTTGACAGAAACAATACCGAAAATTTTACATAAATCAATAGAACTCGGTGGTTCGACTAGTCGCGACTACTTGAATGCCGTCGGACAAAAAGGGGATTATCTTGACCAAGCCTATGTTTATAAAAGAGAGGGCGAGCCTTGTCTTTCTTGTGGAACAAAGATAAAGAAAATTAGAGTTGGGGGGAGGGGGACGCATTATTGTCCTCACTGCCAACTTTGACGGGTCTTTTCGCTCCATAACTGTGTCAACTGCGGGTAAAGTTATCGGTTACGTATTTAATACGCGCCCTCAAACTTTCCCTTGTTTCCTTGTTCTGAAACGAAAATCCTTCGTCAAAGGGAGAAAGTTTCTAGCCGTGTCATACAGAGGAACGAAGTGACGTAGGTATCTTACGGTTGGATTTAGGATGCGATAATTTTAACGCAGTAAGAATAATAATCTTCATTTACAACAGCACTGCATTTTGTTATAATATGTAGTGTGTTTGTAAAACAGGAGGGATTAAAGTGCCGAGAGTTGAAAATGAATATGAATTTTTAGAAAAAGCTAGTTCTGTTATTTTGACTAGAGATATAACGAAGGCAGGATTTCATAGAAGTATTTTAAAAAAGTTTCTTGATGAGAATTTACTTGTTCAAATAGGACGTGGTATTTATATTAAATCGGATAGCTTTGAAGATGAATTTTTAGTGTTGCAACGCCGCTATTCTAAGGGTGTTTTTTCTGATGAAACGGCTTTATTTTTGCTTGGATATAGTGATAGGACCCCCTTTAAATTCAATATGACTTTCCCGAGGGGTTATAATACGAAATCAATAAAAAACGAAAATGTAGTAGTTAAAACATCGGTAAATAAAATATATAATTTAGGTGTTGAGGAAGTCAATTCACCTTATAGCAATAAAATTAAAATTTATAATATTGAAAAATCAATATGTGATGTTTTAAGGGGCTCTAGCAATACAGATGCTCAAATAGTCATAGCGGCAATAAAAAGATATGCGAAATCGAAGGATAAGGATATTAATAAGTTAATTAAATATGCTGAAATATTAAGAGTGAAAGATAAAGTTTTAAATTATATGGAGGTTCTTTTGTGAAAAAACCAATGCTCTTATAAAAACAGCGACCAAGCGTGGCAGTTATGATGTAATAAAAAACTACAATGAAATAATTTAAAATATTAAAAATGATAAAATAATTGCTGAGTTATGGCGAAAATATTCGAAAGAGTATGAATATGCTAAAGACATTAAGTATGATGATATTTTTATAGCTTTAAATGAAATAACAAATAAAATATTTTAGTTTATTAAGGAGAAAATGATGTTATTCGATTCACATTCACATTTAGATGATAAGGCATTTGATGACGATAGGGCGGAGATGATTGCGCGTGCGCGTGAGATTGGCGTTGATTATATTCTCAATCCTGCGGTTGATATGCAGACGAGTCATGCGGCGATTAAGCTTGCTGATGAGTATGAGTTTATTTATGCAGCGATTGGTTTTCACCCGCATGATGCCAAGGATTTTAGCGATGAGGCACTCGCTGAATTAAGGGAACTTGCCAAGCATCCTAAGGTGATGGCTATTGGTGAGATTGGTCTTGATTTTCATTATGATAATTCACCGCGCGATATTCAGCGAGAAGTTTTTAAAACGCAAATCCATTTAGCAAAAGAGTTAAATTTACCGATTATTATCCACGCTCGCGATGCAGACGGTGAAGTTTTTGATATGTTAAAAACAGAAGGCGCATTTGAAACAGGCGTGTTGATGCACTGCTATTCTGGTAGTCCAGAACTCGCGCAGCGTTATGTGAAAGAGGGCGCTTATATTTCTATTGCAGGTCCTGTTACCTTTAAAAATAATAAGAAAACGCCAGCGGTGATTAAATGCGTGCCATTAGAGCGTTTAATGGTAGAAACGGATGCACCTTATTTAACGCCAGTGCCTTTTAGGGGCAAGCGTAATGAACCAGCGCGCGTTATTCATACCTGTGAAAAACTGGCAGAGATTAAGGATATTAGTTTGGAAGAGGCGGCGGCGGCGACGAAAGCTAATGCACTCAAATTCTTTAGGATTGATGATGAACAAACAGCAAGTTAAAGAAGCAATTATCGTTGAAGGTAAAGACGATGCCGCTAATCTAAAGCGTGTAATCGATGCGGAAATTATTATCACCCACGGTTTTGGTTTAAATCAGCAAATTGCTAAGCGTATATGTGAAGTCGCACGGCAAAAAGGGGTGATTATTTTTACTGACCCAGATTTTGCGGGAAAAGGAATTAGAAAGCGATTGAGTGAGTTGTTAGAGTCGCCAGAATATAGCGTTAAACATGCTTATTTAAGCAGGGAAGAGGCGGATAAAAATGGCAATATCGGTGTGGAAAATGCCAGTAAAGAAGATGTTTTAACAGCTATTATGGCAGCAAAACCGATGTTAACAGAGATTGATGATATTTATACTTATAAAGATATACAAGACTTTGCTTTAACGGGAACAAAAGCAAGCAAGGTAAAGCGAATAGCTGTTGGTAAGCATTTTCGTATTGGCTATGGTAATGCAAAACAGCTATTAAAACAACTCAATCGCTACGGCATTGATAGAGAGGAATTAGTGGCTTTTTTAAAGACTTTGGGCTAAAATAAGATGTAATCGTATTTTAGCCCCAAAATCGTCTATTAATTTATAAGGAATCTTCTGACGGGAAGTTCATAGCGTAATGTGAGGATCTTACGGCTAGGATTTAAAAGATGATAAATCAAAAAAATGGAGAAAATATGACAAAGCTAAGTAGTAGTAGTTACATATCGGCGCTGATGCAGGCGCAGAATTTGAATTTTAAAAAGCATTTAGGGCAGAATTTTTTAATCGATGCCAATATTACGCGGGCTATTGTCGATAGAGCTGGAATTACCGATGAGGATGGCGTGTTGGAGATTGGTGCTGGTATTGGTTCGCTGACGGAGGAATTGGTAGAGTCTGCTAAAAAAGTGGTTTCTGTTGAGATTGATGATAAATTATGGCAGATTTTAGAGGATAATTTTCGCACGGCAGATAATTTTAAGTTGATAAAAGGCGATGTGTTAAAGCAGGATTTAAAGGCTTTAATCGCGGAAGAATTCGTTGATTGTCAGCGTGTATTAGTTGTTGCCAATTTACCGTATTATATCACCACGCCAATTATTATGACGCTTTTAGAACAGCGTTTAGCGCTCGAGTCCATTACCGTAATGATACAAAAAGAAGTAGCGGAGCGTTTAAGCGCTAGTCCCAATAGTAAGGCTTACGGAGCACTAACAGTTAGCGCTCAGTTTTACGCTGATGTTGAGATGTTATTTACCGTTTCTAGTCATTGTTTTATGCCAAAACCAGCAGTTGATTCGGCAGTTATTAAACTTAGCTTGCGCGAGCATAATTTGGACTTGAAATCCGATGAAATATTTTTCAAAACAGTGAAAGCTGCTTTTAATCAAAGGCGGAAGACATTGATAAATTCATTATCGCATAATTTGAAAATTGATAAAAAAGTATTGCGTGAACAATTAGAAAAGATAGATATAGACCCTAAGAGTCGCGCTGAAAATTTAAGCAGTGCAGATTTTGGCAAACTCGCTAACATGGTAGTTGAATTGGAGTAGAGATTTTTTTAAGCTGTGTTATTTGAATAAGTTTAAAAAAACGAAAAAAGTTTTTTAGGCAAAACATAGATAAAATGCTGATAATGTGGTATAATTATAGTATATATTAAATTAATTATACTTATTCAGTTTTTGTTATTAGGTTTTTATATTTTAATATATATTAAGAGTTTATTTTAAATAATAAACTTAAAAGGTTGAGGAATAGATTTAAGGAGGAAGAACATGAAAATGATTTGGAAGAAGTATATGGAGAAACATATAGCTTTATTTTTATCATTGGCACTAATTATATCCTGCATACCTCTGGGGAATTTCAGTTTTGCTGTGTCGTCAAAAGATACTGCTAAAACAATAGGAGAATTGACTATTAATAAGGAATCTTCTAGAGTAGGCGATAAGAATTTGTTTGACATAGTGCTTACTATTGATAGTAGTGAAGATAAAGATACAACAAAAGTAGATACAGATATAATTTTAGTAATTGACCGTTCTGGTTCTATGGGTGATCGAAAATATACAGATATAGATAGGATGACACCGACTAAAACAGCGGTTAAGGAGTTTATTAACACTGTTATTCCAGAGAGTGGTAAGGGGCAAACTCGAGTTGGTATTATGACGTTTGACGATCAAGTTAGTTATCCAGATGTATTACATTTAACTAATAAAAAAGATATTCTTATAAACGAGCTGAATGACAAAGAAAGCTCATATTTTAAACCTAGGAATGATACCTTTACACATTTGGCGTATAAAGAGGCAAGAGAAAAGCTTGAAAACTCAACTGCAAAAAACAAGTATATGATCATGCTTACCGATGGTCTTCCTTCTATTACCTATAAGTTAAAAGATTGGAAGAAGGGTAGTGAAGCAATTTGGGCGAAGAAATCGTCGGATGGAGTGCATATGTATATGAAACATATGCCTGAAGCAAAAATACACCCTAACGACACAGTTGGTAACGATTATTGTACAACAGATAAAATAAATTTAGATACAATGGTGAATTATGATGCAAGCTATCCAATGAGCGATAAACCAGATGGAACATATAAAAATGCTCATATTTACGATGATGAAATTTATATTCAAATGCAGTGGGATCCTAAAGATAAATATGGCAAATATCCATTTGATCCATTTTTAAATCTTAATAATTTGTATAAGGCAGAGGCGAAGCGTTCACAAGGTATTCATACCTATGCTATTGGCATAGAGATGTTTCCTGTGGGCATGAAAATAATGGGTGATTTAGTCGGAGAAGCTAATACTTTCAAAACTACTACTTCTGGATTAAGCTCTATTTATTCACAACTTGCTAAGGAAGTTGTTTATTTAACATCGGATGCAGTTGTCACCGACCCTATGGGTGAAATGTTTTCTATGGTTGATTCAAATGGTGATGGAAAAGTAAATAAGGATGATGTTAAAGTAGTTGATAAAGATGGTAAGCCCATTGATGGAGCATTAATTGAATGGGATGAAGATACAGAGACAATAAAGGTGAGTATACCTAAAATTGCTAAGAAATTATCACCGATAAAAATAAAATATCAAGTAACGCTTGATGGTAAAGATGCTAAAGCGAATACACTTTATCCAACGAATAAAACGACAACGATTGATTACACTGATTTAAAAGGTGAGAAAAAGCAAGCTGAATTCCCAATTCCAGAAGAACAACTCGATAAGTCTGCTTTTGTCAAGATTAATTATAAAGCAACTACAGGTGGTAGTGTATCTTTGGCTTATGAAGAGATTTTAGAAAAATATGGAGAAGCGGTTGGTTCAACAGCGACAGCGGAAGATGGTTATAAGTTTGTTAACTGGACAAACGGTGATGATGTGGTATCGACAGATGAAACATATGTACCGCCAACAAAATCAGCAAGTTATGTAGCTCACTTTACAAAAAAAATAGAAGATACAGACACTGATGTTACAACAAATTCAGCTATTACAATTAATTATCAATCAGAAGATGAAACAAAAGGAACTGTAAGCATAGATAAAGAAACATTGAAGTTAGGTGAAGAGGCTGAGGGTTCAACTGCGACTGCAAAAGACGGTTATGTATTTGATTATTGGTCAAAAGTTGATGATGATGAGTTTAGATCAAAGGATGAAACCTTAGAACCAAATGATAAATTAAGTGATGAAAATGACGAAAGTCGAGAAGTTACTTATATCGCTCATTTTAAAGAAAAAGAAACAACGGCAAAAGAAACGATTACAACAAGGACAACAGAAGAAGAAACAACAACGACAACAACAACGGAAGAGGAAACAACGGCAACTACTACGGAAGAAGAAACTACTACTACTACGACGGAAGAAGAAACGACAACAGAAGAAACTACAACAACGACAGAAGAAGAAACTACTACTACAACGGAAGAAGAAATTACTACTACAACGACATCAGAAGAAGAAACGACGACGACAACGGAAGAGGAAACTACTACGACAACAGTGGTAGATGACGATGAAGATGATGAAGAAAGAGCAAAACCTGAGAGCCCAGCGGATGAGGTAATAGAAGAAAATGATACACCGCTAGGTGGAGGTGAGCCAGAAACAACGACAGAAGTAGTACTCAAAGAAAATAAGACACCGCTTGGTGGATTGGAAAACAAAGAAACTGAACCGGTAACGGATGCAGAGATTCCAGTTGTATTACCAAATAAAGATAGTGATGAAGAAATTGTTCTGGATATTGAAGTTCCACTTGGTTCAGCACTACCTAAGACAAGTGATAAAGACAATAGATTGTTATTATTATTTGGTGGATTGCTTTCGTTAGTAGGTTTCTACTTATCAAAGCGTAAGAAGTAGAATAAGACATTAAGTCATAAAAAAGCCACGGGGTTATACCCGTGGTTTTTTGTGTGATAAAGTTCCGCGTTAAGATTCCTACGTCCTCACTTTGTTCGTTCTCTGAATGACGGCGCGGAGAATAAGAATTTATAAAAAACCGCGAATTTATACTCGCGGTTTTTTGGGTTTTTAAGCATGTGATTTTGCTTTGAATTCATCGTTGATTTGTTGTAGGCGTTTGATGCCGTCTTGTCTGCTAGCAGCTGATTCGCTTTGGATACGCTTGGTTTCTTCTATGCCATTGAGAATTGTCTGCCAAGTTTTTTCCAAGGTTTCGACATCGATTGATGCGCCTGATGCGAGTTCAGCTGTTAGTTTTGATTGTGTAGCTGTATTTTCTGCATTTTTGAGCAAGAGTTCATTTGTTTTTTGATCTAATGCAGCCATTGCTTCGGCTTGTATGCCTTGTCTCTTAAGTGCTATCGCTTGCGTTAGGCTCTGTTTAAAGATAGGTAGGGTAACGATAAATGCCGAGTTGATTTTTCTCATGAGGTTATAGTTGCCTTTTTCTATCATTTTGATTTGTGGTAATGATTGTAGTGCGACGTTTTTAGCTAACTCTAAATCGTAAATGCGTTGCTCTATCATATCGATTGATTGTCTTAAATTATTAGCAGAAATATGGTCGATTTCTTCACCACTAGTACTAGCTTTATCTTCCAAAAGTTTTAAATCTTCATTCTTTAATTTTTCTGTTAGATGTTGTCCAGCGTAAATATATTTTTGTAGGTTTTCATAATATTTGACATTGGTGTTAAACATATTTTCTAAATTGCCATTGGTTGTTTGGATTTCTCTTTCATAACCTTTGAGTTCAGCGTAGACTTTATCAACTTCACCGCCCATTGTCTCGTATTTTTTAAGTAAATGGTCGATGCTATTTTTAGCTCCGCCAAAAAGTTTATCAAAGAATCCTGGTTCTTCTTGTTTGGCAAAATCTTGGGCATCAAACTTTTCCATGATAGCGTTTAATTGTTTGAGCATAGCGCCTGAACTTTCAACGGTATTGTTTTTCATCGTTGAAAGTATTTGGTCAGCGAGTTGTGTGATTTCACCAGCTGTTTCTTCACCGAACTTCATGATGGTATTGCTGTCTTCAAGGTTGATTTCCTTGCTTAGCGCCAATACTTCTGGTGAATCTTTGACTTCTTTGGCAATAGCTAAGCTCATTTCTTCGGCATTAAATTCAAAATTCTCTTCTTGAACGGCTAATTGATTGTCCATGTTTCCTCCTTAT
>PDWI01005942.1_pt1 | contig 15532 bp, 8 predicted proteins | sample 1430891 | NCBI WGS metagenome assembly PDWI01 (sample SAMN01162508, study PRJNA174530) | Oral metagenome, whole genome shotgun sequencing project. | biome: Marine environment; feature: Marine mammal; material: Swab sample of the gingival sulcus; isolation source: swab sample of gingival sulcus... | reverse complement strand
AGATTAGCTAAATCCGCGTAAAATTCCGACTTACATTATTATATCAGAAATTATAGAGGGGAAGGTATGCCTTTTCGTTAATGAAAAGTGTTAATAAAGCATAGTTTTAATAATTAAAATCCAAAACTACGGCATTATGTTAAATAGGAAGCCGTAAGATTATTCTTACAGCTTTTTTGTATTATAAAATATCGCTTACTTCGGAATGTGCCTTTATAGGTATTCCTTAGAAAATCTATAAGGTACTTAAATCACTAAGTTTTAACTTATAATTAAGACTAGATATTTTAAAATTTAATAATTTGAATTAAATGTGTTTTTTATCTTATCTTCAGATAATTAGTCTTAATATAAGCTAAATTTTAGAGAGCTGTTGTTAAGATAATTCAAAGTAATTTTTAATTAAATAAAGTGTTTTTTTAAGCACGTGCTATATAAGAATTACTTTTTTAATAAGTTATCCAGAGTATTAATAAGTTTTTTACCTCTTAATTGTTTAGCAACAATAATTCCTTCTCCATTAATAAGGTAATTATCCGGAATACCTCTAATATTATATTTTATAGCGGCTTCAGAATTCCAACCTTTAAAATCACTTCCGTGATAAGGCCAGTTTAATTTATCTTTTTTAATAGCATGTAACCATCGGTCTTTATTTCTATCAAGTGACACACTAAAAACTGTAAATTCGTCACCTCCCTCAAAAGATTTATTTTTAAATTTTTTGTATGCTTTTACGACATATGGATTTTCTCTACGACAAGGACCACACCAAGAAGCCCAAAAGTCAACAAGTACTATTTTTCCTTTTAAATCAGATAATTTTATTGAATCTCCATCAGGAGAAAATAATATTAAATCGGGAGCTTTATTTCCAATTTTTAACCCGATTTCATGTTTGTTATTGTTGTTTTCTACATAAGTAAATGATAGCAATAATAAAGATAAAGAAAAAACTAATATATTTTTTTTAATAAGCATTTGTCTAATTTTATATTAGGACAAAATATAAATTTAGTCCGTAATAATATTTACAATCTACAGTAAATAACAAATATAATGCCGAAAATCAATTTGTAAATCAAGCTGTTAGTTTCTTTAACTTTCAATGATTAACATTGGGGTCGATTATATTATTATATTTTGTATTTGCAACTTTATATGCTACTATGCAGATTTTTTTGTCTCTTCTGTATTTGTAATGCGGATGTTTTGGTCTTGAGTTTATTAGAAGCCCTCAAAGGTTAAAAAACTCTTTGAGGGCTATGAAAAACTCCATAAATTAGGATTCACTTATATTTCCATTTCGGGTATTTTGTCTGTTAAAAAAATAGAATTTTTCTTTTTGTTTTTATCAAAATCTATAATTTTAGTTATGTCTTTATCATATAATAATTTAGCACCGTTATTTTTATTAGTAATATATAAAAAAGCATTATCCTTATTTTTCAGGTTACAATCAATATTCCATGATAAAACATTATATTTACCATTGCTTCCCTTAATAATTTTTGCTTTATCTTTTTTGTCATGGACATCAATAATTGATAATATTCTTACTGTTTTGCTTTTTTTTGTGGCAATAGTTAAATTCCACCTATGGTCTTTAGGCGAATTCTTATGTTTATTTAACCAATCTATCGGTTCCGAAAAATATTTATCTGTTTGAGAAATACTAACGGGTTCGGAGCAAAAAAGAGAAACATTAGCAGTTCCGTTTTTTATATTTTCACCTGTAATCTCAGCTTTTTTTCCTTCAACTTTATAATTCATTTTGGATTGTATTGTATGAAGAAGGTATTGCCATGAAACATTTTCTGTTGCTTCTAATTCATCATAAATAACATATAATCCTGATTTACCTAATTGAACAATACTACGGCGGAATAATTTAACTTTGTTTTTATCCCAACCGTTAGCCGGAGTAAATTCAGAACCTGCTATTTCGGCTCTGCTTATCCATAACTTGGATGTTACTTCTCCATAGGCATTTGAGGCATCTCCTGTAACATACGATAATAAATTACCGTCGTAGTAGCGAGGAATCCAGCCGTAACCTTCTACACCTATTTTTTGTCCCATACCATCAACTAATATGGAATTATGGGCTCTGGTGTTTCTGTAAGAATATAGGCTGTGATTATCAACAAAACCTGTTCTTTGCCCGGAACTATAGAAAACAGGAATTCCTCCATAATAAATATTAAATGCGTTTTGATTGGCATGAGCATGAGATGTTGAACCGTAGGGACTTGAACGAAACGACATCATTGCATCTTTTTTATAGTTTCCTATGTTGGTATGGAACAAAGAAAGACCTGTTTCGTGAAAGGTTATTGAATTAGACATTTCACTTAATGTTTTAGTTTCTTCGGGTAGTTTCTTAAAAGTTATGCATCTATACCAAGTTAAATCTCCCGATTTAGTTTTACCCGAGGGCTTCATTGCATTAGAATCTTCTTTAAGAATTGCATTAACATATGCTAAAGCCCAAGGATTTTGTAACTCACGAGCAAGAGCATCAGCATAACCTATTCTGGAAGAATTAGGTTTGTTTTTGTTTTCATGAGAATTACCTTGTCCCGAAGCATGAGAGAAGGGAAGTTGTGCACGAATTAAATACTCTACATTATTAGTGTACCAAGGGTCGTTGAAATAATTAAAGTTGGTATATCTGCCAAATAATTCAGGTATTTCAATAAGAGTACGAATATTAACTGAAAAATATGAGTCGCCATTATGCCATGCTCCATCATTATTAAGTCCGGGGAATCGCGATACCCAAAAATTATAACAATATTCAGCCCATTTTAAAGCTTCGGGTTTTTTATCGTATATTGCAAGAGAAGCATTAGTTAAAATTCTATAAGTCATTTGCCAAACATGATTATCGGCAAGTCTGTTTTCAAGATGATGCACATATTCATTATAAAATTTATTACCTAATTTATAAATATTATTAACTAATAATTCACGTTGTTCTTGATTAAGTTTGTCGTAAAAAACATCATAAATGGCAGTTGATAATTTTAACATTGTTGAGGAATTAAAATCACCTGCCACATATTCGCTGTTTTGAGAAGACAGCACAACCATATAACGCTTTATTGCTTCATCCATGAACTTTTTCTTTTTTGTAAGCACATAACATCTTATTAAAGATTCGATATAAGCTTCTTCTCGGTCAATAATTTTTCTGCTTTCACGAATTAATAAAGCACGACGTTTCATTTTATTTTTTAGTTTTTTTACTTTGCTTACATCAATTTCTTTAGAAACATCTACCAATGGATTATTAATGGCTTTTCGAGAACGACTAAAAAAAAGATTAGTTTCTTTATTATTAATATTCTTTTTTATAATCTTGTCCCATTGCATTTTATCAAATAACAAGCGAGGATGATATTGGGGCATTTTACTAATAAATTCTTTAAATGACGGAGGATTGAATAGTATGGTTTTATCATTAATTATAAAATTAAATGTTTTTGACCATTTAGTACTGTCATTTTCTATAACACCATATTTCCAATACCATTTACCATTATCTAATAATTCGTTAGGAGTATAAAAAGCCCAATTGACTTTTGCTTCGTATATTTTACCCGAAAAATCTTTGCTTTTCGAATATTGAATAATATAATTAATTATATTTTCTTGCTGTAATTTATTTTCCATTCCGTCTAATCGTACACCCTCATCTATAGTTGCGTCAGGCCACATAAAACGAGGAGGATTCATGTCGGAAACAGTTTTGTCTAAGGGATGAGGTGTTTCACGTATCTCGTGCATTAACGAATTTTTGTTTAATGCAATCCTATTGTCTTTGTTGATTGGCGTGCATTGTATAAAAGACAAAAAACTTATTACAATTAATGCTTGAAATAAAAATCCGATAATTGAGTTACGAAACTTTTTACAACAATCATTTATTAAATTAAACTCCTTGATTTTAGGGGTGTGCAAGTCTTTTTTTCTAAAGTTTTTTTCAACTATTTTAAAAAAGTCAGTTTTTTTATAAGCAATAAATAAATTTTTATTTTCCATTTGAATTTAATTTGAATAATTCTTTAAACGATACGGTTTTATTATTAACTAATGGGTTAGCATAGTAGCCAATCATTGTGATATATGCAACAAATAACACAATCAGCATTAATCCTACTCGTAAAGTGAAAAAATCAGCAATAAAACCAATGAGTAAAGGACCAACAGCTCCGCCTACTATTGCAGAACATAGAATTCCGGCAAAAGAACCATGATGTTCCGAGGTGGAATTAAGAGCTAAAGAAAAAACTATTGAAAACATCATTGAAATTGTAAAACCTATTATAGGAAATGCAATTAATGCCATTTGTTTGTTGCCATACAATGCTGTAAATAATAATATAATAGTAATAAAACCTGAATAACGAAGAAGTTTTTTACTATCCACAAGTTTTAATAATAACATGCCAATCAAACAACCTACGGTCATAGCTCCCCAAAAGAAACTTACGGCTTTTGCCCCCTCTACTTGAGGATTTACTCCGTGATATTTATTTAAAAAAGTTGACATGTAAATAGTAGTACCTTGCTCAACTGCAACATAACAAAATATTCCGCCGAAAAAAATCCACACTAAAGGTTGTTTAAATAGCCAAGAATATGATTTATTAGCATTTCCCGTGTCTTTTTCATTTGTATTTAAAGTGGGGAATTTAGAAAATAAAGCAACAAGAATCATTAAAAATAATAATAATGCAAATACCCAATATAAAGACACCCATGGTAAATCTACAGGGGTTACTGAAGCTAATAAATCCAGAATGATATTTTTACCTTTTGTGTAAACTTCAGGATTAAGATTTTGAACTAAATAGGAATATACCAAAGGACTTAAAAAAGAAGCTACTCCAAAAGTAAATTGAGCTACCTCTGCAATAAAAGCATAATTTTCTTCACCGGCCACAGCTCTTTGTAAAGGATTTAATACTGTTTGCAACATTGCCATTCCTAAGCCAACAATAAAACTTGAAATTAATAGCATTAAGTAAGTATGAATTAATGCAAACAATAATGTAGCAATAAAAGGTATTGAAAATCCGATAATAAGTATTGGTTTTTCTCCGTAGCGGTCAATCATAATTCCTGCAGGAATTGACATAATTGCATATGCCAGAAAAAATGACGTAGGAATAAATCCCGCTAAAGCTAAATTAGTAAGGTTAAAATTAGAAATTATATCAGGAATTAAAGGTCCTAATATATTGGTTATAAATGAAATTATAAACCAGAATAGCATTATTAATAATATTAAAATATTCCTATGTTTCATAATTATTTTTTTTAAAAATCATTAATTATAAGTTATTGAAGTTTTATGACAAATAGCAAATATTAAATTTATTTTTTTCTACCGGTAAATCTTCTGTCGCCATGAAACAATTCTTTTTGTTTCTCGCAAGGGTCAGTGTCTTTATATTCTTTTTGAACTTGAATAAGTTTATTTTTTAATTGATTAACTATTTCAGAATAATTTTTGTCGGCATAAACATTATTCATTTCTTTAGGGTCGTTTTGTAAATCATAAAGTTCCCATTCGTCTATATCATTATAAAAATGAATAAGTTTGTATCGTTTAGTTCTTATACCATAATGGCGTTTTACGGAATGTTCCGCCGGAAATTCGTAGTAATGATAATAAGCATAATCACGCCACGATTTTAACTCTTGTTTATTGTTTTCAAATATCGGGCGTAAAGAGCGACCCTGTATGTCATTGGGAATATCCACTCCGGCATAGTCTAATAAGGTAGGAGCAAAATCAATGTTCATCGCCAAAGCATCGGTAACCGAAGCCGGTTTTATAGCTTTTGGATATCTAACTATAAAAGGCATATGAGAACTCTCTTCGTACATAAATCTTTTGTCGAACCACCCGTGTTGCCCAAGAAAGAATCCCTGGTCGGAAGTGTAAATAACTATTGTGTTATCTAACTCTCCGGTTTCTTCAAGATAATTAATTACGCGTCCGATATTTTCATCAACAGCCAATACGGTAGATAAATAATCACGCATATATTGTTGATATTTCCAGCTTATCAAATCTTTCCCTTTTTTGTTTTGTATTTTATAATCGTTATAACGTTTGGAATAAACGGAATCCCATTTTGCCATTACTTCGGGAGACATTCGTGAATATACTTTATAATATTTAGAAGTAGTGTCTTTTAAAATATTCTCATGTTTTTTAAGTTTTAAATCCCAATCATCTCGCAAAGTGTTTGCAATTGCAAGGTCTTGTTGTTTAGCTGCGGTTCCCATATTTTTATAGTCATCGAAAAGGTTATCAGGTTCGGGAAATATAGTGTCGTCAAATATTCCTATATGTCGAGGAGCAGGCATCCAATTTCGATGAGGAGCTTTTTGATGATAAAGCATACAAAAAGGTTTGTTTTTTTTACGATTTTTCAAACATTCAATAACTTTATCGGTAACAATATCTGTAGTGTATCCTTTAATTTCTATTTTTTTACCATTTTCGTTAAATACAGGATTATAGTAATTACCTTGTTCGTTTTGTCCCGTTAAATAACAATAATAATTAAATCCTTGTGGTTTTGAAATTAAATGCCATTTGCCTAACATAAAAGTTTGGTAACCTGCTTTTTGTAACATTTGGGGAAATGTAGGTTGGTTTCCGTTAAATATTGATGCATTATCGGTAAATCCGTTAATATGACTAAGTTTGCCCGTAAGAATACAAGCTCTTGACGGTCCGCAAAGGGCGTTTGTAGCATAGCAGTTATCAAAACGAATGCCCTCTTCGGCAATTTTATCAATATTGGGAGTATTAATTAAATTGCTTTTGTAAGCTGAAATTGCCTGGCTGGCATGGTCATCTGTCATAATAAACAGAATATTAGGGCGCTTATTTGTTTTTTCTTTATTTAAACAAGAATTAAATAAGAATAAAGAAATAAAGAATATTAGCGAAAAAAAAATATTTTTATTCATGGATTTAAGATAAAGTTGATATAATATAATCAAATAATGGATTATTTGCAAAAGCAAATATCGCATTATTTGATTACCACATTATTAAACTAATTAATTATTGAATTTATATATCTTTCCATCAACAGAAATATTAATAGTAGATTTATCTTCAGAGAAAGAAGATTTATTAATTAATATTTTAGTTTCAGGAAGATTGTTAGTATTATCGTAAGGATAAATAATAGTTACAAAGTTTACTAAATTATTATTTTTTTTATCAATACAGAATGATACAGAGCTTCGTTTTTTACGTTTTTTATATTTAGTAGAGCACCATGTTTCATATTCTTTCATATTTAATGAAGATTGTGAAGCACATTTAACAAAAACATTACTGTTGCCATCGTAATTTGTTGTAACCGATAAATTATTTTTGTTGTAATTTACTTTGCCCGGAGCAAAATGGTAATTAACACATACATTTCCTTGCTGATTACCAATAGCCTGGTCGAGAATAACAAAAAACTTGTGTTCTACAAAAAATATACTTCGCTTATGTTTTAAATCTTTGTAAGATTGATTTTCGGTAACAAGCAAAGGAGTTTTTTCGTCGGGTTTCCATACTTTTGTTTGCGAGTTTGTATTTACTATGTTTTTATCATTTAGCGTTAAAGTATTGTGAACACGAGTTTGACGGAACCAATTGCGCTGAGCCCATACTGCACTGTCGCCTCCATAGACGAAAGCTCCGGCATCGGGAAATAAATTTTTACCGTTATACCATAATTCAAATGTTCCGTTGTCGGGCTGGCAGTGCCAAAAAGCTTTAGGACCGGCTTTTACATCCATTTGTATAGCATCTTTTTCCCAGGAATTTCTGAAAATAAAGAATCCCGAGTTTGTAAATCCTTTACACAAATAATCAGGATATTTTCCTTTTTTACCTTTCGAAGCTAATTTTTTAATAAATAAATTATCGGGAAATATTTTTTTCCATTGATGATAATTTTTTATTTCATTTTTAGGTTCTCCTAATTTAGCATCACTAAAACAAGGATTAGTGTAATCAGGGAAACATATATTAGAATAAAAGGTAATCATTTTTTCAATGGTATTGAAATACGATTGAGGGAATTCTTTGTTTAATCCGTTTATTTGTGACATTCTATATGCCTTGCAAAATATATTTATAGAAACCAAATGATAATGAGGATCTAATTCAAACTGACTTCCATCGGGATATACCTGTATGTTTATTTGATTGTTCAGAATTTCTATTCCACTTTCACGCCATTTTTTAGCATCTTTAAATTCAGGAAAAAAAGTACCTGCATAAACTAATCGTTGAGCTTCAAACAGCAGATGATTTCCTTGTTTAGAATAATGTTGAATCAAATAATTACACTGGGTATAATAATTAAGTAAAAATTCGGTAAGAAACTCAGTTGTGAACCACTTAGAGTTGATAAAAAGAGCAAATTCCATTGTTTGATTTTGTACTCTATCACTTACTTCCAAAGCACGCCAAGCAAATCTCATGTTTTCAACATCTTCTTTAGAGGCTTCTTTTTTTTCTTTATCATTAAGAAGAGGATTCTTTTTTATCCAATCCGAAAATTGATAAACCCATTCTTTGGCATATTTTTCATCACCTGAAATTTTATATGCTTTCCCCATAGGTACAAACCACTTTTGACGGTGTAGCTGCCATCTTAATTCATTATCTTTAACCGGCCAATATCTCCAATTTATGTCGTTGCCATAAAAGAAAGAAGGTTGATAACCTTTGTGAACAAAAAATACATGTTTAAGACCATCGTCAGCCCATTTTTGTTCTTTCTTCGATATTTTAATATTGTTTAAATCAATGTCGGGATGTTTAACCGAGCTGCGTTTTTTATAATAAATTAGTAGTTCTTTAGCAGCTTTTTCATAATCGCCATTTTGATTATATTTTTTAACTTTTTCAAGTCCCGGATAATCCAGATTAAGGTAGTTAAATACATTTTTTTGTAGTTTTTGGGATATTCCTGATATTCCAAAAGCAACAATAAAGACCGATATCCATATAAAACGTAACATAAATTATTTTTTTAAATTTTTATATCTATACAAAGCTTCAAGGTAATAATAATCGGCATAATTTATAGGTACATCAATTTCGGAGCCATGAGGTAATGAACCTACCGAGTGCATTAATATAAAACCGTTGTTACTGCCTATTTTGGATAGATAATCAGGCGAACTCAGGCTTTTCAGAATTTCTTCGGCATATTTAAGATATTTATTTCCATTCTCCACATATCCCGATAATTCTATTAAAGCAGAAGCATTAATGGCTGCAGCCGAAGCATCACGGGGTGTATTTTTATCGGTGGGAGCATCGTAATCCCAATATGGTACTTTATCGGCAGTTTTATTTTTTTGCATAATTATATTTGCAATATTAACAGCCTGATTAAGATACTTTTTGTCTTGTGTTTCACGATAACAAACAGTGTAACCATATAGTCCCCAAGCTTGTCCTCTTGACCATGCCGAATTATCATTTTTACCCTGGTGTGTACATTTTTCTTCTACAGAGCCATCGTTATTGTAACTAACAACATGAAAAGAAGTGTAATCATCACGAAAATGATTTTTCATTGTAGTATTCGCATGTTTTATAGCTATGTTTTTATATTTATTGTCGCCTGAAATTCTTGAAGCATTAAACAATAGTTCCAAATTCATCATATTGTCAACAATAACAGGATAGTTCCATTCTCCGAAATCCCAGGAGCGAATACATCCTATGCTGTCGTTGAAGCGTGATAATAAATTGTCGGCAGTTCTGATAATTACATTATTTATAGAATCTTGAGAGGTAAATTTCAATGCATTTCCAAAACTGCAATTAATCATAAAACCTATATCGTGTGACCCCTTGAAATTGCTTACAGGCCAAACAATAGCAGTGTATTTATCAGCATATTTCTTTAGTTTGTCATCTTTTGTTAAACCGTAAGCATACCAAAGTGTTCCGGGGAAAAAACCACTTGTCCAATCGTAAACACTTTTACAATAGCGAATATGTCCGACTTTTTCGGGAGAAATATTTCTTAACGAATCAATAATAACATCTTTTTCAAGTTGTTTGGCAATAAAATCAACATTTTGTTGATTCCACTCCGAACGAGGTAATTTACCTGAATCTTTTATGTTGTTACATTGAAATAATAATTGTTTATGAACATTATTAATGGCATTTTCAAACCATTGTTGTTTTACATCTTGTTTACATGATATAAATGTAAAAACAGTAAAGAAAATTAAAATTATTTTTTGCATGGTATTAAAATTAATATTTTTTTAGTATTCAACACTATATTATTTATTCATCGTAATTATATTCTTCTTTTAAGTTTAAAGCTTCAATGGCTTTTCTGCCCGGACGAGGAGTTTTATCAACCTCGGCATAATATTCGGCATCAATCCATTTCATATCTCCGCCAATAACTCTTGGGTCTTTTGTTTTTGTAAGATAATCATTCAACTTATCAGACATTTTCTTTTTTATTTCTTTATATTCCGGAGCAGCAGCTACGTTGTTCATCTGATAAGGGTCTTTTTCCAAATCATAAAGTTCTTCGGCAGGTCTTTTTTCAAATGCCAAATTAAATAAAGGTTTCACATCGGGTTTATCTCTATTTATAAGCATGTACATTTTAGCGGCACAAGGATATTGCAACATATGTGCATCTATATCACCATACAAAGGCGGGTCACCTGCAGGCCAACGTTCATAATCATAGTTTTTTATGTATAAATATTTTTTTGTTTGTATAGCTCTTCCTCCATAGCCTGCTCCGTTTTTTCTAACATAGGCATGACGTTCGCGAGCAGTAACAACAAAATCTCTTTCGGGTTCGATAATTCCCGACTTGCCTGATTCTAAAATGTTTTTTAAACTTTTAGCTGTCATATAATCAGGAATAGGAATACCTGCATAATCCAGAAAAGTAGGAGCTAAATCGGTAAGCGACACGAAATCGTCAATAATTCTAGGTTTTTTAATATTATCAGGTAAATAAATAATCATAGGGATTTTGGTGCCCATATCGTATAGATTAGCTAAACCTCTTGGCATTTGCCAACCGTTGTCGCTGACAATAATAATTATGGTATTGTCTAACTGTCCCATTTCTTTCAGAAGAGATATGTAACCCGAAACTTCTTTGTCGAAATGTTGAATTTCGGCATAATAGTCGGCAATATCTTCTTTTATTTCTTTTGTGTCAGGCATATAGGGAGGAACAACAATTTTTGAAGTATCAATTTTAGCTTTTTTTCCTCCGTTTTTATGAAATGGTCTGTGAGGATCTCGTGAACTAAACCAAAACATAAAAGGTTGTCCTTTTTCACGTTCGTTATAAAATTCTTCAAAAGAATCATATTGATTTCCTCCGGGGTTGCGAGTTCTTCCGCTTGCTTCGGTATCACCCGGTCCCCAACCTTTTCCTTCGTATCCAACTAAATAACCTGCTTTTTCGAGTAATTCGGGATATACTTCAAAGTGTTTTGGCAGAATACCCCAAAGGTTAGCACCTTCTTCGAGTCGCCAAATATCCTGACCTGTAAGCATGGAGGCTCGGGCGGGAGTACACGACGGAGATGAACAAAAGGCATTGTTAAAACGCACACCTTTTGCTGCAATTTTATCTATATTGGGTGTTTTTACAACAGAATCACCATAACACCCCAAATGATTCCAACTATGATTGTCGGACATAAGAATTAAAAAATTAGGTTTTTTATTTTTCTTTGTTTTTTTTGTTTCATTACATCCGACAAATGCAGCGGAAATAAATAAAATAACAAAAAGAGTTTGTAAATAGTTTTTATACATATCAATAGAATTTTTGTTTTAATATTTTGAATTTAGTTAATATTACTCGTTAATTTGTTTATGGATTACCCGTTATTTATTAGTATTTATATTTTGGCTTTTTATTTTAATAAATCGAAAACACAAGCGGCAGCTCCCATAGCTCCGGCATTATTACCTAATGATGCGGATTTAATTTTGGTGAATACCGATGTTTCTTTCATTACCATAGAAAAAACACGTTTTCTTATTTCTTCAATATAAAAAATACCACTTTCGGAAATTCCTCCACCAATAATTACCTCCTGAGGACTAAATATATTAATCAAACTAACAACTCCTTTAGCTAGATAATCAAAATGATTATTCATAGCCATAATGGCTTCGGGTTGGTTTTTTAAATATTCTTTCACTATATATCTGCCGTCTATTTTATCATTAATGGTAATTCCCGAAGAAGATAATATTTTTTTATAATCATTAATTAAAGCAGTAACTGATGCCAAAGATTCGAAATATCCTTTTGAATTGGAAGAATCTACTTGATTGGCATCTATAATAATGCAACCTAATTCTGCACCGCGGTTTCTGTAACCTCCGTATAATTTACCGTTTAGTACCATAGCTCCGCCAATGCCTGTTCCTATGGTCAGAAAAATAACATCGGATACATTATTTACTTTACCGAAACGTACTTCTCCGAGCCCCATCATGTTTGCATCGTTATCCACACAAATAGGTATATTTAATTTGTTGCTGAGAGCAGCAACTAAGTTAAGGTCTTCCCAGTCGGGTAGATTTTCGGCGCCTCCCAGTACAATTCCGTCATCTACAATTCCGGGAGTTCCTATTCCCACACCAATAATGTCATCTTTAATGTCAGATGCTTTATTTAATAAATCAATAATACTATTTTCTATATTATTAATTACTGTTTCACGGTTTTTATCTGCCTGAGTAGGACGAATAGAATCAAATATAATTTTTCCTTTTTGATTAATTAAAACACTTTTAATATTAGTCCCGCCAAGGTCTATTCCAATAGAATATTTCATTTTATATGTTAAATAAATAATTATATATGCAAAAATATTAATTTAATATGTTTTATATGATTGATATATGATAAAATGAATATTAATTTCGTTGAAAATAATACTAAATTTGTTTATTTTTTTGTTGCAAATATTCCGAAGGCAGACATCCGAAATATTTTTTAAAACTGGTGGAAAAGTATGAAGGAGTATTAAACCCTACCATATAACTAATTTCAGAAATATTATATTTTCTTTCGTTAATAAGATTAACAGCTTTATTAAACCTTATTTTTTTTATGAAATCAGTAGCGGATTCTCCGGTAACGGCTTTTAGTTTTAAGTGTAAATTAGACCTACTCATTCCCATCTCACGTGCAAAAATATCCACGGTGAAGTTTATATCTGCTAAATTGGATTCTACTATGTTAACGGCTTTTTTAAGTAAATCTTCGTCAATATTATTAAAAGCTATTTTTTCGGGATTTACATCAATAGATTTTGAATATATTTCTTTTAATCGTTTTCGAGATTTAATTAAATTACTAATTTTAGATTCTAATAAATTCATTACAAAAGGCTTTGTAATGTAATCGTCGGCTCCCATTTCTATACCTTCAATATGGTTTTCGATAGAGGTTTTTGCAGTAAGCAAAATAACCGGTATATGACTTGTTTTGATGTTTCGTTTAACTTTTTTACAAAACGAAATGCCATCTAATCCGGGCATCATAATATCAGAAATGATAAGAGTAGGCATATGTTTATTAACCAAAGCCAATCCGTCGTTTCCATTGTTTGCCGTATAAATATTATATTTTTCAGATAAATTATCTTTTAAATATTCTATTATTTCCTGATTATCTTCTATAATAATTATTGTTTCCTTATCTTCATTATCATAACTAATATCAGATATATTGTCTTCGTAAGGTACATCTATGTCAGGAACAATATTAATGTTGTGACGTTTGGTTTCTTCGTTGGTATAAATTTCATTTTTGTCGTACACATCACTATTGGCAGGTATTTTCACAATAAATACCGATCCTTTGCCTTTTTGACTATTAACGGTAATTGTTCCGTGATGAAGTTCAACAAGGCGTTTAGTTAAAGCTAAACCAATACCGGAACCGGGGCGCGAACTGGTTTCGTCTATACGATAAAATCTGTCAAAAATAAGCGATTGTTTATCAGCAGGAATACCTTTGCCCGAATCACTAACTTCCAAAACAATAAATTTGCCAGTTTGTTTAAGTAAAATTCCTATAGTGCCTCCTGACGGGGTAAACTTGAATGCATTGGATAATAGATTAAAAGCTATTTTTTCTATATATCCCGAATCAAATAACATTTCTTTTTTCTCTATTTTTGTGTCGAAAGTATAAATAATATTGTTTTGAGAAGCTACCTCTGCAAACGAAAGATATATTTCGTTTATAAAGCTGACAAATTCCGATTTTGACACTTTCAGTTTTAAAGTACCTAATTCTGATTTTCGGAAGTCCATTAATTGGTCAACAAGGTTTAATAATCTCTTTGCATTTTTATAAATTAACTCATGCTGTTTGCTTAACCAAGCATCAGATAGTTTTTTTTCGTTTATTTTTTGTAAAGGAGACAATATAAGAGTTAATGGTGTTCGGAATTCATGAGTGATATTAGTAAAAAACTGTAATTTCATTTGATTAATTTCATTAAGTTTCTTTTTTTCTAATCGCTCAATCTTTATTTCGTTTTGAGTTCTTAACCTTTCTTTCATAAAATAATATAATGACCAAAGTAATAGAAATCCAATTATAAAATATGCTAAAACAGCCCATGTTGATTTCCACCATGGAGGTAATATATCTATGACCAAAGAAGTAATTTTTTTACTTGCATTGCCATCTTCGTTTATAGCTCTTACCTTAAAAATATAGTTGCCATAGGGTAGATTTGAATATTCGGCTACATTTTTATTTAGTGATACCTGCCAATAATTATCAAACCCTTCGAGCATATGTTGATATGTTACTTTGTGTGATGTAACCAGATTAAACGAAATATATTTTAATAATATAGTGTTTTGATTATTTTTAAGAGTTATTTTCGGAGTTTTACTAATGTGTTTTTTTAAAATACCTGTTTCGTCATTTGCAAATACTTTTTTATTAAACAAATTTAATTCGGTAATAATTACATTAGGATTAAAAGGTATTTTATTTAACATTTTGGGTTTGAAATATGTTATGCCGTTTATTCCTCCAAACATAAACATTCCGTCAGATGTTTTACTAAACGAATAATTATTAAATTGCATTCCTTGTATTCCATCACTTGTGTCGTAGTTAATTGCCGACTTGTCTTTGGTGTCGAAACAAGATATTCCCATATTTGTACTTAACCACAAATTACCTTTTTCGTCTTCTAAAATACCATAAATAGTATTATTTGCCAATCCTGTTTCTGTTGTGTAAATAATAAATTCTCTATTTAACTCATCAAATAAATTAAGTCCGTTATCTGTTCCAATCCATATTCTGCCTTTGCTGTCTTCGTATATGCAATTAATTGTGTTACCGGAAAGTGTTTTTTTATCATTTGGCATATTAATAAAAGATTCAAAAGTGTTTTTGGAAGGAATAAATATATTTAATCCTTTAAAAGT
>PDWI01009136.1_pt1 | contig 15533 bp, 17 predicted proteins | sample 1430891 | NCBI WGS metagenome assembly PDWI01 (sample SAMN01162508, study PRJNA174530) | Oral metagenome, whole genome shotgun sequencing project. | biome: Marine environment; feature: Marine mammal; material: Swab sample of the gingival sulcus; isolation source: swab sample of gingival sulcus... | reverse complement strand
AAGGTTCTTCATCAAAGGCTTCAGCCTCTCCCAGCATTCTCAATCCAGGATCCGTAATCTGTTCAGCCTCCGTATCTTGTGGCTCATCCTGCAATACCGATTCAACCGTCATCTCCGCAGTATTACAAATATTATCCAGTTCATCCCCGGTTAAAACAATGGATTCGTCTTCATCTTCATCAAAAAATCCCCCGGGAATAGCCTCTGCTTCTGTTTTGGGTGGATTGGAAGAAGCCCTCGCAGCAGGCTCCACCGTATTCATCTGCTTTCTTATATCCAGAATTTCATCCCTGATGGAAGAAAGCTCCTGTTCTATCTTCCCCAGGAGCTCTGTCTGTTTTTCAATAAGCTCCATTGACCCTTTGGAAATTTTTCCCTTTAGGTTATTCTGAGCCTCCGGCGCTGTCTGATTCTCCGGGATATTTGAAAAATCAGAGATTTGGGAATCTGCGGTCCTGTTATTACCCTCAGCCCAGCGGTCTTCGACTTTGGAGTCCGGTACACTTTCTTTTTCCGGAATCATGGTATCTTCTTCCAGATCCGGCAGGGTATAATCATCATTCCATTCATCCCCGGGCTCAAAGAGTTCAGCTTCTTTCGAGGAAGAATCCTTCCTGGAAACATGAGGTTCAATATCCTTTTTTACAAAAGTTCCATAGTTGTTTAATTCAGAGTTTTTTTCATCTATAGTTTTGGACATCTGTTGCTCCTGTATCCAGAATAATAAGCTTATAGAATTCTATCGGAAAAAATGCTGAAAAAGTTGAATTCCAGCTTTATTTATTTGGGTTTTACCCCTAGTTTAATATGGTTATTCTAGCAGAATTTTCCGGGAAGGTGTCAAGAAAATTTATTTTTTTCCGAAAATGGGAACATTATGAACCCAATGAAATACTATGCTGCCTTGATTAGCGCCCTTTTTATCTATACCATCCTGTCCTTGTTCTGGGGCAGCAACAGTTTTCATACCATGAGAGAACTTAAAGATGCTCAAAATGAATTAAAAAGGAATTTATCCGAGCTAATCCGGATCAATGAATCTCTTAATGAAGAGCTTCTTTCCCTGAGTCATGATCCCAGGCCCATTGCAATCAAATCCAGGAATTTGATGTTTCTGGAAGAGGGGGATAAGCTTTTGTGCATCAATACAAAGCATGGCATGGATTTAGCCGGAAAGAATTATGCCGGGAAGATCTTAAGACCCCACATTTCTGTTCCTCAAAATCGGCAGGCTTTTCAAATCATCAGTCTTCTGGTCTTTGCAGGAGCAAGTCTTCTTATTTTTTTTCGGGGGCGCTCCAGGAACTGAGAGCATGGGAAACAGGGCCTGTTGAAAATACCATTGAAGAGATTGCTAGAGTTGAGGATAGGTTAAACACGAGACTAGGGAAGCGTTTCGATTTTCCTTCCCCCTATAAGATGCTATGTATTGCTTTGGCTCCCTGAACGCAGGATAAAGAAAATAATTCTTTATATTATTGGTTTATATTTGGAATCTTCCTTTGTAAGACGTGAGTAAAATATTATTTTGTATAGATTTATGATTTTAATGTAATTCCCCTGGATGGGTATTGACTATAACTTTTTTTTATGAGAAATAAATTGTATCAAAAAGTACTTTTTTTGAGTTAAAAAAAGGCTCTGTTTATATTAAAAATATTTACAAATATTTATGCGGAGGCTGTTGCAATGAAAATGAAAACAATGTATAATGTATCCCCCCCCCCCGAAAATAAAGAAGTCGTAGTAAGGAGTAAAACGAAAAAACGCTTTTCAATTCGAAACAAGCTTATCCTTGTCTTTGGAGCTTTAATCCTTCTGACCATTTTAGTACTAAGCAGTTTGGCTGTTCATATTGCACAGAATGCCGTTATGGAAGTTTATTTAATTGGCAAAGCAACAGATACCGCAGAAATTGTGAATGGGAGGCTTGGAGGATTTTTTCAGTTTCTGGAAGGTGTGGCCCGTACACCAATTCTGCGTAGCAATGTTTCAATAAAAGAAAAACTCCTGTATCTTGAAAATGAAAAAAAAGCCAATACCACCATTTATGATATCGCTTTAATTGATAAAGATGGCACCTTTAATCACATAAGTGGCAAAACTTCTTCTGTGGCAAATGCCCCATGGTTCAAAGAAGCTCTGGCGGGGAAACGGGCCATAGCCGATCCCAAGCTCTCAATTGTGGAAGGTAAAATGGTCATTACCTTTGGTATCCCCATAAAAGACAATAATGAAAATGTTATTGCTGTTTTGGGTGCAGTTATTTTGGCTGAATGGGTAACTTCCCAAATAGAAGATATTGTTGTTGGAAAAACAGGATATTGTTATATTCTGGGAGCAAGGGGAAATGCTGTGGCTCACAAAGATTTTTCCATGGTTCAAAAAAAGCTGAATCTCGTAGAAGAAGCAAAATCAAAAAAGAGCATGGCTTCTCTTGGTAGTTTTTTAGAACATGCCCTGACATCCAGTAAAAGCGAAATCGGATATTACGAATTTAAGGGTTTGAAAAATATCGCCTCTTATGCAAAAATCAAAAGCACCAATTGGACAGTAATAATCAAAGCTCCTGTAGAAGAATTTTCAGGGACAATCCAAACTTTAAGAAACACGCTTATATGGATTGGAATAGCATCTTTTATGACTGTAATTGTGATTGTATTCTTTGTTGCATCGGGAATCGTAAAACCTATTAACGCTACGGTTGCGGCATTGCGGAATATTGCCCAGGGCGAAGGAGACTTAACCGCCCGTTTACCCCTGGGGGGTAATGATGAAGTAAGCGATTTGGCCCAATACTTCAATCAAACCATTATGAAGCTTGCAGCCTCCATACGTTCTGTAGGTGATGGTTCTCAAACCATGGAAACCATCGGTGCTGATCTTGCAGGTAATATGACGGAAACAGCCAGTGCGATACATCAAATCAGTGCCAATATAGATGGAGTTAAACGGCAGGTTCTGACACAAGCGGCCAGTGTAAGTGAAACAGCGGCAACGATTGAAGAGGTTATACAGATTATCAGACAGCTAAACGGCAATATTGAAAATCAGGCGGCAAATGTTGAGCAATCTTCTTCGGCTGTAGAAGAAATGGTATCGAACATTGCTTCAATAACACAAACACTGTCAAAGACTGATGGCGTTATTAAAGACCTTGCCAATGCGACCGAAGAGGGCAAGAGCATCGTTGCTGGAGCAAATAGTGTAACTCAAAAAATTGCCGAAGAATCTGGTGCATTGCTGGAGGCATCAAGCGTTATTCAGCATATTGCCAGCCAGACAAATTTGCTTGCCATGAACGCTGCGATTGAAGCTGCCCATGCGGGAGAAACAGGAAAAGGTTTTGCCGTTGTTGCGGATGAAATCCGAAAATTAGCGGAAGAATCTTCAATCCAGGGTAAAAATATTACAAGTACCCTGAAAGCTCTTAGTGCCGAAATTGCTTTGCTTTCCACTTCATCAAAAACTGCTGAGGAAAAATTTGCTATAATTTCCGGCCTTTCAGAAGATGTACGCCAAATGAGTACACAGGTAATCTGTTCCATGCAGGAACAGGAAGAAGGCAGTAAGGAAGTTTTGGATGCAATAAAAAACATCAACGAAGTTACTACCCTGGTTAATGATGGTTCTGCAGAGATGCTGAAAGGTAGTGAAAATATTGCAATTGAAATGGGAAAGCTTGACGAATTAACCCGAACCATAACAGACAGCATGAATGAAATGGCATCAGGGGCAGTACAAATTAGTAATGCGGTACAAGAGGTAAACGAGATATCCCAGAAGAACAAGCAGAGCATTGACAGGCTCGCAGAAGAGGTCAAGAAGTTTAAGGTCTAGCCTTATTTCAGGATGGGGTTCGTGTATAAAAATAATGTTTTGCCCGTTTTTTCTGGTAGGATAATAGGGGATTTTGCCCAGGCAGCAATTTTAATTTTGGAAGAAATTTCATACATTAAGACCTGAAAATTGACTAAAGGAGTTGATTTTCAGGTCTCAATATATAAAAATGCCTTGCCCCAAACCCTAAAATGAGAATTGCTGTTGTCCGGGTTAAAAGGCCATATTGCTTATGTGGGGCTTTTATGTTAATTCTCATCCTAAAGTTAATATAACTCGGATAATTGAATAAAAAGACCATTTCCGTTACCATTTGTTCCCATGAAACTCTACAGCAGGGCACAAGTTATATTTTATTCTCTCATTTCCGGGGCTGTCCTTTTTCTGTTTCTCATGGGGCTGGGATTTATTTCTGTTTCAGATTCTGTTCCCGGCTCTTCCCTGGAAACGCCCAGGGGGATGAAAGAATTGCCCTCCCCGGCCTTAAGTCCTGTTTCCGCAGGAACATCCTCTTATTCTGAAGATGAATACAATAACATTCGCATTTATGAACGCTGTAATGAGGCTGTTGTGAATATTACCACAGAGGTGGTGGGTTACAGCTGGTTTCTGGAACCCATTCCCCGGGAAGGTTCTTCCGGTTCCGGTTCCATTATTGATAAACGGGGCTATGTTCTTACCAACAATCATGTGGTGGACAAGGCTTACAAGGTGTATATTACTCTGGCAGATGGAAGTCAGCATGAAGGAGAGGTGGTGGGAACAGATTATGAAAATGATCTGTCGGTCATTCGTTTTGACCCTGAAGGCAGGGAACTTGTTACCATACCTTTTGGTACATCGGGAACATTGAAAGTGGGGCAGAAAGTGATTGCCATTGGAAATCCCTTTGCCTTTGAGCGTACCCTGACCACGGGGATTGTTTCCGGTTTGGGACGGCCCCTGAGGAATGCCTCTGGACTGGTTATCCGGGACATGATTCAAACCGATGCTTCCATCAATCCGGGAAATTCCGGCGGGCCCTTGATTAACCGTCATGGAGAGATGATTGGTATCAATACCATGATTTACAGCCCTTCCGGAGGTTCGGTAGGCGTGGGCTTTGCCATTCCTGTGGATACGGCCCGTCGAGTGGTTCCTGATCTTATGCAATACGGCCGGGTTCAGCGGGGATGGATTGATATTGTGCCCGTTCAGCTTTTTCCTTCCCTGGTGCGTTATGGCAAGCTCCCTGTTTCCAAAGGAATCCTCGTTTCCAGAGTAACCGAAGGAGGCTGGGCAGAAAAAGGCGGGCTGCAGGGAGGACATCCGGGAAAAGCGGTTCGAAGCGGCTCTTCGGTCATCTACCTTGGGGGAGATATTATTGTAGGAATTAATGGGGAGGCGGTGTCCAGCCTATCGGATTTTTACGGGGCTTTGGAGTCTACAAAACCGGGAGACTGGGCGGAATTAAAAGTTGTTCGGGGCCGCAGGGTTCTGTCCTTGCAGGTTGAACTGACCGAAAGGCCTGTGCAGTGAAGGTTCCGGGCTTTCAGGTGGTCTCCCCCTTTGAACCGGCAGGAGATCAGGGTCAGGCCATAGATACCCTTGCCAGAGCTTTGGAAAAGGGGGCCAGAAGACTCTGTCTGAAAGGAGTAACCGGTTCGGGAAAAACCTTTACCATGGCCAAAATTGCAGAGCGAATTCAAAAACCCACCCTGGTTATATCCCATAATAAAACCCTGGCCGCCCAACTCTACAGGGAATTTAAGGATTTCTTCCCCCATAATGCGGTGGAATATTTTGTTTCCTACTATGATTACTACCAACCGGAAGCCTATGTTCCTTCCCGGGATCTTTACATAGAAAAGGATTCTTCCATTAATGATGAAATTGACAGGATGCGCCTGTCGGCCACCATGAGCCTTATGGAACGGCCCGATGTGCTGGTGGTTTCCACCGTATCCTGCATTTATGGTTTGGGAAATCCTTCATCTTACAAGGATATGCGTATTCAGCTCCTTGCAGGCAGAACCTGCAACAGGGATGAGATTATACGGAATCTTGTGAGCCTTCAGTATGAACGGAACGACATGGTACTGGAGCGGGGAAAATTCCGGGTTCGGGGGGATGTGATGGAAATCCATCCTGCTTATTTAAAAGAGGCCTACCGCATCAGTTTTGACTGGGATGAAATTGAAAGTTTGAAACGCTTCCATCCTGTCAGCGGAGAAATTCTGGAAGAACTTCCCATGTGTACCATCTATCCGGCCAAGCATTTTGTCATGCCCGAAGATCGCATTCAAAAAAGTCTGGATGATATACGGGAAGAGCTGAAAGAGCAAATTGAATTTTTTGAATCCAGGGGAAAAATTGTAGAAGCCCAGCGTCTGAAAACCAGAACGGAATACGATCTGGAAATGATGGAGGAAATGGGCTATTGTCCCGGAATTGAAAACTACTCCCGTCATCTTTCAGGACGGGAGGCCGGAGAACGCCCCGAGGTTCTTCTGGATTATTTCCCCAGGGATTTTCTGACCATTGTGGACGAATCCCATGTAACATTAAGTCAAATCCGGGCCATGTACGAAGGAGACCGCTCCCGGAAAACCAATTTGGTAAATTTCGGCTTCCGTCTGCCCTCGGCTCTGGACAACCGTCCTCTGGTCATTTCCGAATTTGAGTCTTTTAAAAAGCGGATGCTTTATGTTTCCGCCACCCCCGGAAAGGAAGAGCTGGAAAAATCCGAAATCATGGCAGAGCAAATTATCCGTCCTACCGGCCTTCTGGATCCCTTGGTGGAAGTCCGCCCCACCCAGGGACAGATGGAAGACCTCTACGGGGAAATCCGTAAGCGGCTGGAGGCGGAGGAGCGGGTTTTGATAACCACCCTGACCAAGAGAATGGCCGAGGATTTAACCGATTATCTGGGAGAGCTGGGCCTTAAAGTCCGCTACCTCCATTCCGAGGTGGAAACCATAGAACGGGTGGAGATTATCCGGGATTTGAGGCTGGGGGTTTTTGATGTTCTTGTGGGGATTAACCTGTTAAGAGAGGGGCTGGATATTCCAGAGGTCTCCCTTATCGCCATTATGGATGCGGATAAAATCGGTTTTCTGCGCTCTGCCACCTCCCTGATTCAAACCATAGGCCGGGCCGCCCGGAATGCCAATGGCCATGTCCTGCTTTATGCTGACAGGGAATCGGCGGCCATGAGGGAGGCTCTGGAAGAAACCAGACGCCGCCGGGCCATCCAGATGGCGTATAACAAAGCCCACGGCATCACCCCCGAAACCATCAAAAAATCGGTGCAGGACATCCTTATCCGCAAGGGCGATCAGAAAAAGCAGGCGGAAAAAATGACCGTGGATGTGATGAAGCAAAGCACAAACCTTCTGGATCCAGCCCAAAGGAAAAAATTAATCAAGGCTCTGGAAAAGGAGATGCTTGAAAAGGCCAAAAACATGGAATTTGAAGAGGCGGCAGTTCTGCGGGATGAAATTGCCGCATTAAAGAAGGATAACCGGTGAAAGTTCTTTATTTGTTGTTCCTTTTGTTATGCCTGTCTTTTTGCCATAAGCAGGAGGTTGAGCCTGAAATCCCTTTGCCCCCCACCCCCATTATGACCGGAACAGTACACTGGGGGGTTGTGAATGTCCCCTACCTGAAAGTCCTGAAGGAACCGGAAGACGAGGAACATATCCTGACCATTTTGCGTTTTGGAGATATTGTTCAGGTTACGGCCACTTGTTACAAGCAGCATAAGACCTTTGCAGATTTATGGTACAAGGTTCGGCAGGAAGGGCATCCCTCCTGGTATGGTTGGGTGCAGGACCAGCATTTGGAAGCCTATTCTACCATGAAAAAGGCAAAAACCGCTTCAGCTCTTCTTCTTGAACCCTGATTATGCTAGGATAAGAATATGAGTATTTGTGAGAATCTGAAAGTAGTACACCAAACCGTGGCTTCTGCAGCGCTCAGAGCCGGACGGGATCCTGGGGAAATCCGTTTAATGGCGGTGAGCAAAACAAAACCTCTGGCATTGGTTCAGGAGGCTTATGAGGCAGGTCAGCGGCTTTTTGGAGAAAACCGTGTGGCCGAAGGGGCGGAAAAGTTTTCCCATCTTCCTGATGATGCAGAACTTCACTTGATAGGCCATCTTCAGAAAAACAAGATCCGGCAAATTTGCCCGTCCTTTCATTGCATTCAGTCCCTGGACTCCCTGGAACTTGCAAAAAAATTAATCCGGTACTGCCAGGAACAGGACTGGCATGTAAACGTTCTTCTCCAGCTAAAAACCGCAGAGGAAGGGGGTAAAACCGGTTTTGAAACCGAGGGGATTCTTGAAGAGGCGGCGGGTTTGCTCCGGGAACAGAATCATGTTCAGGCTGCCGGGCTTATGACCATAGCCCCTTTTACTGATGATGAAAAAAAGATCCGCCGGGCCTTTGCCCGCTGCCGGAAGCTCCAGCAGCGCTTAACAAGCCTTTATCCAGATCAGGATTACAGCATCCTTTCCATGGGTATGAGTTCCGATTATGAATGGGCTGTTCTGGAAGGTTCCACTTTACTCAGAATTGGAACCGCTATTTTCGGGAGCCGCTAATTGAAAAGGGCTGTTTTTGTTCTGGTACTCTTTTTCTTTCTGTTTCATACCCTGGGTGGAAAAGAGCAGAAAGCTTCTCCAGAAGATCCCGTTCCTTATAAAAAGGAAGAATTTCCCCAGTGGGCTCATGACCTGAGGCGCTTTGAAGTCATTGCCTTTGGAGCTTTTCCCTTAACCTACATGATTGGTTCTTTAGGCTATGGACTTTATGATGTATCTACAGGGGGAGAGGGAAATTTTTCCTTTTACGGCAATAGAAGTCAGGAAGATTATAAAATCCTTCTCATTACCGCATCTACCCTGTCCCTGGGAGTGGCCGTAGCCGATTTTATTATAGGAAAAATTAAAAAAAAACAGAAAGAAAAAGCCCAAAGGGAGTATTCCTATGTCCGGCCAAAAAGCTGAAAAAGCTTTGATTTTAGGATATGGTGCAAAGCCCGGTGGCCACCGGCAGGCTGACCCAAAGCAGATAAGGAGTCAGGAATGGAAATGAAAACCATCGTGGAGCTGGCACAAGGGGAGCAGATCCGGGCAGACCGCTGGGTCTCCGGTCTGGGTCTTATGAACCGCAGCCAGTTTGAAAGCAGGCATCTCAGGATTTTTATGGAGGGACAGGAGATAAAACCTTCCCGGAAAATTAAAAAGGGAGATATTCTTGTTCTGGAATGGGAAAACCCCGCAGAACCTGAATATGCCCCTGAAAAGATGGCTTTGGACATTCTGTACGAAGATGAATCGGTAATTGTCCTGAACAAACCCCGGGGCCTTGTAGTCCATCCAGGAGCAGGAAATCATAAAGGAACCCTGGTTCAGGGACTCCTGTACCATAATCGGCAGCTTAAGGAGTCTTTTAAAAATGAACCTCTGAGGCCTGGTATTGTTCACCGTCTGGACAAGGATACTTCAGGGCTTATCATTACAGCCAAAACCCCGGAGGCTCTGGAGGCCCTTTCCGCCCAGTTCCGTAACCGGAATACGGAAAAATATTATCTGGCCTTTGTTAAAGGGACTTTACCAGCCCGCCGGGGTAAAATTGAAGGTTTCATAGCCAGAGACGAGAGAAACCGGAAGAAATTTAAAGTGCATCCCTCCCGGGGTAAATATGCCCTGACCTTTTATCAGGTTCTGGATTCCCGGGAAGGAGTTTCCTTGGTAAAATTAAAGCTGGAAACAGGACGTACCCATCAAATCCGGGTTCACCTCCAGTCTCTGGGCTGCCCTGTTCTGGGTGATCCCCTTTACAGCAGAAAGGAAAAATCCCGGGAAGACCTGCCCTTGATGCTCCACTCCTGGAGACTGGGAATTACCCTTCCCGGTCATGGGGTACCCAGCCATTTTGAAGCCCCTGTGCCCGAAATCTTTGAAACCCTGTATACCCGGCTTTCAAAGGCTCCTTCTGTTCAGTCTCTGTCAGAAAAACTCAGCTTGTTATAAAGTTCTTTTTCCAGCTTGATGGTAGAAGGAGGGCCGTGCCCCGGAAGGATAATCCCCCCTTCATCCCGGCTGAATATCCGTTCTTCCAGAGCAGAATGGAGTATCCGTCTTTGCTCTTCATCCGCACTGGTTCCCGTCCGCCCCGCACTAAGGGAATCCCCTGTAAAATAAAAGCACCCCTGACGAAACACAAGGGAGTCATCGCTATGCCCCGGAACCGGAATAATTTCTATGGGCAGACCAGCGAAATTTCCTATCCCCGGATGAAGTTTTTTGCAGGGAACTCCCTTTATGCGTTCCGGCTCTGCCGCCCAGAACAGGGCATCATAAATTCGGGACAGGGTGGCAACGCCATCACAATGGTTGGTATGACTGTGGCTAAGCAGAACATGATTGATGGTGTACCCCTTGTTTTCAATGAGATTCAAAAGGGGAATATCAAACCTGCCGGGATCAATAAGAACGGCCTGGGTGCTGTTTTCCCCAGCCAAAAGGTAACTGTTGCTGATTCCCACCGGGGCAAAATGGCTGTAGAGTTTCACTGCCGGTTCTCCTTGAGAAAATAAGCCCCTTCCCTGTTGGAATACTTAAAATTCATCCGCTTTAATCTGGCATGGCAAAAATCAACATGCTTCAAATTGCAGTCGGAAAAAGCCGAATCCTTTATGGAACAATCTATAAACCGGGAATAATAAAGATCCGACTTATGAAAACAACAGCCCTTGATTCGTCCCCGGTTCCAGTTTACGGAAATCAAATCCGAATCTTCCCAAGAGGATTCCAGAAAGGTGGAGGCCCCAAACATGCACTGCCTCATGACCGTCTTTGAAAACTCACAATTACTAAAAAGGGCTTCGGGCATAAAAACCATTTGAAACCTGCAGGCTTTAAAGCGGCAGTTCTGCCAACGGCTGTGATGAAAATAACAGTTGATGAACTCCCGGTCTTTCAGAACCAGGTTTTCAAGGCTTATCTCCGGGGCCATGATATTGGCAATTTTTTGGTGATCCTTCATATATTGGCACAGGGCCTCATTCAAATCCCCTCCCTTGTGGCCGGAACACAGGCAGGCGGGCTCTTCTTTTGGCCTGGGACAGCCGGGCCAGGCACAGGCTTCAGGATCAAACATATCTTAATATGTAATTTATTGCCTTTTTTTTGACAAGGGGTTAGACTTAAACCATGATTATATATATCCCCGGAGGGCTTCTCTTTCAAAGGTACTTTTCCTGATGGTCAAGACTCCAAAACTGTTTTTTATGGATTCCGGCCTGGGGGGGCTGGCGTATATGGATTGTGTCAGAAGGCTGCGGCCCCTGTGGTCTTATACCTATCTGGCTGACAGCGCTTTCTTTCCCTATGGGCTTAAAAGTTCCCTGTTCCTCCAGGAGCGTCTGTGCCGAATTACAGAGCATGTTCAAAATCATCTGAAAAAACCCGATCTTATGGTAGTCGCCTGCAATACGGCCTCTGTTTCAGCCCTGACCCATTTAAGGCAGAAATTTGATTTTCCCATTGTAGGGGTCGTTCCTGCGGTCAAATCTGCCTCTGCCTGTAAAGGAGACATTGGCATTCTGGCAACGGAGCAGACCGTGAAGGGAGAGTATCTGGACGCCCTTATCCATCAGTTTGTACCTCATAAAAAGGTGGAACGTCTGGCCGCCCCGGACCTGGTGGATTTTGTAGAAAACCGCCTTTTTTTTGCCCGGGAAAAGGAAATCCGTCAAGTTCTTGAACCTTACGTTGAAAAAATACGGACAAGCCGCTGGAAGGCTGTGATTCTGGGCTGTACTCATTTTATCCTTTTGAAAACCTGGTTCAAAACCCTTCTTCCTCCGGATGTCCGAATTATTGATTCCACAGAAGGGGTAACCCGCCGTGTTCTCAGTCTTCTGCCCGGAGATGGCAAAATGCTGCCAAAACAGGAAGGGAAGGACTGTTTTTACACAAGCCCTTCATCCCGGGATGACAGAAGCTGCCGTCTGGCCGCAGAGCAGCGGAACATGGATTACGGCATACAGGAATCCTTATGAAAGGGCTGGTTCTTTGGGGAATTAATAATATCTTTGCCGTGGAGGGCCTGGAGGATCATCAAAAAAGGGAATGCCGCATCAAGGGTAAAAAAATGAATTTGGGCACCCGGTTTTACAATCCCCTTTCTCCCGGGGATTATGTGGAATTTGAAGATCTTGAAGAGCCGGGACAGGGCCTTTTGATTAAACGGTATGACAGGCGGAATTCCTTTGCCCGATGGAACAAAAAAGGACGGGCCATCCAGACCCTGGGGGTGAACATGGATATACTTTTTTGCCTGGTTTCTCCCAATTCGCCCCCCTTCAGACCCCGTTTTCTGGATCGGGCCCTGATTCTGGCAGAGCTGGGAAAGGTCAAAACCGGAATTATTCTGAATAAAACCGACTTGAACGTATCCTCCCAGGTGGAGGAACGGCTGAAAATTTTTGAAAATTTTGGTATTCCGGTTTACCGAACCTCCTGTGTAAGCCGGGAAGGCCTGGAGACACTGCAAGCTGCCCTGACAGGAAAAACCGCAGGCTTTACAGGTCAGTCCGGGGTGGGAAAATCCAGCCTTTTAAATGCGCTTATCCCCGGAGCAGGACAGCAGACTGCCGAAATCTCTGCCAAAATGGCCCGGGGAAGGCATACCACCAATTTTTCCATCATGATTCCCCAAGCCGGGAATTCGGGCTATATTATTGATACGCCGGGAATCCGGGAGCTTCTGCTTTGGGGAATCCGGAGCCAGGATCTGGATCACTGGTTCCCGGAATTTCTGGAACCTTCGGAGCATTGCTCCTTCAAGGGTTGCCGTCATTTGCAGGAACCGGGATGCGGAGTAAAACAGGCTGTTCAGGAAGGCCGGATTCATTCAGATCGTTATGAAAGTTACTGCCGGATGATGACGGAGCTTATGGAGGCAGAAAAAAAGTATTAAATTGGATAATTTTTTTTATCATTGAGAACTCTGGAGTTGTCTAAAAATTTTCATCATGGTATAAAAGAAGGAGGTAAAAAGATGCATAACAGATATTCCCTCTTGTTTTTAGTGCTTCTTATGATATTTTCTCTTACGTCCTGCCTTACGCTTAACACACGTCTGGAGCATGGTTCTTCTGGTTCGGGGAAGCTTTTTCTGGAATACCGTCTTGATAAAAAAGCTATTGGGGTGCAAAAAAATGCGTTGGGAGACACAGCCCTCATTCCCCTTCCTGTAAACCGCAGTGATTTTGAGCAGAATGCCCTTTTGTTTTCGGAGATTGTCCTTAAAAACTATGAAGAGAGGGAAGATGAATCCTACGTATATATAAAAGCAGAGCTGGACTATCAAAATCTGGATGAACTGTGCCGTTTCCTGAATATTCCGGGAAACCATAAATCTTCTGGCACGGAAAACAGTCTGACCTTTACATTTCTTGAACCCGGTACAAAGCTGGATGCCGATACTTTGAATATAATAGAAGCTCTTTTTGCTGATGACAGCCTGAAATTTGACTTTTCCTTCCCCGATAATATTAAAAGCAGCACCTATGGAAAGGTTACGGGCAATCAGGTGAGCTACCAGACGTCCCTGAATTCTGTTTATGAGAAGGGAGCAGAAGGATTTGTCTGGACCATCAGCTGGTAAGGCCTTTTTGAGATGGAACATCCAAAGAGCCGGGAGTGGGATAGAAAGCTGAAGGAACTTTGTGATCGCCTGGATCGCTGGCTGGAAAAAGAATACCGGGGGCTTTACCGCCTCAGGGCAAACCGTCCCCGGGAAGGGGAGACTGCTAATCCCGAAATGGACGGGCTTTTTAATGTGCAGGCTGTTTTTACACCCGGCTATGGGAGCCAGCATGGACGGGGATATATTCTGGAGGTGGAACTGGCTACCTGGGACAAGGTGGATGAGGCTGTCAGGGCTCAAATGGAGGAGAAGCTTTTAAGGAAGTTACAGGAAGAGGTGTGTAACATATTTCCAAACCGGAAACTGGAAATGGGTTTTGACGGGAATATGCTGAAAATATGGGGAGATTTGAGTTTGGGAAGTCTGTAACCTTCAGGAAACTGGAGTTTCATATTATTAAAAATGGTAAAACTAATTGAAGAGGTATAAATCATGGACGTTCACGTAAAGGAACTTATCGAGAAAATCAAGAATGAGGGTGTTAAAAATGCGGAGGAACAGGCAAACCGCATTGTAGGGGATGCGGAAAACCGGGCAGCGGCCATCATAAAAGATGCTGAAAAGAAGGCTGGAGATATTAAGTTACAGGCCAGAAGTGAAGCGGAACGTATGGAACAAGCCGGAAAGGAAGCTTTAAAACAGGCCGGACGGGATCTTCTTCTTACCGTGAAAAAAGATGTGGAAGAGCTGTTTAACCGGATTATCCAGGCAGGCAGTGCCGAGGTTCTTAAAAGCGATAGCCTGGCCGAATGCATTATTGCAGTACTAAAGGCCTGGAAAGAGGATGAAATGCCGGATTTGAATGTCCTGGTTTCTCCCGAAAGCCTGAAATCCATTGAAAACCAGCTTATGGCTGCCTTGAAAGCCCAGGTTGAAAAGGGTCTTGAAATTAAACCCTTTAAAAATCTGGATGCCGGTTTCAGAATTTCCACTAAAGACGGCCGGGCCTTTTATGACTTTTCCGATAAAGAACTTATGGAACTTCTTTCCCGGTTCCTGAATCCTGCCCTTATGGCTGTTCTGGAACAGTAGAAGGAGACAATTTTGGCTCAGTATTATTATACAGTAGCTTCTTTGCCCCTGCTGGATTATGAAGACCCGGGGGATTTGAAGTATGAGGATTATCTGGATGAGTGCCGCAAATGGCTGCCCCCCCGGGAGGCAGCTGTTCTGGAAGCCTCTTTAATCAGTCCCGAAACAGAAAAAACTTTGCCGGGAATCGCCGAGGTGTACAGAAAATGGGAAATCAGTCTGCGGAATGAGCTGGTTTTGTTAAGGGCTGCTTCCCTGGGTTTAAATCCTGAGGATTTTCTTGCTCCTTCGGAACACTTTCCCGATACGGCTGTTCTGGCGGCTTCGGCATTTAAGGAAGAATCCCCTCTGGAAGCGGAAAACATCCTTAACCGTGGAAGATGGGATTTTATCGAAAGTTTAAAGAGCGGTCATTTCTTTGATTTGGAATTTCTGGTGCTTTACGCATTGCAGCTTCAGATTCTGGAACGGAAACGCTGCTTTAACGAAGAGGCCGGCCAGGCCCGGTATCAGGAGATCTATAAGAATATTCTCTGTGGAATAGAGGATGTGCACTTGGAGAAACAAGCATGAATAGTAGTGGAAAAGTAGTCGGTGTAAACGGAAATATGGTGAGTGTTGCGGTAAAGGGCAATGTTCAGATGAACGAGGTCGGTTTTGTCGTAACAGGAGGGAAAAAACTGAAATCCGAAGTCATCCGCATTAAGGGTGATAATGTCCAGATGCAGGTTTTTGAAATTACAAAGGGCATCGGCATAGGCGATCCTGTAGAATTCACGGGTGAGATGCTGGCGGTGGAGATTGGCCCCGGACTTCTGGGGCAGGTATATGACGGTTTGCAGAATCCCCTGCCGGCCCTGGCGGAAGAGGCGGGTTACTTTCTGGAAAGAGGATTTTATCTGGATCCCCTTTCAAGGGAAAAGGACTGGGATTTTACCCCTGTGGCCAAGCCCGGAG
>PDWI01005941.1_pt1 | contig 15535 bp, 12 predicted proteins | sample 1430891 | NCBI WGS metagenome assembly PDWI01 (sample SAMN01162508, study PRJNA174530) | Oral metagenome, whole genome shotgun sequencing project. | biome: Marine environment; feature: Marine mammal; material: Swab sample of the gingival sulcus; isolation source: swab sample of gingival sulcus... | reverse complement strand
AATTGTAAACCTCAAAGACGCCGAAGATAAAAAAAGTATGGTGCTGGTATATACGGTCAAAGGCTCGTCAAACAACCGACTGGAATGGTACACCGGACGCGGAAATTATCTGCGAAACGGTGGTTTTGGAATTGGAAATTAGGCGCGTAGCGCGGAAATATTTTTTACCGCAAAGCCTGCAAAAGTAAACCATCAAAGAACGTAAAATTCCGATTGGCGTCCTTTGCGAAAAACTTTGCGCGCTTTGCGGTTAAACAAAACCCTTATCCCTCAAAATCTTCACCATATTGACTTTTAGACAAAGTTTTGACAATATTGTCTATTCTGAACCCAATTTGTTGAAAATGGTCTAATAAATCAATATGTATTTTGTGCGTCAAAATAGATTTTTCGTCGTTGCTCATTCTTTGGTAATGCTTTATGCGAAATTCGCTATCAAGTTTTGTATATTTCTCATATTTTTTTATTAATTTATTAGCTTTTCGGAGGTCATTTGTTTTAAAAAAATCTTGCAATCTCGAAAGCTGTTTCATTATTCGCAAATGATAATCAATAATATCGTTTTTCCCTTGCTCCGAAAAATTTGATTTCAGCATTTGTTTTTTGTATATCAACGGCAAAATATCGTCAATAACCACATCTGCAATATTTTCTAAATAATTTGACGTCGTAATCAACGAAAAAACTTCTTTGGATTGTTCTTCTGTCAGTCCAAAATTATTAATTTTAATAAGATACTCGGTTGTTTTAGCTTCCAAAAAATCGATTTTCTTCTCCCTAACATTCAGAGCCTCAATAATTTCCAGTTCTGTGTATTTTTTATCCATTGGCATTTTATCATTAAAAAAAGCGGGCAACAAGTTATCTACCATATCCTTTACCAAACTAACCGTATTTGAAATTTCGGCACGCGCCAAACTGATTGCAGCCGGCGGATTTGAAATCAAATTATAGTCCAAATGTTTTATTTGCGGCTGATATTTTTGGTCGGTTTCCTTGTCGGGAACGATGCGCACAATCAATTTGGCAAACAATCCGGTAAACGGCAACATCACAAAGGCATTTATTATATTAAAAAATGTGTGAGCATTGGCAATTCGGCGTCCGGCGTCGGCATTCATATAATCACTGATAAAAATTATCAATTTTTCAAATTGAGGTATCCAAAAAATAAAAAATATTACGCCCAAAATTTTAAAAATAATGTGTCCGGCAGCCACACGCTTGGCAGCGCGATTGGTATTTAGCGTAGCCAAAAAAGCCGTTACGCAAGTGCCGATATTTGCGCCCAAAATCATACCAATACCGGCATACAAACCCACAAAACCCTGCATCGACATTACAATTATAATCCCGATAAATGCACTGCTACTCTGAATAAGCGCCGTAAACAGCATACCCACCAAAACGCTAACAATCAGATTGTCAAGACCTTTCAGAGCATCAACAAACGGCTCGTAAGTTCGGAGTGGCGACATTGCTTCGCTCATCATTTCCATTCCGTAAAACAAAATTCCGAATCCCAAAAGCGTATTTCCAATATTTTTCAGCGTCTGTTTTTTGGTCAGTGTTTTTGCAAAAAAGCCAACGGCAATGAACAACACAGAATAATCCGTAAGTTTAAAAGCCACAATTTGAGCGGTTATTGTTGTACCAATGTTGGCTCCCAAAATTATGCTCAATGTTTGCGTAAAACTCATCAAACCGGAATTGACGAAGCTCACCAGCATCACCGTTGTAGCACTACTCGACTGAATAACCATAGTAACAATCGCCCCAACCAACATACCGATAAATCGATTTTTGGAAAGCGCCGTCAGAATTCGCCGAAGTCCGTCGCCGGCAGTTTTTTTTAGGGCATCGCTCATTTTTTCCATACCATAAAGAAACAGCGCCAAGCCCCCAAAAAGTCCTATAATTATCAAAAACCAGTCGATTTCCGCCGAATTTCCGCCTTTGGCAAACAAAAAAAACGGAGAAAAAATCAACAAAATAAATAAACCCGCGGATTTTAAATATTTCATATTTTAAAAATTATTATGTAAAAAAAACACAAATTTATCTAAAAACTTTCTATCTTTAAAACAAATTTATATTTTTGCAGTCTGAAAAAAATAATTGATGAAAAAAATTTTTCCAATATTACTTATTTTGACGTTGTTATTTGGCTGTAAATCAACAAAAAACGCCCAAAACTCGAAATATGACGACATCGACACCACCAAGCGTTTGACGTTCAATCGTGTGTTGAAATGCAACAATTACAACATAAAATACCAAAAAGCCAAAGAATACTACGGATTAGGGAAATACATAAAAGCACAAGACCTTTTTGAGCAAATTATTCCGTTTTACAAAGGACAAACACGTGGCGCCGAAGTACATTACTTATTTGCAATGTGTAACTACAAAACCGGCGATAATCTGCTGGCCGGCTATCTTTTTCAAAAATTTTATCAGATGTATCCAACAACCGATTACTCCGAAAATGCTTTGTTTCTGAGTGCGTATTGTTACTATTTGGATTCGCCGCGCCCGAGTTTAGACCAAGAATCGACCAACACTGCAATTGAGCAATTTCAGATGTTTGTAACAAAATTCCCAAAAAGCAATTTGATCGACAGTTGCAATAATTTGGTGGACAAATTGAGATTCAAATTGGAAGAAAAAACGTTTGAAGCCGCAAAATTGTATTACGACATCGGTTACTTCAAAGCAGCCGGAATTGCTTTTCAAAATTCGTTGAAAAAATATCCCGATTCGCATTATCGCGAAGACGTATTATACTATATTGCAAAATCTGACGTTAAATATGCTGACGGAAGTGTTTTGGAAAAACAAAAAGAACGATATTTGAACACCGTTTCGAGTTGCAAAGACTACAAAAAGCAATATCCAAACGGAAAATATACCAAAGAAATCAATAAAACAATATCATATTCACAAAAACGTATTAAAAAATTAGAAAAATAAAATAATATACTATGAACTTCAAAAATACAGATGCAGAAGAAACAACCATCACCAGAAATTTGGTAGAACTTGAAAATTTATCGGGAAATGTTTATCAATCGATAGTTGTAATAGCACGAAGATCAGACCAAATAAGCGTTGAAATAAAGGAAGAATTGAACCGAAAATTGGCTGACTTTGCATCTTTTACGGACAATCTTGAAGAGATTTTTGAAAATCGTGAACAAATACAAATTTCAAAATTTTATGAAAGTTTGCCAAAAGCTGTAAATATAGCTATCAAAGAGTTTTTAGACGAAGAAACTTATTTCAAAGTATTGAAAAAAAATAAACGCTTCGGTAAAAATAAATAATTTTTCAGACAAAAAATAGCGTTGTTGAGCAACTGAAATATTTTTGTTTTTGGGTTGCTTTTTAAACGCTTATTTTAGAATGAAAACTGAAAATTTAGTAGAGTTTTGCGTAAAAAAATAATGCAAACGCATTTTTTACCGGATTTAAAAGACTTGAAATGAATGTATTAATCGGTATAACAGGAGGGATAGCTGCTTACAAAGCGGCTATTCTTGTAAGATTATTTACCAAAAATAATCACAATGTAAAGGTCATAATGTCGCCAATGGCCAAAGAGTTTATTACGCCTCTGACACTTGCTACGCTCTCTAAAAATCCTGTTATTTCAGAGTTTTACAATCCGGAAAACGGCGACTGGAACAGCCACGTGGACATTGGTTTGTGGGCAGACGCTTTTGTGATTGCTCCGGCTACGGCAAATACAATTGCAAAAATGGCTGTGGGCGTGGCAAATAACTTACTGCTGACAACTTACTTGTCGGCACGATGCCCCGTATTTTTCGCCCCTACAATGGATTTGGATATGTTCAAACATCATTCTACTCAAAAAAATATTCAAATTCTGGAAACCAGAGGCAACATAAAAATAGACGCCAACACGGGCGAGCTGGCAAGCGGATTGACCGGCAAAGGCAGAATGGCTGAACCCGAAATTATTTATCAAAAAGTTATTGATTTTTTTGAGGTAAAAAAAACATTAAACTCAAAAAAAATTGTGGTTACTGCTGGACCAACTCACGAACACATTGACCCGGTGCGATTTATCGGCAACTATTCGTCCGGCAAAATGGGCTATGCCATTGCCGAAGAACTTGCCAACAAAGGGGCGGAGGTTACTATCGTTTCGGGACCTGTAAATATTTCAACACAAAACAAAAACATAAAAGTTGTTGATGTGATTTCGGCGCAAGAAATGTACGAACAAACGGAAAAATATTTTGCAAAATCTGATATTGCAGTGTTAGCAGCTGCGGTTGCCGACTACCGTCCCGTAACTATTGCTGATACGAAATTGAAAAAAACGTCGGAAAAGTTGAATATTCAACTTGAAAAAACACCCGATATTGCCGAAAATATCGGAAAAAAGAAAAAAAATGATCAATTTGTAGTTGGGTTTGCGCTCGAAACCGACAACGAACTCCAAAATGCTACGACAAAACTCAAAAAAAAGAACTTCGATTTTATTGTTCTAAATTCGCTTAACGACAAAGGGGCCGGGTTTAACGTCGATACAAACAAAATTACAATCATAAAAAAAGATAAGTCAATAACGGAATATAAGTTGAAAAATAAAACCGACGTAGCTAAGGATATTGTCGAAGAATTGATTAAAACTATCGAAAAACAAACAAAAATATAACGCTTTCATTATGTTTTGTCTTATAAAAATACAATTATGAAAAAATTTATAATTACAATAATATTCTTTATACCTGTTGTGCTTTTTTCGCAGGAATTGAATTGTCGTGTGTCTGTAAATCATTCACAAATAAAAACAACTAATATCCAGATATTTCAGGCAATGCAACGAGATATTTCGGAATTTTTGAACCAAAGACGCTGGACAAATTATGTTTTCAACAATCACGAACGCATAGATTGCAGCATTTTGATAACGGTAATAGAATTTGACGGTGTCAGTCACTTTACTGGTACAATTCAAGTTACGGCCAATCGCCCTGTTTTTGATGCTTCGCTGACAACATCGACGTTTAAATTCAAAGAAAAGGACAAAAGTTTTAGTTTCGATTATATGGAAAATCAACCGATTGAATTTAACGAAAGTACTTACACCGATGAATTATCGTCGGTTTTGGCTTTTTACGTTTATATGATTTTGGGAGCTGATTTTGATACATTTTCGGAACTTGGCGGCACCGAATGGTACGAAAAAGCACAAAATATAGTTTCAAATGCTCAATCGACAACGTACAACGCTTGGAAATCGATGGGAACAAACCACGAAGACAACAGATATTTTTTAGCAAAATTTCTGACAAGTCCCAATTTTCGTCCTTATCGACAAGCTCAATACAAGTATCACCGACTTGGGCTTGACGCTATGACTTCGGACATTGCTTCCGGCAGACAAGCCGTTACCGAAGCTATTAATTTGATGAAACAGGTTTATCAGAAAAAACCGAATAACGTATTGATAAACAATTGGTTAGAAGCAAAGCGACGGGAAATTATTAATATTTATTCGGAAGCTCCGCAATCTGAGGTTAAGCGGGTAGTGCAGGTGATGAAGTTGATTGACGTTACAAATTCTGACATGTACGACAAAATGGGACATTAAATAATTTTTGAAAAATTACAAAAAAACGCATCTTCGTAAAAACAAAGATGCGTTTTTTTTAGCTACGAAATATATGTGATTATTCTTTCTGGCTATCAATTTCCTCTTCGGTTAAACCTGTCAATTTCATAATCTATTCAATCCCCAAGCCTTCTGAACCTTCTTCAAATGCTGTGTTTTGTATTAAATACCATCTCGATAAGCATTCAAACTCGCCTCGTATTTTTTATACTCACTCGGACTTAATTTTGATATTTCGGCAACTTTAAAGAGTTTTATAAATACGTCTTCTTCCAATTTTGTCGGTATTTTGTCCAATTTAGGCAGATTTTTTAATACAAACATCCATTTTTCAAAACGCGTATCTAAGTCGTCCACCTCTTTGGTAAACTTTGGCGTTTCAATGTAAATGTAATGCAACTTATCATAAAAAACTTTATTGGTTTCTTGTTCTATTAATTTTACAGTATGGATATATTTATCGGCGTTTTCTTCAATTTTAAAGTCCAAAATGCTTATCGTATAAACTGATTTTAACTCAAAATCCCACGTATTGTGGCGGGCGTGTGCTTGAATAGGAAAACTAGAATAAAAAACTGTATGGTCAAAAAAGTTCTGTTCAGCTTTTTGCAACTCAATTATAACTTTTTCGCCCTTTTCATTTGTGCAATTTATATCAAAAATAGCCTTTCGGTCGCCAACGGAAATCGGCAATTTTTCATTAGGCAAATAGGATAAGTCTGTAAGTTTTCCTTCCTTGTCTTTTAACAACTCGTTCAGAAAATCCAACAATAAATCCTTGTTGTGTTCTTCGCCAAACAACCTCTTAAAACCATAGTAAGTAAACGGATTGATGTATTTTTCTTTCATTTCTAATGTTTTAGTTTCTACAAAGATACATTTTTTTTTTATTAAATTGCAATTTTATTTTTATCAAGGCAACCACAAACTACACTATGGTACTTCTATTTTATTTAGAATTTTATTGATAATGTCATCTTGCGTAATATTCTCAGCATCAGCCTCATAGCTTAGCCCAATTCTGTGTCGCAAAACATCATGACAAATAATTTTTATATCCTCGGGAAACACATAACCTCTGCGTCTGATAAAAGCCAAAGCTTTTGCGGCAAGCGCCATATTTATACTTGCTCTTGGCGAAGCGCCGTAATTTATCATATCTTTGAGTTCTTCCAATCCGTATTTTTCAGGATTTCGAGTTGCAAAAACGATGTCCAAAATATAATTTTCGATTTTATCGCTAATGTGAATATCGCGAATAGTTTTGCGGGCGTCAAGTATGGTTTCGAGCGAAACAGCTTTTGCCGGTTTTGGCATTGCTTGTCCTATATTTTCGCGGATAATAAGTCTTTCCTCTTCTTTTGTTGGATAATCAATAATTGCTTTCAGCATAAATCTATCGACTTGCGCTTCGGGCAACGGGTACGTACCTTCCTGTTCGATAGGGTTTTGCGTAGCTAATACCATAAAAGGTTTTGGCAAAAAGAATGTTTCCTCGCCAATTGTAACTTGTCGTTCTTGCATAGCTTCGAGCAAAGCACTTTGTACTTTTGCGGGCGAACGGTTTATTTCGTCTGCCAAAATAAAATTAGAAAAAATAGGACCTTTTTTTACCAAAAAACTTTCATTTTTCTGACTGTAAATCATAGTTCCCAACAAGTCGGCGGGCAACAAATCGGGTGTAAACTGTATTCTGTTGAAATCTGCACTGATAATTGATGCTAATGTTTTGATAGCCAATGTTTTTGCCAATCCGGGAACACCTTCGAGCAAAATATGTCCGTCTGCCAACAAACCTATCAACAGGCTGTCGATAAGGTGTTTCTGTCCGATTATCACTTTCTGCATTTCCATACGAATTATTTCGATAAATTCGCTTTTCTTTTCAATTCTTGCATTCAATTCTTGAATATCAATTTGTGGTTCCATATTATTTTTTTCTTCAAATTTTTAAATTATTTGCAATAAAATCATTTTTTTTTGAGAAAATCAAAATTATTAAATTTTTTTAATCATTAAAAACTTTTTTTTTCAATTAAAGTTATAATTTTAATAATCAGTAAGCTACGAATAGTTCGGCAAAGTGTGAATTATAAATGTTGAATTATGAGCTAAGTCGTTGATAATCAAACTGTTATTACGGTAAATTCATATTCTATAACCTCTTGATTATCAATTTATTATAAAAATATAATGAACTATTGCAACGAAAAATATTTGTTTTTTTAATAACAATCTTATTATCAATAAATTAACCAAACTGTTGTTAAACAAAATCATTCTAAAAAAATAATTTATTACTTTTGTGCGACGACAAAAAGACTACAAATGAACAATTTTGAAGATTTAAAAGGCTTGCTTTCTTGCGAAGTTTACACCGACAAAAGTACGCTAACTCTCTATGCAACAGACGCTTCGGCTTACAAGGAGCTACCTTTGGCGGTAGTGTATCCCAACAATAAACAAGATATTGTAAAATTAGTTAAATACGCCTATCAAAATAACTTAAATTTAATTCCGCGCGGAGGTGGCACTTCATTGGCCGGACAGGTTGTCGGCAGAGGTATAGTCGTTGATGTTTCAAAAAATATGAACAAAATTTTGGAACTCAACGAAGCCGAAAAATGGGCAAGAGTACAACCCGGAATTGTTTTGACGGAATTGAACCGTCAGCTTGTCGAAACGGGTTTGTTTTTCGGTCCCGAAACCTCATCGGCAAATCGCGTAACACTTGGCGGAATGGTTGGCAACAACGCATCGGGACTGCATTTGCCGGCTTATGGCGACACGCGTACCAATTTGATTTCGGTAAATGCAATTTTGAGCGATGGTTCGGAAGTCGTTTTTTGTGAACTGACAAAAGAGGAGTTTGATGCTAAAACAAAACAAACCGATTTAGAGGGTAATATATATAATGTGTTCAATTCCATTTTGTCGTCGGCGGAAAATCAGAAAATCATTTTAGAAAATTCGCCTTCGTTGAAAGTTGTGAAACGCAACACGGGCTATGCGCTCGAAAAACTCATAAAAACAAACGTTTTTAGTCAAGAAAAAGAAAAATTTAATTTGGCTAAAATAATAGCCGGCTCTGAGGGAACTTTGGTTTTTATAACAGAAATTAAAATACAATTAGCACCATTGCCGCCACGTCACAAAGCTCTTGTTTGCATACATTTTGACAATTTACACGATGTTTTCAAAGCAAATTTGATAGCGCTAAAATACAAGCCGTCGGCGGTTGAGTTAATGGATAAAACGATTTTAGACCTCACAAAAGACAATATAGAACAACGAAAAAATCGTTTTTTCATCAAAGGCGAACCGGCTACTTTGCTTTTGGTGGAATTGAACAACGACCAAAAAAATATTATCGAAGAACAAGCCCAAAAACTCGAAACCGAAATGCGTGCAGCCGGCTTTGGATACCATTTTGCGGTAGTTTGGAATGCAAAAACAAAAAATGTTTGGAATTTACGCAAAGCCGGACTTGGAATTTTGTCGAATATGCCCGGCGACGCGCGCCCTGTCAGTCTTGTAGAAGATACGGCCGTTGATGTGGAGGTTTTGCCGGATTATATCGACGAATTTTCTAAAATAATGGAAAAACACAACTTGTCGTGCGTTTATCATGCTCACATCGGAAGCGGAGAATTGCACCTGCGACCGGTTTTGAACTTGAAAAATCCCAAAGATGTAGAACTTTTTCACACGGTGGCTGTTGAAGTTGCGCATTTGGTCAAAAAATATAGGGGTTCGCTCAGCGGTGAACACGGCGACGGGCGACTTAGAGGCGAATTTATCCCGTTGATTTTTGGCGAAACGGTTTACAATTTTTTCAAAGAAATAAAAAAAGCGTTTGACCCAAAAAATATTTTTAATCAAGGAAAAATTGTCAATACTCCACCAATGCACACTTCGTTGCGTTACGATACAAGCAAGCCAACTCCCAATATTTCAGCGCTTTACGATTTTTCAAACGTTGGCGGCTATATGCGGGCAGTCGAAAAATGCAACGGTTCGGGCGATTGCCGAAAATCCCAATTTGCCGGCGGAGCAATGTGTCCGTCTTTTCAGGCTACCAAAAACGAACGCAATTCGACACGCGCCAGAGCCAACACGTTGCGAGAATTTATAACCAACAGTCAAAAAAGCAACATATTTGACCATCAGGAAATATACAACATACTATCAACCTGCTTGTCGTGCAAGGCTTGCAAGTCCGAATGCCCCTCAAACGTGGACATAACAAAACTCAAAGCCGAATTTTTGCAGCAATATTATAAATCAAATAGAATCCCATTACGAACATTAATTATTGCAAATTTTCCAAAAATCAATAAAATTTTATCCTTAACTCCCAATTTGTCGAACTTTATGATGAACTCGTTTTTTGGAAAAACATTCGCCCGACAAATAGGTTTTTCGCGTTATCGGGCAATTCCGGCAGTACAAAAATCGTTGAACCGTCAAGCAAAACCGATAATTAAAAATGATAAAAATCAAAAAAAGATATATTTATTTAATGACGAATTTACAAATTACAACGATAGCGATATTGGACTAAAATGTATTTTACTGTTGCAAAAATTAGGCTATAAGGTGTTAGTAACCAGCCATTTAGAAAGCGGGCGAACTTATTTGTCAAAAGGAATGATAAAGAAAGCAAAAAAAATTATTAATAAAAATTTGAAATTATTAGAAAATTTAATTTCCGAAAAAAATCCGCTTGTGGGCGTAGAACCGTCTGCAATTTTGACTTTTAGAGACGAAAGTTTGGATTTGGCGTTGCCCGAACTAAAATCAACAGCTCAAAAAATTGCAAAAAATTCTTTTTTGTTCGACGAATTTATAATCAACGAGATAGAAAAAGGAAACATCAGTCCCGAACAATTTACACAAAAAAGTAAAACCATAAAACTACACGGACACTGCTACCAGAAAGCCTTAGCTTCGACACAAAGCACAATAAAAATGCTTAGTTTTCCGAAAAATTACGAGGTCGAAGAAATCCCGTCGGGCTGTTGCGGAATGGCCGGAGCGTTTGGCTACGAAAAAGAACATTACGAGCTGTCGATGTCGGTTGGCGAACTTGTTTTATTTCCGGCAATTCGCCAAACAAATGCCGATGTAGAAATTGCGGCAGCCGGCACGAGCTGTCGCCATCAAATAAAAAGCGGAACAAATAGAGATGCGAAACATCCAATAGAAATATTATATGAAGCATTGATTTAATAAATTTACTTTTACTTGCTGATAATCAGCTATTTAAAATAGAGTTTTGACACCAAAATGTATTTTTGAATTTTTTAATAACAAAGGAATATTTTTGTTTTTGCCCATTGCATAAGACAGCGAAAAAATGCTGCCGGAAGTGGCAATATTCAAGCCGATGCCAAAGCCCAAAGCTCTGTTTTTTGAGGCGTATATCAGCGAATTGTCGTTGAAAATAGAATAATCGACAAACAAAAAAACATTAGACATTTTGTCGAATAAATATTTTACTTCGACCGATGAAAAATAAATTTTGTGTGCCAAAAGACTACGTTCGTCAAAACCACGCATAAAAGTAGCTCCACCAAACTTAAACATCTGATTGTCAAGCATTTTATCGTCTTCTATTAAATAAAATATTCCTCGCGAATGCAATACAAATTTGCCGAACAAAGGCAAATAAAAACCAAGTTCGGACATATTTTCAAACAAAACCGAAGAGGTTTCGGACTTTTTTCGTCCCGTTGCCAACGAAAATTTCAGATAATAACCACGAGTTGGATTAAAAAAATTATCAATAATTTGAAACTCGGTAGAAATGCCGTACATCGAATAATTGAAATCATTTTGCCTCAAAGTAGAATCAAAAACAATCGACTTTTTGAAATCGCCAAAAACCGAAACGTTGTTAAACCCCGAAAAATAATAACTAAACGACAATTTGTCGGCAACATCAACATAAGATGTGTCAATTTTTTCAAGAAAAAAATTATTTTTTACGCCCAAAGAAGTCGAAAAAATATACGGTAGTTGGAGATTAAAATTCAAATTCTGTGTTTTTGTGTCATTTTTTTGCCACTTTATTTCTATAATATCAGCATTTTTTAACAGATTTATCAATCTTATATCAGCTTGCCCTGTCAGTTGAAGTTTTTGATTTACGTTAGAAAATCCCACAATTCCGGACAGTTGATTGGCTTTTTGATTTTTCAGATAAAGGTACAAATCTGCATTGTTTTTGTGAAATTCTATTTGAGGTTTTTCGTTGAGCGAAATAAACGGCAATGCGGTCAGCCTGCTTTTTATCTGCCTGATTTCCTTTTCGTTATATGCTTTACCTTTTTTAAAATTGAGATAATTTCTAAAAAAATTGGCCGAAGCTCGCACTTTGGGGTCAAAAAAAATCTGATTATAAGTGATTAAGTTTCCCAAATTGATTACAATTTTTGCCGACATAAAATTTTGTTCAACTTCAAAAGAATCCAAATTGACCGCCACAAAAGGAAAACCCGTATTTTCAAATTCCGAAATAATATCTGCAATATCATTTTCGATATTAGAAAAATTCAATTTCTTGTTTTTGTATTTTTTTCGTTTAAAAGGTATGCTGTCGGCAACGCAATATTCAATGTTTTTCCAAAAAAAACACTCACCTTGAAAAAAATACGCAAAAACGTCATTATTTTTATAAACAACAGAATCAAAAGATGCCGCCACAAAACCGGCAGATTGTTTTTTGGCTAAAAATTTATTGAGTTTTGTGTCGATTGTTGCCGAATCTTTTGTCCTAAATGTCTTAATATTAGCATTTTCGGACAAAATATTTACATTATATTGTGCATCAACATTTAGGTTGAAAAATAAAAATAATAATATTCCGACAATAAATTTCCACACATTAATACTCTGTTAAGTTAAAAATTAAAAGTTAAAAGTTAAAACGCTGATTGTTAGATAGTTATATGTTTTTTTTGCGAATATATATAACTTGCTGGTTATTAGGCTGTTATATGAAAAATCATTTTGCAATTAAAACACGATAGCCCCAAGCATCAAGCATATACGCCTTTTGGGGCAAAATCTTGATTTCTTCGCCAGAAAAATAATCTGTATATTCACCAAAAGCGTTTTTATCAACAAAAATAATGTCAGTTTTGGTGTCTGCAAAATTGAACATTGCCAAAATTTTGTTATCCTCTGTTTCGCGAAAAAAAGTTGTAATTTGTTCGTTATTTTTTGTGGGCGCAAAGCGCAAATCAGCGCCGTACTCGCCATTCCAAAGCGATTTATTTTCGGTTTTCAGCCTTATTAACTTTTTGTATAAATCTGCCATTTCGCAATGCTTCCACTCAATCGGGTCTTTTTCAAAAAAGTTAATTTTTTTGTCCACGCAAGCCTCTTGTCCGCTGTAAATAAGCGGCATCCCGGGAATTAAAAAAGTGTAAACCGCAAAAGTTTTGTAACTTATGCTCGGAAAACGGTCAAAAACACTGCCATTCCACGTATTTTCGTCGTGATTGGACGTAAAATTCATACGAATAACCTTTTTGTCAAATTTTTTTGGCTGTTCCAAAAAATAATCAATCAAATCAACCGCCCGCGCCTTTTGTTGGGCTATATTTTCGAGTAAATGCAACAATTCCCACGAATAATTCGCATCAAAAGCCGTTTCCATTAAATCCGCTTGCTCGGCTTCCGCCAACATAAACAGGGGTTTTATTTTGTTGAGTTTGGTTGTAGCCTCGTTCCAAAAATCGGTTGGTACGAGCATTGCCATATCGCACCTAAACCCGTCAATATCAAAGCGTTCAACCCAGTAGCGCATAGCCTCTGTCATTGCCTGTCGCATAGCAAAATTGTTGTAATTCAGATGCGCCACATCAGTCCAATCTTGATTTGGGGCAACAATTTCACCATTTTCATTTTGCCGAAACCAATCTTTGTGAGGTTCTATCCAAACATTGTCCCAAGCAGTGTGATTTGCAACCCAATCAAGAATCAGAAGCATTTTGTTTTTGTGAGCCACACGCACCAAATTTTCAAAATCGTTTTCGTTTCCAAACTCAGGATTTACGGCTTTGTAGTCCCGAATGGCATAATAACTCCCGAGAGTTCCCTTGCGATTTTTTTCACCAATAGGCTGAATGGGCATTATCCATAAAATTTTTACGCCCATATCTGCAAGTCGCGGAATATGCTGTACAAAAGCGTTTATAGTACCTTCGGGAGTATATTGTCGGATATTGACCTCGTAAATTGTTGCTGATTTTATTATTTCGTTGAACATTTTTGATTTTTTATGGTGTGTATTCTTCCCAAATACTATCTACAACCCCGTTGGTATAAGTCAGGTAGTATGGCGACGAATATTCCTCGTTGAGATTCATTTCTGTCGGCTGACAATTTTCTTTGATGTCCAATCTTTCGGATTCCCAGTCTATAAGCCTTATGTACACGTCTTTTGATAGCTTAAATGTTCGGAGTTTTGGATTATCGTTCAAAATGATGTAGTCGTTGGGTACGGAGAAGATTGTGTCTCCGTTTTCGTCTATATCGTACTCAGCAAATCCCCGTTTTTTGGCAACTTCTACCGCTTCATCTCCGTACAAAAATTGTATAAAATCTGTAACTATGTAATAGTCGCCATTTTCTTCTATCAATTTACGAATGTAGCAATATTTTTTTTCGCCACTTTCTTTTGTTATTTCAATGTTGGAACTTTTCTCCTCTTTTTCGGTTACTGTCTCTTTTTCAGACTTCGCAACAGTCTCCGCGTCAGAGTTTTGTGTTGTTTTTGCGTCGTCGTTTTTTTCAGTCTCATCAGAACAAGAAGTTACTGAAAACAAACACATTAGGCAAAATGTAATTATTGTAAAAAATTTTCTCATGACTATGTGATTTATTGGTTATAAAATATTTCTCAAAATTATAAATTATATTAAATAAAAAAAATTGTATCTGTAAAACAGTGCTATTTATGGGGCTTTTGTTTATTCGCAATAAAAAAATTGATAAATATCACATGGTTTTATAATTTTTTTTTAAATTTGCAAAACACAAAAACAAGTATTATGGTAAAATCAAAAATTAGCAGTAATTGCTCAAAATGCCCTTATCAATCTGAGCTTTTTGACTTTTTGTCAGATGCCGAAAAGAAAGAAATTCAGAGCCATTGTTTGTCAGTAAATTTCAAAAAAAATGAAAATATTTGCAAACAAGACTTGACAATAACACATACGTTATTTTTATCTGAGGGCTTAGTAAAAGTTTTTATAGAATCGGAAAAAAAAGACACAATTTTGCGAATTTTGTCGTCCGGTTCTTACATTGGGTTACAATCTCTCTTTGGCAACGGAAAATATCACTTTTCGATTACAGCCTTAGAACCATCGCGTATTTGCCTGTTGGACATCGACTATTTTAAGTCGCTTTGTTTGTCAAATTCAAAATTCCTAATGGCAATAACCAGTTGTATGGCCGAGTGTACAAACAGTATTTTCAAAAGGTTGGCTTTTTTGAACCAAAAAGGAGTTAGAGCCCGATTGGCGTCGGCTTTGTTGTTTTTTTCGGAAGATATTTACCAAAGCGACAACTTTGTATTCAGTATGTTGCGTCAGGATTTGGCAGATTATATCGGAATTTCGAGAGAAAATGCAGTTCGGATTTTGGGAGATTTCAAAAAAGAAAAAATTATTGAAGTTAGTGGTAAAAATATTTCTATTTTGAATAAAAAAGAATTGGAACGTATTAAAAATAGTTAGTTGGCTTAATTTTAAGATAAATATTGGAAAACGAAACGTTCCTTTCTTGTGTACGTTTCGTTTTTTACTTGATGTGGCTGACAGAAAGGCAGACTTTTTAATTATTTCATTTCTAATATTAATAGTTCGGTATTTT
>PDWI01005940.1_pt1 | contig 15536 bp, 12 predicted proteins | sample 1430891 | NCBI WGS metagenome assembly PDWI01 (sample SAMN01162508, study PRJNA174530) | Oral metagenome, whole genome shotgun sequencing project. | biome: Marine environment; feature: Marine mammal; material: Swab sample of the gingival sulcus; isolation source: swab sample of gingival sulcus... | reverse complement strand
ACAACCCCGGGGTCATGAAACAGTAAATGAGTAGGACCCCCGGGGTTAAAGAAGAGAAAAAATACTTTTTATATATTTATTTGTACTATGATGAAGAAATGTTTTACATGACTATTCACTTTGTTGTGAATACTGACCGTATTCCTAGGGATCGCTCAAGGAGCAGAAATAGTGCTCTATGAAAATGACTTTGAGAATCCGAATGGTGGAATATGCCAATGGAGAAAGTTTTCTACAGCTTTTAATACTCCTGCATACCCATATTATCAAATAAATACGGCAGACTGCGTAAGGGTTGATCATTGATACTCTGATCCCACATGAAAAGCAGGAAATTATTTTTGAGGAATAATAACAAATGAATCATATTGACTTTTGCTTCCTCATTATGACTATCAATTTATTAATATTGAACTTAATCAAAGTCTTGTCCCTATTATTAATTATTTAGTAAATCCTTCAAGTTACTATCAACAGACACTTCCTATAAAAGATGTAGAAGTAAATTTCTCCTTTTTTAAAATCCAAACTGGAGCAACAATTGCATTACAGGGTAGTGGTCCATATACTCCTGCTATAGTAAAAATAAATAATAATATTCAACCTTCGTTTTATTCTGTAGATGTTGTGGTACCAAAGCATTCATGATCTCCTGATGAACTTAATTGGAAGCAATACGGAATATCAGTTCCATTAAGTGGAGTATCTGTAGACGAAAACATTTTAATGTTATCTACCATAATCACAGATTTATGATATCCTTTCGCGCAAAAATATGCTAATGTTGCCTTCGATAATCTCCGCATAACTACAGCAGACTATTCAATAACAAGTTATACTATCAAACACTATCTTGAAAATCCTGATGGAACATTTACTGTAAAAAATGAAGATACTATTTCTGAGTCAGGACAAGTAGGAAGTGGAGTAGTGGCTCAAATCAATACTTATACATGATACGTCTATGAACCTACAATATCTACCACCACAGGAACATTGCAACAAGGGCAGAAATTAGAACTTTCGGTTAAATATCTTATCGATACCGATGGAGATGGAACGCCAGATAAGACAGATCTCGATGATGATAATGATGGGATATTAGATGTTGATGAATGTCAGGCATACGCTGATTATTCTGACGCATCCTTGACTTGGATAGATCCTCTTCATAGGGTTATTAGTAATGCCAAGATTTGAGGTCGTACAGCAGATATCCATTTTGAGTATTCTAGTGCATCAATAAAGCATTGAACTTATAGTAATGTTTTTTGATATAGTTATCCTTCTCAGCTTGTCCCAAAAATAATACTTCCGGTTCATGTACTTTCAAATGTTATGAATATGGCTCATGATCCAAGTCGTTTTGTTAATGTGAGTATACATTTTGACCAACCGGTAGCAAAATTAAATGCACATTTTCTTTGAGTAGATTATAGTAAGGTTCTCTTTACTGGGGCATACACTGAAAGAGTGCTTTCTCCAAATGTTGAAATGATGTATGAGCCTGCAACGCGTACCCTCCGTGATTCAGATCCAATGAGTGTTGAAAGCCATACTAGAGATGTGTATGGTTCTATGGAATTGTCTGGTACCGTTCCTCTAGATACCTTTACCTTTAGATATGTAGACAATGACGCTCATTCTGATCCTCTACATAGTACAGATTGAAATTCTATCACCTTTAGTATATGTGATTTGGATAGTGACCATGACGGAACACCAGATCACCATGACCTAGACAGTGATAACGATGGTTGTCCTGATGCTTTGGAGTGAACAGGAAATATCATGTCATGAGCATTAAATACAAGTGGGGCAATTATAGGAGTAGAAAATGGAAGTGGACTTGTATTATCAGGAACAATACCAACTATTCAATGAGTAGGACAATCGAAACTTGCAGGAAAAGTCGTATTTGATACTACTGCTCCAAACCAAGGAAAACCATTGAGTTGAAATGTATTACCTGGTGCTAACTATACGTTTAGTGCAAAAGGGCTAGCGATAACAACTACAGGATATGATGCTGTTACTCATTTGCCTGATTATACTACCAACCCATGAACAGGAACCGTACAATATCAATGGTATGTGAAAACGGGTGCAACATGGACAGCAATCAGTGGCGCTACTGCTGCAGACTATACTATCACTAGTGCAACTCCAGCAGATGCAGGAAATTATAAAGTAGTAGTATCGTGTGTGGAAAACCAGTGTCAAAATCAGGAAGCAGAAGCTAGGCTTGATGTGATGACACTTGTGCTATATCCTTTGACATACGATGCAAATGGGGGAACTGGAACTATGGGAATAGAAAATCATACAGGAGGTGTTGTTTTCCCTCTGACAGCAAGTAATTTTACAAGAACAGGATATATCTTCAATGGACGAAATAGCTTAGCAGATGGAACAGGGACAGGATATGCAAATACAGGAAACTTTACAATGCCGTTTACAGGTACCACTGTCTACGCGCAACGAATTCCAGCAAGTGGTACATTATATCAGATAGCTCACTATCTTCAAAATACAGATGGTACATTCCCAACTACAGGAAATCCAATCATCACCCTCACAGGAACTACTGCAAGCACCGTAGACGCAGGAAATAGAACCTTCACAGGATATACCTATACCTGAGGACACGCAGGGAATATTCAGACAGGAATAGTACTCGCAGATAATAGTTTATTGTTAAAGAGATATTATACTGTAAACAAATATACCCTCTTCTTCGAAGAAAATGGAGGAACACTCGTAAGCGATCAGACAGGAATTGTATACAACACCACAGGAACAGAACCAACTGCTCCAACGAGGGCAGGTTATTCTTTCCAAGGGTGGTATACAACGAATAGTTTCACCACACTCTTTGCTTTTACTACTCCTATCACGCAGAATACCACCGTCTATGCAAAACGAAAAAAGAATTGATCAAGTTGTACTAATTGCTGATGAAGTCCAGTTCCAAAAGATGATTGTCCTGATGGAGATCATAGTCCAAGTTATTATGATGGGAAATGTGGAACTCCTCCAGAATGTACAGGGGATGATTGTGATACTGATCCAGATCCTGAACCAATACCAGAAGAACCTGAACCTACACCTACACCAAAACCAACGCTTACACCACTTCCAGATCCAACCTATATCGATACCGAGTTTATTAAATACCCAACAGTACTCCCAAAAACTGGAATAGAAAACTATAAAACAGCAGGAAGAGCTGGAGCAAGATTTAAAAAAGGGATAGACGTAGCATTAAGACGACGAGATTTCAGATTAGCAGGAAGTACGAATACTGATATTGCGTACTGGAAACAAGTCTTACATATTAACGACCAAGATAGAGATCAGTATATTGTATTACCAAAGCAGGGGTTAGTGATGCCTATCAATACCGTTCCAAAAGATGATGGAGAATATCATGCGTTTATTAACGGACATAACCAAAATTTCTTCAAATTCTTACATAATGGAGCAGTACAACTCCCAGGAAATCCAAACAATTATGGAGAAAAAGGGAATATGGTAATTGCATGACATAGCTCATACTGGGAAAAGAGATGGGCAAGATACAAAACCCATTTCCAAAAAATTATTGAAATGGAAGCAGGAGATGAGATCTGGATCTATAAAAAACAGCCACAGGCTGATGACAATGGGAATCCTGTATATACAAGATATGTATACAGAACCACAGCAAGTTATAATACTGATAAAACAGATATCAGTGTGTTAAAGCCAAGAGGAGGAAAAGATTTGACGCTATTTACTTGTACTCCAATTGGATCAGCAGAAGGGAGATGGATTGTTAAGGCAGAATTCTCTGAAGAAGATTAGAAGTTGAGAAAGTCTGTTTGAAGTCGGAAGAAAGTTCTGAAGAAGTGCAGAAGAAAATGGGAAGACCCCGGGGTCTAATAGAGAGATGATTAGTGACCCCGGGGTCAAGTCAGAGAATAAATCGGGGAATAAAAAAGAATAGAAGGGTCCCCCTTTTTTAAGGGGGAAGCCCCGACTTGTCGGGGAAGGGGGATAATAGTGTGAAGTCTGTGTGAGATCGGAAGAAAAATCAGAAGAAGTGAAGAAATAAGAGGAATGTCATCCAGAACCCTTAGGGTGAAGGATCCAGTGAACGTATATAGATTCTTCGCTTATGCTCTGAATGACAGTGAGAAAAATAGGAATAACAGGAAAGCGTGTATGGATTCTTCGCTTACGCTCTGAATGACAGTAGGCAAACAAGTATGGATTCCTGCCTTCGCAGGAATGACAAATCAAGACGATGTATATACTTGGGGTTGATACCCAATTATGGTCGTAGGACCCCAGGTTTCTAGAAATAGAAAATATACAAACACAATAGAACACACATCTCAAAAAATTAATGTGGTACCCTAAGGGTATTAAAATCAAATCCACTATTCACAACATACTGAACAAAATCATTTCCAAGAATAACCTCAAGCTGAGTTCATGTACCTGTAGCATACACAACATCACCTATAGGAAAGAATGATTGCAAGATTTCAACCGTACCACTATAATTAACACCACCTGTTGAAGGTAACACAATCGTAGTCGTTCATAATTTCATTTCAGCGTTTGCGATAGCATCCACAGTAAATCAAAATTTTTTAAGTTTAACAGCCACCTTCCTCGCCCATCAAGACGCTAACAACTTATGTTTACGTGCAAAACTTTTGTCTATCGCATTTTTAACCACAATATGAGCGCCCTCTGTGAGATGTTTCTGATTATCAAAAATAACACGGCCAAAATTGGTAATATAACGATAAAAAGAAAGATTGCTTGGAGTCGCTCACATAGGCAAAATAACCGAAGCACCACCAAATTGTTCCCTATCTGGATAATACAAAAAACACCCAGCATGCGTTCTTTCAAAACTTTTATATGAACAATTTACATTCAATCCAAACATATTGATAGCTATAGTAGCATCTTCAAGATATTTATACATTCCAAGCATCTCTTGGAGAGAAAGATTAGTATGCACCATATCTTTGTACAAATCATAATATGTTTGTATCTTTTTTACTGAAATTCCTCTAGCTAAAATCTTTTCCTTGATAGCATGAATAAGCTGTTGTTGCCTCAAAGATCTTGAAAAATCGCTTGTTGAATGTCTACTTCTTGCATATTTTAACGCCGTCGCACCATCAAGCGTTTGTGGTCATTCCTGAAGATAAAAAGTTCCATATCTCCCATCTCATTCTTCTGAAACAGGATAAAGCTTATCATAAATGGTTTCTGGAACATCAATATTGATACCACCAATTGCATCAATAAATTGCTCAAATCCTTTAAAATCAATAACTGCATAGTAAGGGATTGTAAGTCCAGCAATTTCTTCCACCTTATCTTTTAAAAACATCGCTCATGAGGCAATACTATGTCCTCATTTCCCATATCAACGAGCAAAAAGCGCATTAATTTTACTTGAAACCCCTTGAGTAGAAACATAAAGATCTCTAGGAATAGAAAGCATGCTCACCGAACTATGCTTAGTATCAAAAGAAGCAACAATAATAGAATCAGCAAGATATCATCAATTATGTCAGGTCCCCCCAACTCACACCAATAAAATATTGATATTATTATGACTATCCTTTTGAGGTTCAGTACCAATAGTTTTATAAATAGTCTTGATAGAAAGATGTTTAATATCTTCGTTGGAAATATATCCTAAAAATTTTGCAGCGACTCCCAAAACAGTTAACGCACAAAAAATAACAACAAGCATAATAATAACTCTCTTGAAAAAATTTCCTATCTTTGTTTTCTTTTTCATAATACCAAGGCATAAGTATAAATAATACACAAAAATAGCGTACCCGATAATGTGCCAAGGATTATAGGAATATCAAAAAAAATTGCAAGCCAGTCTTACAATATTTTACTACAAATATTTACTTTCTCCTTGTATACAATATACATTTTGATATAGTAGCAGTTATCTTTACTCCTTTTGTTAAAATACTATGAAAGCAATAATCTTTGATATTGATTGAGTAGTCATAAAATCAACATCGCAAAAAAAGAAAGCAGTAAAAGATGTTCTTGAAAAGTACTGACTATATAAAATACAAGAAGTACAAGAAATAGTAAAAGCAGGATTAAATAGAAACCCCCAATAGCGAACGAAAAAATAATACCATTTATGGAAAAAAATTATAAAAAATATATATTTGTCGCGAATACTACAATGCCTATTTCTTCACTTAAAAAAATAATTAAAAAACTTGGAATTTGACATGTATTTAGAGAGATACTTGCATTTGAACATTGAACAAAAAAAGAAAACATCTTGTCTGTCATGAAAAAATACAAACTACAACCCCAAGACATTTTATTTATAGATGACAACATACAGCATATTGAAAAAGTACAAGATACCTGAATATATACACTACATTATACTAATTATACGATCGATATAGAAAACAAAATCACAAACTTTTTTTAAATTTCAGTGTTTTATTGCTTTCCTCTGCATCCTTACTTTCCAGTACTTATTTTTTTATTCTGACACACTCCTCCACACTAATCCCAAAAAATGCCCAGATAATTGCGAGGTTGAAAAAAGGATTCTTGTGGATAGATTGGAGATATACTACGAAGACTAAAAATAGTGCTAAGAGTATGGTATACAAGCACAGTTCTTGTCCAAAAAATTGAAAGTCTATCGAAACTAAAAAGGCGAAAAAATTGACTAATGAAGCGATAGTTAGCCATCCTCCATAGATTCCAAATCCAAGATCAAAGAGACTTTTGGTGTTTCCATGGGTGTGTGCTAGTTTCTTGATGAGAAGAACAACACTGCTACATAGTGCAACAATGAGGATTGCAGACAGCCAAATAATCTGATATGAAAAGGCTACAATCCATGCGATATTCAGCAAGCACGATATCCAAAACACAACCGAAATCTTATCCGTAGTTTGTTGGTAATATTCCTTTTTATAGTGTATTGATCCCCAAACCAAAGCGATGAAGATGAGACTATAAATCACGCCCCAAATACTAAAAGTAAATCCTGCAGGAGTTATCAAAGTCGGGAACATTTGGGATACATCGCTCTGACTTGCACCATTAATCACGCCTCTTGCTCCGAGGAAATTCATGAGTAAGGTGAGGACAAAAAGAACGATACTGATGAGGTTTTTTTGGGTAGTTTTTAGGTGTTTCATGGTGGAATGGGTTTAGGGGGTAAAAGAGTATTTAATTCTCTTCTGTCATATCTATTATCATAGGAATATTTGCTTTTGCTGCTTTACCTGTTACAATAGCATGGAATGGTTTTAAATTAGGTAATGTTTGTACTAAATCTTTCCCAATATAGTTACTTAAAAAGTTTATACTTGTATCATCAAAAGCTTGAAAGCAAATTACTGTATTACATTGAGTTAAAATGGTTTTTGAAACATTTGCCGTTCTTTGTGCAATTACTAAAAATCCTATACCATATTTACGTCCTTGAAGAGCAATTTGACCAATATTATTAACTAAAGCTTGAGAAGTTTTATCACTAGCCCCTGCAAAATTCCATTCTGGGATAATTGTATGTGCTTCTTCCAAAACAATACTGACTTTTTTAGTATTATCTGATTGTTGGTATTCTTTAACCAGTTTAAATAATGTATCAAAAAAATATCTTGTATAATCTAAACTATTTCTATTATTGCTAATTTCAGGTAGTTCAAATATATTAATTTTTTTATCTGCTGACTCCAAAAACGCTTTTATATCTTCTTTGAAATACTGATATATGTAAGTTTTATATCTCTTAATATCATCCTGACTCCTCTGATTTTCAAACTTTGAGTTTTCAATATTAAGGTTCTCAATATTTTCAAAAATCTGTTTAGATGTTTGTTCTGAAATAATAGATTCCGGTTGTGGATTTAATTCTTGTACAAATTCATTATTAAAATCAACACAAATAACTTTTGTATCTTCTGCATTAAGTTTTGTTATGATTTTACGAGCTAGATAAGATTTTCCTGATCCTGTCACACCTAGAAGCGCCATATGATGACTTACAGCATCATGTAAATTAATAATAGATGGTAAACTAGTTTGAGGAATAATTCCAAGTTTATAATATGGATACTCAAAATCAGATACAGATAATCTCTGTGTATCTGCTTTAAAAATAGGTGTATTTATAGTAGGAACCCATCCAAATTTTTGAAAAGATAATTTATCATTATCCCATTCTCCTAGTTGTATAGCTTCTCCTTGTATAAACCCTGTTTCATTTTTATTTTCTAATTTTTCTTTCTCTGTTACAGCATTTACAACTTGATAAAATAAATCTTTTTCTTCTTCCCCAAATTGTACATTTAATTGCAACAAGTTCCCCTCTTCTAAATCATTATGTTTTTTAGAGTATTCAAATTTAATTTTACCAATATTTGAATTATTTATGACAACACCAATAAAATCGTTGATTTTTAGATCTTTTTCAATTTCTTCTTGTATTTTTTTATCTGATATTTTATAAACAATATTTTTTTCTAATTTTTCATTTAAACTTTTATTCTCTTTTAGATAGAGAATTTTAGCCCATTTTTCTTTATTTAATAAATAGCTGTCAAATACTATTCAAGTGAAATGTAATCCATTTGAATCTTGCATTGAATATTTAAATTTTACAATATCAAATTTTTTGACACTTCTTCTATCTTCAAATAACCTAACAAGAAATATTTTTTTTGATTGTATTCCAAAAATTTCTCCAATAGCATTTTTATTTAATTCTTTTTTTTGTAAAGAAAATACACTATTTAATTCATGGGGATTGATAGATAGTATTGCTCACCAAATTATAATTAAAAAAATAAACTGTACATCTATAATCTTGGTAAAATTTCATTCTGTTGTGGATGATATATTTATAAATAAAAATAAAAGAAAAGTTCCTGAATAAACAATTTTTCCTTTTCCTAAAAAAATTGAAGATTTTTTAAAAAAAGAAGCAATTTTGTTTTGTATGTGTGTTGGAGATTTATTATTATCTACTAATAGTAGAGCAAATAATGACATAGACAAAATACCAATCAAAATAAAAAATGATATTCACCAAATAGTCTTATTATCAAATGTTTGTTCTGTTGATAAAAATACTAGTAGTAAAGGAATAATATTTGTAATAATATTTTTCGGAGAAGTATAAAAAGGTTCCACAAATAAAATAGAAAACAATACCATAAATAATCAAGAATAAAACCAAAGATCTTTTGTATCTGTTGTCGGCAATATATTTCATGTAAACTTGTAATGCACTAATGCAAATATCAAAAAAAACAATATAAGTATTATGAATCTATTTTTTAATAAGTTTTTTATTAATTCTTTCATACAACTCAATTAAAAACTAAAACCCTTCCTCCTCAATTATACCAATCCTCTCCCTTTTATCAAATAAAAAACTGACCTCACGGCCAGTCTTTCCATCTCTATTATATTTCAGGATTTTTTAGTTCAAGGGTTTCTTCCTCTTCTGTTTCTTCTTCTCCCATATTCCCCAACACTTCCAAATTGATACTAAACCCAGGCAAAACCATTTCATTATAAGTGAATTTTTCGCCAATGACTCCTCGGAAAGCGAGTCTTCCATCAAGGGAAATTCTGAGATTATACGCTCATGGTTCACAACACAGATCATGAATGATTTCATCAAATTCAGTATCGTAAATCTTTCCATCTAAATAGAACTGAATTTTTGAGTTGCTCTCTTGCTTGAAGAAATAGAAGATTTTTCCGCCAAGATTATGCAGAGCAAAGGCATTCGCTACTTTCACTTCTTCTCCATTGTGAATAAGTCTTGTTTGTGTAGTGTCTTTGTTTTTTAAGATTCCTTGATTTCTTTTGTTCTCATTATAAAGCAATCGCCAGTCATCTCCCTGAACAACAAAATTTTTGAATGCCTCCTCTACTGTAAAGAATGTTTTTGTACTTTTATACATTTCTTTTCCATTTTCTTTGATGATATAATATACTCCATCTTTTTCATGCTGTACTGAAAATATATATTTCTCAGTTTTTTCTCCATCATATCTTTTTGCATGTTTCCAATTTTTGTAAAAAGGATTCTGCTTTTTATTCACTTTTTTTCTTACTTCTTCGGCATCTTGGTTAGAAAAACTCAGACTTTTTTCTTCATCGTAGTTTCCAGCATCATATTGCACGAAATAGTCGATAATTTCCCCTTTCCCAGAGTGAGAAATACTGTATTTTGCATCTTTATCAACAGTCAATTTCCCAACGACAACAGGTTCGCCTTTGTTTGTAGTACCTTTAGTGATCGTGATTTCTTTCTGATTTTCTTGATATTTTGGGATTTTGTTGATATTCTCATCGTCCCAATATTCATCCAGACTTTTGAAATTATTGGGAAATAAAATAAGCTGATCCTCGTTGTAATAAGGTTTTACACAATCATCACAATCAACTAGAACATTTCGTTTGATGTACTTATACAATAATGCTGAATACGTCCTTGTCCCTCCGTCTTCGTAAAACTCCCTTTGCGGATAAAGTCAAATTGCTAATAGCACAAGAACTACAATTAGAATGATTCGTTTTTTCATGTTACTCTTGGTAAGAAGATAAAATATTGTTACACTATGTTAGTGGTTCATAGTTTTTTTTATTAATTATACCAGCCGTAATTATTCTATTTGTATACGCATTAATTGTAAGTATTATATTTCTTTCATCATTTGCGATATAGATATTTTTTCCTTTCTTTTTAAAATTACTTTCATCAGTTTCTTTAATTATTTTGAAAATCATTTTTTCAATGTCACTTTTTGAAAGATTAACATGTAATTTTTTATTAATTCTTTCATATACCAGTTCTGTATAACATATCTTTTCTAAAATTATTTTTTTGTAGTTCATTTTCACCTTACTTTCAAATACTAAAATATTCGTTATATTTACATTATCTATTTTTATAGAGCTTTTTCAAATTCATCAAAAAGGAATGCTTATTCATTCAGAATTTTTTCCATTTTTTTTACTCTTTTGATAATTTGTTCTAGGTTTTTCATTTGAGCTTAGTAAGTAAATAAAAAACATTTTGTTTCCAAAAAGTATTACATATTAACAAGGTTTCTTCAGCATCGCTCCACTCAATCAAGCGCCAAGCAGAGCAAGTATAAGGAGCAGTATTCCTGTGAAATATTCTTTTTCTTGATAGTTTTCGTCAATGAAAATTACCTCTTCATCACGCATAATTTTCCTAACAATATTTTTTATTTTTCCTGTTTGCAAGGTGCTATATCGGACAGCGATTTCTTGCCCTGGTTTCAACTGTTTTTGAAGCGTGTCATAATGTTGCGTTGGATGATAGACAAATATTTGCAGATCAATATTCTGTAATTGAAGATGCAAAAATCTCAAAGGAATCGACCTTATTCAATGGTTAGTATACCATATCGGCGTTGTCTTTTCCACCACTCCCCTCTGATGATGAAGATCAGTAGGATTAGCAAAATATTGTGTGGAGATCGTTATCACCCCTAACCCCAAAAGGCAAAGAGAAAGCAAAAATAAGGCTCAAAATTGTCGTTTATGTTTCATAATTGGTGCTAAAAAAGTATAAATTATATTTAGTTCAATTTTTTTCATTCCTCTTTTTTATCAATTTTTTGAGCATACCCTTATCAAAATTTTCTCAAAATCGGTTTTTTGCTTGGGTTGAGGTAATGATTTGCATAATAATATTTTTTGAAGACTATTTTATCTGATTTACTTATCTTTACTTTGAAATCAAAAAGAAAACATACGCAGATAATATCTTTTTACATATTGTTATTAGGACAAATAGAGAAGACTCTTGCAGGGTAACCAGAACCACCTTTCGGTTTCGGAAAAGAAACTATCGCAATAGCACCTGTTTCTGGCAACGCTGTTGTAGTAGCAAGAAGCTCAATTTGGAAACAGTCTTTTTCAAGGATAAATTTTTCTACTGAGTAATCTCCTTCTGATATTGCTTTTCCTCCATCTGTATCAGTCGTTTCATGACCAAAAGCTTTTACATTTCTCTTCTCAATTAAATATTGAACAGCATCTATTCCCCAACCTGGGAAATGACAAATCCCTTGAGAATCCTTATTTAACATGGTTGAATGAGATGGCCAATACTTCGCCCATCCTGTTTTCATCACTACAAATGCATTTTCTAGAACTTGTCCATGTATAGATTCCCATTGCAGTACATCATCTAACGAAAAAATATAATCAGCATTATTCTCCGTCTTTTTCAAACAATCAAAACATACTAAAGGGAGTACCATCTCTGAAACCTTTATTTGATCAACTGTTCTTCCTCCTTCCACAAAATGTATCGGAGGATCAACATGTGTACCCCGTTGACCTACGTGTTTATAATAGTGTGCTTGAAAACCATCTTTTTCAAAATCATATAAAGTAATCATTTCCTGATCTAGCATATCATCTACATGAGGAATACCAGGATAAAATGCATGCGTTAAATCAATAAATGTTTGTGATTGTAACTTTTTTAGTACTTTCCGTAAGCCTTTTTGATCCATCTTTAAATTTTTATTGAACAATAAAGTAATTTATTATTTTTAGTATAAGGCACTTGAATAGTATTTAACTTCTTTCCAATTTCAATAATTGCTTTTTTACCTCCACTCCTCCACTATATCCACCAAGTCAACCACCTGTTTCTATAACTCTATGGCAAGGAATAATCAGTGCTATTGCATTCGCTCCATTTGCTGAGGCGACAGCACGGACAGCTTTTGGATTATTGATTTTTTTTGCTAATTCCAAATATGATATAGTTTCTCAATACTTTACTTCCAAAAGTGCATGCCAAACTTGTTTCTGAAAATCACTTCCCACAGTCAAAATAGGAACTGAAAATTTTTTTCTTTCTTCTACTAAGTATTCATCAATTTGCTTTTTAGCTTCTCTGATAACTTTGTTTTCTTGCTCTATAAATTCTGCATTTAAGTATTTCTTAATTCTATCATCAACAGTTTGTCTCATTTTTCTATGAGCAAAATCAAGAATACAGATTTTCCCTTCAAAAGAACCAATAAGGAGTTCTCAAATTTTAGTGTTATGGTGAGAAATATAAATTGTGTTTTTCATTATAATTTTTTATATAAATATTTGTCTTATTCCTTTTTACTCTTCACCACCTCCCCATTTTCCATAATAAACGGCTTGGCTGTTTCTTTACTGGTGTATTTTCCATATTTTCCCATAAGATAGCTATATACCGCTGATTTATCTGCAAATACGGTTGCAAGATATGGCGTATCAAAACTTAATTTTTCTAAGAAGATGTAAGTATTATCAGCAGTATTGTGGATTAATACCCCGATATGTCCGATAAATACGGCATTGTCTAGATCACTATGAATCCATACAGAAACGAGCGATACTCACTTTGGGTTAGTAAAGCTGATCTTGTGCTCTTTTCGGTAGTTGTGAATATTTCTGATATGCACGGTCTTATCTTTTGTTGCTTCTGTTGGAATTTGGTTAAAGAAGGTATAGAAGTTGTTTGTTTCGTCTGCTGTGAATATTTTTTCTGGAAAATTTTCTATCGCACTACTATCAAAGGTAAGGACTTGTGAAGCACCACTTGTGGTTGGAGTTCAGATTTTGATAAAATCCTTGAAAAGGGTAAAGCTACTGATTCTACAATTTGTCCCCATAAAATCAAAATTTTTCTTTTCCAGTGCGGTCAGATAATCATAATCAAGATAATCAGGTTGTTGTGCAATACTTTGAAATCCTCCTGTTGTCAACCCTTCGTTATTCACGGCATCATTGAAAAAATCTACATAATAGAAATAGTTTTCAATATTAGGCTCTGGAATAGTGGAGCTTGCAAGGAGCTTTCTGATATAATCTTGGCTAGACTTTGTTGAGAGATTGGAATAGGTTTTTGGTAATAATTTTTCTGTTTGCTTACCCTCTTTTTCGGTATTTTTACACAGCTTATCAAAATAATAAGCATAATCTCTTTTATTCTGACAAAAAACTAAGGTGTTCTTGGTGCATCATTCCAGCGTATTAAATTTCACATACTGATAGATCAATGACGAATATATTTTTGTTCCTCCGTCTTTGTAGATTTCCCTCTGATAGGGAAAGAGGACAATGGCAAGAAGAATACAGATAATAGCGAGTGATAGGGTTGTTTTTACTGGTTTGTTCATTGGTATAATACATTGAAGATATAAAATTATTGAGGCGTTTTCTATTTGTATAATCGGTGTTTTAGGAAGATTTTTCTTATGTTACAATTTCTTCATCAGTAAAATTCCTACGATACTACAATGACCATAATACTGCTGTTCACTATTTTCAGCTTCTAAAATCTCCTCTGAGAAATATGCATCTTGAATAACAAGGCTATACTTTTTCTGATTTTGAGTAAATTCAAATATAATTTCTTCGTTATCTTTTTGTTTAGCGATTTCTTTCCTGAGATCATAGGGTAAGATAATTTTTTCTCTGGTATCATTTTCACCAATAAAAAGTAGCGTTTCATCAGGTTTTTTTGTATTGAAAACAATATCACTATGGTCGTTATCAACATATTGCATCGTATCATATCATGTAATTTTTAGAGGGAAAGTATTCTTACTATCATAGTCAACAAATTTTTTTCTATTACGAATGGTATCTCTATACCTTTCCACTTTGAGATAGTCTTCTAAATAATTACTAATTTTTCGTTTATTTGGTCAATTTTTTAATTCCTCCTCAAGTTCTCTTAATCTTCTTCTTTCTCGTTTGGTGTAATTATTCTTTGTATCTTTTACCTTTTCTACGGTTTTTTTCTGTTCATTGATTTGCTCTTGTATATCTTGTTCTCGTTTTTGCTGTTGATCTGCAAGTTCTTTTGCAAAAAAGGTTTTTATCGTTTTACAATTATTGAAATCACAGAGGTATCTTATTCACGAAGCGATATCTCTTGAAAGTTGCTCATCGATAGCTTCGTAGCTCTCAAGGGGTGTTATCGTTCCGTCTGCTTGTAAAATATTCGCTTTTTTTAGGTTATTCTCTAATCTAGTAAATTGTCTGCTTTCTGAAACCGAATAAAATCCTCGTGGTCAGACAGAAATCACGAGCGAAAGCATCCCGATACTGAGAGGAACGACAAGGGTATATTTCTTTTTGGAAATGATAAAATAAAGCGATATTCCCAACAACCATAGTCCAAAAACTACAACCAAATATCTATTGATGGTAATATCGTGTTGCTGTACTCTGAGATAAATCGCATAAAACAGCATAAAAAGTTGCGGAATTACGGCGATAGGGAAATATTTTCTGAATATTTGTATGGAAGGATGTTCGTTTTCGTAGGAGCTTGCCAAAATATAGAGAAAATAGCCAAAACTTGCAAAGGCAATCACAATCCAAGTAATCTGCCCTCTTGGCCAATCTCCAAAATGCATCAGCACTTTTGCACTATATGCGTAGAGTATCACAAAATAGATAAATAT
>PDWI01016892.1_pt1 | contig 15537 bp, 16 predicted proteins | sample 1430891 | NCBI WGS metagenome assembly PDWI01 (sample SAMN01162508, study PRJNA174530) | Oral metagenome, whole genome shotgun sequencing project. | biome: Marine environment; feature: Marine mammal; material: Swab sample of the gingival sulcus; isolation source: swab sample of gingival sulcus... | reverse complement strand
AGTAGAACACTACATTCATTAATGATTTCACCTACACCAAAACCATATAAGTGGAAGCCAAGTATCTTCTTCGTATCCGCATTAGTAACAACCTTTACAAAACCTTCGGTATAACCAGTAGCTAATGCACGTGGATTGTATTTAAAATCAAATTTACCAATACTAATATTGTCATACTGTTCTCTTGCTTCTTCTTCGGTTAAACCAACCATTCCACATTCTGGAACAGTATATATGTTTGCAGGAACCACTCTTAAATCAACTTCTTCATTTCCACCCATAGCATTTATTGCTGCAATCTCACCCATTTTAAAAGCCGCGTGAGCAAGCATTTTATATCCATTGACGTCTCCAACAGCATAAATTTTTTCATCACTGGTTTCCATCTTATCATTTACAACAATTCGACCTCTGTTAAGTTCAAGATCGATATGTTCTATTGGACTTAAATCGCATTTTCTACCTATTGATAAAAGTGCAATATCTGCTTCAAGAGGTTCTCTATCTTTAAAATGAAGTATAATTCCCTCTTTGTTTTCTTTTTCTTCTACTTTACACAGTGAATAATCGGTATATATTGTAAGACCATCTTCTTCTAATGTTTTTCTCAGTGCTTCCGAAATATCTTTATCCATATTTGGTATGATTCTATCGCCTCTTTGAATAATAAAGACATCAGAACCAAAACTTGAGAAAGCTTGTCCCACTTCAACACCAATAACACCACCGCCAATGACAGCAAGTTTTTTTGGTATGTAATCCAAACACATAATATCATCACTGGTAAGAACTAACTCTGAATCAATTCCTTCAATGTTAATTTTATTTACTTGTGAGCCGGATGCAACAATGATTTTGTTACATTTAAGTATGTTACCATTTACTTCAACATCTTTTTCTTTAGTTATTTTTCCTTCGCCATAAAAAACATCTACATCATTACTTTCAAGTAATTTTTCTACACCACCAACAAGTCTACCAATAATTCTTTCTTTGTTCTCCATGACTTTATGTATATCTACATGATAATTTGAGTCAACAACAATGCCATTTTGATTTGCTCTTTTTAAATCCTTTATTACCTTCGTATTGTGTAAAAAAGCTTTTGCAGGTACACAGCCATTATTTAAACAACATCCACCAAACGCTTTCTTTTCTACAATTGCTACTTTCCCACCAAGTCTAGAAGCTTTAATAGCGGCAACATAACCACTAGGTCCTCCCCCTATTACTACTACATCGTAATCATGATTTAAAGATCCCATCTCATCTCCTTAATTAAAATATTTTTTATTAAAATGAATGATAATTCATTATAAAATCGTTATAATTTCCTTTAAATCTATTTCATCAATTGTGACTTCTACAATATCGCCTGATCTTATTTTTTTTCCTCTTTGAGTTATTACTTCATCATTTACTTTTACATAACCATCCAAAATAATATTTTTAGCTTCTCCGCCACTACCAACTACTTCAGCATATTTTAAAAGCGATTGAAGTTTAATAAAATCAGTATTAATCTTTATTTTTTTCATTATCGAACTCTTACTGGTACAATGTAATACTCATAAGTATCATCTAATTCTGGTTTTACTAAGAAAGGTTTTACATTAGAATCAATTGATAACACAATATTGTCATCTTCAATAACCTTAAGTCCTTTTAATAAATAATTTGGATTTAATCCAATCTTTAATGATCGATTATTTTTTACATTAATCTCATCTTTAGATTTACCAAGTTGACTATTTGTTGATATTGTCAGATTATTGTTATCAAATTCCATAATCATGACATAGGTTCTAGAAGAGTTAGCGAGTAATGCAGCTCTATCAACTGCTTCTAACAACTCTTTTCTATTGATTACAATATTAGTTTCAAATTCTTTTGGCACTACTTTTTCATAATCAATATATGGTCCTTCAATGACTTTCGATACTATTTTTATATTATTAATAATAAAAGCAATATAGTTATACTTAACAATAATTTCTAAATCATCCGTAAAATTTGTTGCAATAATCTTTTCTATTTCAGATAATGTTTTACCAGGTACAATGACATTTATTTTTTTCTCTGACTCTATACTAGAAACTTTTTTTGCAATGCTATACCCATCAATTGATACCATGGTTAATTCATCGTTATCAATATCTATTAAAGAACCAGTTAATGCTATCTTTGATTCATCTTTTGATACAGCAAAGTTGGTATGTCGAATCATATTTGAAAATAATGCCTGATTAATTTTTATACTTTGATCAGAATGCACTTCTGGTAATTTTGGAAACTCTTCTTCATTATAAATATTTAAATTGTAGTCACTGTTGATGCATTTTAAATTTAATGTATCACCCATTTTAGTAAAGGTGGTAACATCATCAGGTAACTTTCTTATAATATCATTCAATAATTTAGCTTCTACAACAAAATTTCCTTCTTCGTGAACAATGGCTTCTACATTGATGGTAATAGCTAATTCTAAATTATATGTTTTAAAGATGATTTCATCCTTTTTAGCTTCTACATATATTCCTTTTAAAACTTCTATTGTTGTCTTTGATGAAACGGCTTTTATTAAAACATTCAGTGATTCAATCAACGTTTTATTGTCAATACTAAATTTCATTTTTTTCTCCTCTATAATAATTATATATAAATAGTATTAGTATTAGATGTTGTTTATACTATTGATAAGTCCATATATCATTAAAAAATCAATACATTATACCTATTTATAAAATGTTGATAAATATATTATATATTATTTTTTATAAACAGACAAAAGATATCAACAACTCTATCAACATTTTTTTGTTTATAATTAAGAATTAATTTTTTCAACTATAGAATCTATCGTATTTTTAGTGGTTTCATTCTCTTCGATTTCAGCAGAAATCTTATCATATGCATGAATAACAGTAGAGTGATCTCTTTCAAATATTTCGCCAATTTTAGGTAGAGATAAATCCGTTAAATTTCGTATTAAGTACATAGACACTTGTCTAGGATAAGATATGGTTTTTGTTCTTTTATTTGAAAAAATATCCTTTATTTTTACATCAAAATAATCACAGACAGTATTAATAATATAATTATGATCAATTACTTTTGTACTTTTTTCATCGATGAATTCACTGAGTACATCTTTTGCAAAATCTAAATCGATGTATTCATTTGTAGAATCAATATTACAAAGATCAGAGTAAGCAATGATTCTATTTAAACATCCTTCTAAATCTCGAATATTTGATTTAACATTAGTAGCAATATAATTAAATACTTCTTCATCTATCTTTTTTACTTCTTTATCTGCTTTTTTCTTAAGGATGGCAACTCTTGTTTCATAGTCTGGTGAACCAATATCGGCAACTAACCCTTGAGAAAATCTGGATTTTAATCTATCCGCTAATGCCCCAATATCTTTTGGTGGTCTATCTGAGGTGATAATAACATGCTTATTGGATTCTTTTAATTCATTAAAGGTGTGAAAAAATTCCTCTTGTGTTTCTTTTTTATTACTAAAAAACTGAATATCATCTATTAATAATACATCAATTGATCGATATTTTTTTCTAAATTCCTCTTGTTTTTGATTTTTTATGGAATTAATAAAATCATTCGTAAAATTTTCACTTGTAACATACATTATCTTCTTACTATTATCATTATTTTTTATGTAATTACCGATGGCATGCATTAAATGTGTTTTTCCAAGACCAACGCCACCATATAAAAAGAGTGGATTAAAATCTTTTCCCGGTTTTTGAGCAACCGCTACACATGCTGCGTGCGCAAATTGGTTTTTCGAACCAACAACAAAATCATCAAATAAATAATCAGGGTTAAGATTCATATAGTTACTGTATTCTTTTTTTGTTTTCTTGTTATTACTATTAGGAATGTTAGTTTTCGAAATATCTTCTTCCTTAACAAGAATACATTTTTTATTTGAACCAGAAATACTTGAATATATTTTTTCTATATTATCTTTATATCTATTATTTACAACTTGAAAATTTATAAAAGAGCCACCAGGGCATATGTAAAAATTATTGTCGTCTTCTCCTAAAAAGGAAATTAATTCAATCCAAGTGTCATATGATTCTCTATCATATTCATTTTTTAAAGTCAAAAGAACATCGTTCCAATGGTTATTCATACTAAGCTCCAATCAATAAAATTATAAACGCATTTCGCTGATTACCATTATAGCAAAAAATCCACAAAATGTGGTAAAAAATTTATGGATTAAAAGCAGTTATCCACAACCACAATGATAGTTATGTATCAAAAATAGGCATTTAGAACATTTTTGAACATAAAAATTGTGGATAAGTATTGAGTTATAAACAGGGTTATCCACATATATGTTATAAAATTATACACCTGTGTAAAAATAAGATACTTATCAACAGTTGAATATTCTATTGTTAATTTCTGTGTAAAAAAAGTGTTGTTTTTGATTGATTTTTTAATATATTACACTATTTTTTAAATCGTTCGTAGTTATGTGAATACTTGAAAAAACAAAGAGAATAACAATTTTTAAACCACTAACCGTTAAAAAACATTGACAATAAAGCACTTAAAGACTATAATTATAGGGAATTATTACTAATTGATAGGAGGTGTTATTATGAAAATGACTTTTCAGCCAAAAAAGAAACAACGCTCAAAAGTTCATGGGTTTAGACAACGAATGAAAACAAAGTCTGGACGTAGAGTTTTAAAGAACCGTAGATTAAGAAAGAGAAAAAGATTGAGTGCATAGACCGCACATTTGTGGTCTTTTTTTATAAGGTGTGATTATGAAACTAGAAACTCTTAAACACAATAGAGAGTTTAAAAATGTTTACAAAAGAGGTAGATCTCATCTAACAAGATTTTTTGTAGTGTATGTATTAAAAAATAAACTTAATAAAAACAGAATTGGTTTTACAACGAGCAAAAAACTTGGTAATGCTGTTATTAGAAATAGAATCAGAAGAAGAGTAAAAGAAGCTTTTTATAGTCATGAACTAGATACAAAGCATTCTTATGATGTTGTCATTGTTTGTAGAAAAAAAGCACAGTATGCAGATTTTGACATAATGAAAAAAGAAATGAAAAAAGTACTTGGTAGTTTGACATGAAGAAAATAATAATATATTTAATAAAATTGTATCAGAAATATATTTCATCGAATACACCTAGAACTTGTCGTTTTTATCCTACTTGTTCTGATTATTCTATTCAAGCACTTGAAAAGTATGGAGCAATTAAAGGATCTTATCTCTCGATTAAACGAATACTAAAATGTCACCCCTTTCACCCAGGTGGATATGATCCACTAAAATAAGGAGGAAAAATGTCGGCTTTTTTTGCCCAGATACTAAATTATTTATATGAAATGCTTGGTAATTATGGTTTATCAATCATTATATTTACAATAATTTTTAGAATAGTTATGTTACCTCTTGCCATAAGTCAAAGAAAAAATATGGCCAAGATGAAAGAACTACAACCACAGGTAAATGAGATTAATAAACGGTATAAAGGTGATAAACAAAAAATAAATGAAATGACAATGCAGCTCTACAAGGAGAATAATTATAATCCTTTTGGTGGATGTTTACCTGCATTGATTCAGATTCCTATTATATGGTCACTTTTTAGTGTGTTTAGAAACGCGTCAACATACTTACCAGCAAGTGCACTTCAAGAAAAATTCTTATGGCTACCTAGTATGGATGTGCCAGATACCTTATCTCACATACTTCCGAGTGTTGAATTTGCTCAGAAACTACCAGGTATTTTACCAATAATTGCTGCGATATTTACTTATCTTACATTTAAACGATCTCAGCAAATGCAGCCATCTACTGGAAATGGTCCTAATCTTAACTTTATGGGCATCATGTTTCCATTTATGATACTATACTTTGGTGCTACTTATGCTGCAGGACTTATTCTTTATTGGGCAGTTAGCAATATTATACAATATGTTCAAGACATCGTGCTTCAACATATGGTAGATGGAGGTGTTAAGTGAAGATAAAAGAATTTAGTGCAAAAAGCATAGAAGAAGCTAAAAAATTAGCGCTTGAAGAATTTAATGTAAGTGAAGATGAGTTAGATATTACGATTATTGAAAGAGAATCAAAAGGTCTTCTTGGTATATTTGGTGGTAAAGATGCTAAAATAACAGCTTCTCTTAAAGAACAAGTGGTACCTGAAGTAAAAGAAGAAGTTGACCTTAAGGATACGACACAAGAAGAAGTACTTGTGGAAGCTGAAAATCTTGAAGATCCAATAGAAGTTGCTAATAGAGTATTAAGAAAAATACTTGATAAAATGTATATAAACTGTGAAATAAACGCAGAACTAAAAGACGGTGTACTTGAGATTGAACTAACAGGCGAAAATATGAGTTCGAATTGATACACAAAATTATAGAAAAAAACGAGAAGAGGCTTTAATAAAGCTTGCTCATAATATGGCAAGTAAAGCTAAAAAACTTAGAAAAGACATCATACTTGACCCGATGAATTCTTATGAAAGACGAATTATTCATACGGCACTTCAAGCGGATGACTATGTAAAAACAAGAAGTGAAGGAACGGAACCAAACAGAAAAGTTATTATTTTTCTAAACAGATAAAGCCCAGTATTACTGGGTTTTTTTAGGAGTTTATTATGGATACCATTTGTGCGCCAGCAACAAGCCAATATAAATCAGCCATATCAATTATTCGAATAAGTGGGGATCACTCGCTTGATATTCTAAAGAAAATTTTTGTTACAAAAAAAGAGATAAAGAACAGGTATTTTCATTACGGACATATTGTCAATAATGGGGTAACACTTGATGAAGTGATGGCCGTATACTTTAAAGCACCCTACTCTTACACTGCGGAGGATGTTGTTGAAATTCATCTTCATGGAGGCTCTGTATCGACTAATAGGGTTATGGAACTGATCACTCAACATGGTGCAAGACTTGCCGATGCAGGTGAATTTACCAAGAGAGCTTTTTTAAATGGTAGAATTGATCTAACGCAAGCGGAAAGCGTCATGGATATGATCAGTGCAAAAAACAATTTAGCTTTTGATGTCGCGCTTGACAACCTTGAAGGCAGCACAAATGTTGAAATTAGATATCTACGAGAAAGAGTGCTACACTTAATTTCAGAACTAACCGTTAGTATTGACTATCCGGAAGAAGATATTGAAGAAATAACAAAGAACTTAATTAATGAAGTAACGTCTGAAATTATCGATAGAATAGAATTGATCTTAGCGTTAAGTAAAAAAGCGACGAATATCAAAAACGGTGTTCGAGTTGCTATCATTGGTAGAGCAAATGTTGGGAAAAGTTCTTTTCTGAATGCAATTACTGGAATGGATAGAGCCATCGTTACGGATATAGAAGGAACGACAAGAGACACGATAGAAGTCGACTTAAATCTACCCGGTATTACACTAACTTTAATTGATACCGCAGGTATTCGACGTACTTTAGATGAAGTGGAAAAGATTGGTGTTGAAAAGAGTAAGCATGCGGCAAATGAAGCAGATATTCTATTTGTTATCATCGATGCGTCGCATGATTTAATAGATGAAGAAATTGAAATACTTGAAAAAACAAAAAAGAAGGATCGACTGATTCTTGTCAACAAAATTGATTTAACAAACGAGTATAATATAGAAGAAATAAAAAAATATGTAGACAAAGAAGATATCGTACTTATTTCAGCGAAGGAGAAAATAGGTTTTGATATCATTGAAAAGAAAGTGCTAAATAAACTAGACATAAATGATACAATAAGAGAAAATCCGCTAGTGAGTTCAAATAGACAGCTCTATCATTTAAAAGAAGCAAAAAAATCACTTCATATTGTCAAAGAATCCAATGATCCATATGATTTTTTAATGATTGATTTAAAGGATGCATATGATAGTCTTGGTTCGGTAATAGGCGAAGCATTAAGTGGTGATTTAACCAATGAGATATTCTCAAAATTCTGTCTTGGAAAGTAGGAATTATGTACGATTATGATGTTATTGTCGTTGGTGCAGGACATGCAGGCGTTGAAGTAGCAAATGCACCAGCAGTAATGGGTAAAAAGGTGTTACTCCTCACCATTTCACTGGATTCGATTGCCATGATGCCTTGTAACCCATCTATTGGTGGAACTGGCAAGGGCCATTTAGTAAAAGAAGTAGATGCGCTTGGTGGACTTATGGGTCTTAACACCGATAAAGTAACCATTCAATCGAAAACCCTCAATAGAACCAAGGGACCAGCTGTGCATTCGCTTCGAGTGCAAACCGATAAGTTTAAGTACCACGACTACATGAAAAGAACACTAGAAGACATAGAGAATATTGATATTAAGCAGGCAGAGGTAAGTGAAGTTCTATTTGAAGGAAAAAAAGCAGTTGGTGTTAAAACCTTAACCGGCATGGTATATACTTCAAAAACAGTGATACTTGCAACTGGTACCTACCTAGCGGCAAAGATATTTATTGGGTCCAATGTAATAAAGACAGGACCTAATGGACTAAAAGCGTCAGAGGTGTTATCTGATAGTCTTGAAAAGGAGGGGATTTCTTTTCGACGATTTAAGACGGGTACACCAGCAAGGGTTCACTATGATACCATCGATTTTTCAAAAGTGACGCTTTATTTGGGTGATGAAAACCCAGAACCATTTTCATTTTTAAATGATGAGATCGTTTTTAATGAAGAACCTTGCTATTTAGCTTATACGAATGAAAAAACACATGAAGTGATTAATCATAACATCCACCTATCAGCAATGTATGGTGGTCAAATTGAAGGAACGGGTCCTAGATACTGTCCGTCAATTGAAGACAAGATCAGTCGATTTGATCGACCAAGACATCAACTTTTCTTAGAACCAGAAGGTCTTGGTACGAAAGAAATATATGTTCAAGGCATGAGTACGTCTCTACCAGAAAGCATTCAGATTGATTTTCTAAGAACAATAGAGGGTCTTGAACATGTTGAAATAATGCGACCGGGATACGCTATCGAGTACGACTGCATTGACCCTACTCTACTGAAGTTAACGCTGGAATCGAAGGAGTATGAGAACCTCTTTTTTGCAGGACAAATCAATGGGTCGAGTGGCTATGAAGAAGCAGCGGCTCAAGGAATCATAGCTGGCATCAATGCGAGTCTTAAAATTGATGGCAAAGAAGAATTTATATTAAAGCGAAATGAAGCGTATATTGGCGTGCTAATTGATGATCTTGTTACGAAAGGAACCAATGAACCATTTCGAATGATGACATCAAGAGCGGAGTATCGCTTGATTCTTAGGCAAGACAACGCTGACATAAGACTGACAGAGAAAGCTTATCAATTAGGGCTTGCGAGTGAGGAACGTTATCATAAGATGTTAGATAAAAAACGTGCCATCGCTGAAGAAATGGATAGAATCAAAAGCACATTAATACCAAAAGATGAGATTAATACCCTATTTTCTAAGCTGGGTCTAAGTGAAGTTGGGGAATCCATGTATTTATACGATTTACTTAGACGAACAGATTTAAATTATGAAAAGTTAAAAGAACTTGACTCATCAGAGGTTTCAAGTGATATAAAGAAATATGTTGAAGTAGAAGTTAAGTATAGTGGATACATAGAAAAAGAAATGCGTCAAATAAAGAAATTTGAAAGCCTTGAAAATAAAAAGATACCAGATGATATCGTTTATGAAGAAATCAAAGGTCTTCGAATTGAAGCGATGCAAAAGCTCTCATCAAATAGACCATATAATTTAGGTCAAGCTTCTAGGATATCAGGTGTTAATCCTGCGGATATATCGGTGCTACTTGTATATATGGAAATGAAGAGAAGATCAAATGAAAAAAGATGTAGAAAATAAACTAGAACAATTTGCTCAAATACTTGTAGAAGAAAATAAAAAGTATAACCTGACTGCTATTAAAGACAAGGAAGGCATTCGCTCAAAACATTTTGAAGACAGCTTGAAACTTCTTGATTTTCATACCTTTCATAGTAGTGATAGGGTGCTTGATATTGGTACTGGCGCGGGCTTTCCTGCCATACCTCTTGCAATTGCTAGACCCGATATCGAGTTTTACTTACTTGATAGTCAGACCAAAAGGACAAATTTTCTTAGCCTTGTTAAAACAGCGCTTGATTTAAAGAATGTGCATATTATCAATGGACGATGTGAACATCTAGCGAGAGAACAAGAGTATCGAGAGCAATTCGACTATGTTATGGCAAGAGCACTTGCTCCCCTACCCACTCTCTTAGAATTCGCCATTCCTTTTCTTAAAAAAGGTGGTACATTTTTTGCATTTAAGGCAAAGGGTTTTGATGAGGAATACAAAGCATCAAGTGTTGCAATGAGGGAATTAAAGACAAAAAAGATAAATAAGTATAAATATAAAATAAATGAAACAAATAGGGTCATCGTATTATTTGAAAAAATAGATAAAACGTCAAAAAAATACCCTAGAGCAAATGGGATACCTAAGAAAAAGCCACTGTAGTGGCTTTTTTACTTGAAATAAAACCTTATTTAGAATAAAATTAGTCTAGGAGTTAAAATGAAAAAGATAATTACAATATTTAATCAAAAAGGTGGTGTTGGTAAAACAACAATTGCAATTAACCTAGCCTATGGGATTTCTAAAGCGAATAAAAAAGTCCTTTTAATTGATTTGGATCCTCAGGGGAATTCAACTAGTGGTTTTGGCGTTGATAAAAATAAGCTAAAAGAAAGCGTATATGATATTTTTAGTAATAATGCAAAAGCTAGTGATGTTACAGTAAATGTAAGAAAGAATTTAGATTTGATACCATCCAATAAGAAGCTATCTAGCTTCGGATTTGAAGATGATAATCTAGAGTCACATCATACCTTAAAGGATTCATTAGATGAAGTGAAGGACCAATATGATTACATTCTAATTGATGCACCGCCATCACTTGGTGTGCTATCGCTTAGCGCTTTGGTGGCGTCGGATAGTTTAATTATACCAGTTCAGTGCGAGTACTACGCTCTTGAAGGGCTTAGTGATTTGATGACAACAATTAAAGGGATAAAGAAAAGCCTAAACAAGGATTTAACGATTGAAGGCATCGTTTTTAACATGTACGATAAAAGAAATAACTTAACGAAGGATGTTTCCTACGAAGTTAAGAATTATTTTGAAGGCTTAGTTTATAATGTTGTAATCCCAAGGAATGTAAGACTTGCAGAGTCTCCAAGCTTTGGAAAAACAATACAGGAATATGCTTCTCTTTCTTCAGGAGCATGGGCATTTAAGAGGTTTACAAAAGAATTTTTAGATAGGAGTAATAATGGGTAGATTAGGAAAAGGATTAGAAGATATTTTTAATATTGAAGATGATATAGGGAGTGACGAGTCGGTTGTAAACATTGATTTAGATAAGATTAAGCCGGGCAAAAGTCAACCAAGACAAGTGTTTGATGAAGAAGACTTGGAAGAATTAAAGGACTCTATTATTGAGCACGGCGTGCTTCAACCGATTATTTTGGTGAAAGCGGATGAAGGGTATGAGATTGTTGCGGGAGAAAGACGATATAGAGCAGCAAAAATGGCTGAAATGGCCTCTATCCCATCCATTATAAGAGAATATACGGATTCAGAAAAAGCAGAACTATCATTAATTGAGAATTTACAACGAAAAGATTTAAACCCTATCGAACAAGCGCTTGCATTAAAAAGCTTAATAACAGAGTTTTCTCTTTCCCAAGAACAAGTAGCGGAGTCTATTGGAAAGTCTAGGTCCTATGTTACAAATCAACTTCGATTATTATTACTTCCTAATGAAATAATAGAAGCAATTTCTTCTTATAAGATATCGGTTGGACATGCCAAAGTGTTATTATCGGTAAAAGATGAAAGCATGATGTTGAAATTATATCGACGAGTGATCAATGAGAATCTTTCAGTAAGAGAACTTGAAAAATTATGCAAACCAAAGATGCAAAAACCTAGAAAAGTGAAGGATATCCACTTAAAAGACTTAGAAAAGCAACTGACATCGAAATATGGAAGAAAAGTTATTATCAAGAAGAATAAATTAGAAATATACTATTATGATACGGATGACTTTGACCGAGTGTTGGATATTTTAAAATAATGTTCCACGTGGAACAATAATAAAATGTTCTACGTGGAACATGAAAGAGGAAAATATGAGAAACGTTTTAATTATGCTTAATCCAACAGCGGGCTCTAAGAAACAACTGCACCTATTAAATCTATTAGAGGAGCAATTCAAAGAACATGATATATTGTATTCTATCGATAAGTCATTATATCCTAGGTACATAATAGAAAAGTATAAAGACAACTATACGCTTCCTTATACGGATGTTATCAGTTGTGGAGGAGATGGGACACTTTTTGAAGTCGTGAACGCATTTCATGATAAGGATATTACGATTTCGATATTCCCGATTGGCTCAGCGAATGATTACTACAAATATTTTTATGATAAAGTAGATTTCTTCAGCTTGATTATCAGAATTATAGAAAATAAGTACACATCAGTCGATTTGATTAAGATAAATAATAGTTATACCATAAATAATGCGGGCTTTGGGATTGATACCGACACCATTTGTATGAGAAATAAAATAATGCCTGTATTTTATGGTAAATTGGCATATAAGCTAGCTGCGGTTTATGCAATCGGTACATATAAACCAACTAAAGTTAAGATCGTAGTCGATGGGGTAGCGTATGATAGGGAAATAATGATAGCAACTTTATCTTCAGGAAAATATTTTGGCGGTGGTATGATGATAAACCCACTATCAGTTGTTGATGATGGAGAAGTAGAGTTGATTATACTGAACAAATGTTCGAAAAAACAAACGGTGGAGTTGTTTTCTCAGATATATAAAGGCACGCACATTCATCATGAATTAGTTGAAGTATTTAAGGGGAAAAAGTTTACAATAATTCCCGAACGCAAGTTTCAACTTCATAGTGAAGGAGAGGCGTTTGACGGCACGAATATGGAAGCAATTGTTCTAGAGAAGCATCTCAGACTTATTGTCTAGGAAATGGGTAGTTTGTATGAATAGTATATTTATGAAAGAAGCGATTGAAGAAGCGAAAAAAGCTTTTTTAATCGATGAAGTTCCTATAGGCGCAGTCGCTGTAGTCAATGATGAGATTGTCGCAAGAAGTTTTAATTTGATAGAGAGCATGAATGACGCAACAAAGCATGCGGAAATACTATTAATCAACGAACTCAGCAAGAAATATGGTAGAAGGCTTACAGATGTCACTATCTATGTAACAATAGAACCTTGTATTATGTGTATTGGTGCGATGATTCAATCTAGAATTAAAAAGGTGGTATTTGGTGCTAGAGATGCAAAATTTGGTGGGGTAAGATCACTCTATGAGATTGCTACAGATGAACGATTAAATCACCGAATGGAGGTAGAAGAAGGTTTTTACTCAGAAGAATGTGCTAAGTTAATGAAGGATTTTTTTAAAAGAAAAAGAGAGATGAAATAACCATTGCAGTTACCTTATATCTGTGGAATATAATGAAACAATGGGTTATAGAATGTTAGAAAAAAATAGATAAATAATTAAGTGAAAAAGATAATCCTTTTGTTCGGTATATCTTGTAATATTCTACAAACATAATTATTTATTTATTTTTTTGTGGATTTTTATTTGAAATATGTTATAATAACTTGACGTTGATCGAACGCCATCCTAGGATGATTAAGGTGAGGCTGTGTTAGAAAAGTGGTGTTGAAGAGATGAGTCCTACGCAATAGGAACTTCTGAACCCCGTCAGGTCCGGAAGGAAGCAGCGGTAAGGAATGCTTTTTATGTGCCGTAGGGAAGCTTGTTTTGAGCTAACTATTTAAAGAACGCTTGTTTTATGAATACAAAGATGGTGCACGACTTTAATAATAGGAGAGAGTATGAAAAATAGTAAATTTATTAAAGTTTTAGTAAGCATGTTGTTTATTATTACATTTGTTTCATCCATGCTACTAATATTTTTACTAGTAAAAAATAATATATTACCTAACAAGTATAAAATCCCGTTTTTAGTAGTGGTTGGGATTATAAATATACTAATTTTAATTCAAATAATTAGGGAGAAATTTTTAAGCACGTTTATTATGTTGATTTTATTTACAACCCTATTCGTATTTAGTGACTACTATATAATGAAGGGAATGGATACACTCAATATAATGAAAGCGAACTCAATGCATAGTACAACAAATATGTCGATTGTCGTTCTTAAAGATTCCGACATTAATTCTGTCAATGAGTTAGTTGGCAAAAAGGTCATAGCACCACTCGAGTTAGATAAGAAAAACATAGATGAGTATAATGATAAGATAAAAAAAGATGGCATTCGTTTGGATATAGAAAATGCTAGTTCCTATGAAAAAGCAGCTATTTCTCTTCTAGAAAATCAAACAGATGCTATGTTTTTAAATCAAGCATATATAGAAAATATAAGTCATGTTGTCAAAGGATTTAAAGATAAGATTAAATATATCGATGAAATAGAAGTTACCAGAAAAGAAGACACTAAGTCGGTTGATGTTGAAACGAGTCAAGAATCGTTCAATGTGTACATAAGTGGTGTTGATAATTATGGTTCTATACAAAATAGTTCTAGAAGCGATGTGAACATAATCGTAACGGTAAATCCTTTAACTAAGAAAATACTCATTACATCGATTCCTAGAGATTCCTACGTCGAAGTTCCAATAGATGGAGACTATAGACTCGATAAGCTTACACATGCTGGGGTATATGGTGTTGATAAATCCATTCAATCGTTAGAACGACTTTTAGACATGGAAGTGAATTATTTCTCTAGAGTCAACTTCACTTCATTTGTTAATATCGTTGATACTATTGGTGGAATAGAGCTTGAAAATCCTAGAGCATTTGATACGTATGATAACTCATACTACTTCGAAGAAGGACCCCTTACTTTAGATGGTGATAAAGCACTATCCTTTTCAAGAGAGAGACAGAATCTACCGGGTGGAGACAATGATAGAGGGAAAAACCAAGAATTGGTATTACAAGCAATCATAAATAAACTGATGAGTCCAACAATATTATCGAATTATTCGGAAATATTAGATACCATTTCCCCTTCTGTTCAGACCAATATGGGTAGTGAAAAAATCATAGAGCTTGTAAATATGCAATTAAGTGATAACGCAAAGTGGGATATTTATCTACAAACAGCATCAGGAACTGGAGATTCAGCAAGTTGTTATGCTGCTGGTGGAGAAGTATTATATGTTACTAGGCTCAGTGATGAAAGTGTAGATCATAATAAAGAAAATATTAAGAACATTTATGAAGGAAGAGACTTTGTAAAATATGAAGAATAAACCCAGATTTAGAATTGAGGCGAACCCATAAACACGGACATTTACTTTGACTATATTAAGCGGCTTGTTTTCTATATTCTATAGGAGATAAGCCGTTTAGTTTTACTTTTAT
>PDWI01005939.1_pt1 | contig 15537 bp, 11 predicted proteins | sample 1430891 | NCBI WGS metagenome assembly PDWI01 (sample SAMN01162508, study PRJNA174530) | Oral metagenome, whole genome shotgun sequencing project. | biome: Marine environment; feature: Marine mammal; material: Swab sample of the gingival sulcus; isolation source: swab sample of gingival sulcus... | reverse complement strand
TTGTTGATGAAATTGGCACATTTAATATAGGTTTCCATTTGCTCATACTCTTTTTATGTTCAGGAAAAAGTTGATTTAAAGCATTTATAAACTTTTCATCATTAGTTTTGCCTAGCCAAATATCAGTATATGCCTCAAAAGTAGTAAAATGCTCAGTTTCAAAAACTATCTCTTTATGTTCTTTATCCACATACAAAGGTGAGATATAATCAACCTTGCCTTTACTATATCTTACAATTCTTACTTTTCTATCCGTCAAATCTATATCTTTATCATAAGGTATTTTGACTTGTACTGGTTTTTTAAAGCTTAGTCCAGACGGCTCAAAAGATACTACATCAGTTACAGCCATCTTATCTTTTTCATTTGGTACATAATTTACTGAAGATTTTTTAATAGTGATTTTTACATCTTTATCAAGCGAACCTTTAGGAACTATAAGCGAAGTTCCTTTTAATGAACCACTTTTTTCATCTGTGATTTCAATCACACTATCTTTAGAAATATCTGTTTGTAAACTTGCTATTTCAGACTTTTTAGTAGCTACAATATCAATACTTAAGATTTTCAAAGCCTTATCTTTTTTATAAAGTTTTGCATATACCGTATATATACCCTCTTTTGTGATTTTTTCATCTAGGATATCTTTTTCTTGATTATTGAAAAACCACTTTGTTTTTACATCTTTAGGTAAATTTGCCAAAGAAGTTTGAAGATTAAACGGTACCTCTTGTATAGTTCCATTTTTTACAATAATCTTTTGCTTATCAAGCTGTATTTGAGCGGACTTACGATCTACGCCACCGTTACTGCTTCCGCCACATCCACTAAGCGTCAAGCCTAATGCCAACATTGGGACAAGGGAGAGTTTTAAGGTCTGTTTAAGTATGCCCCCCCCCCACAAGGTTTTTCATTTCCATGCTATTTTCTCCTTTTTATGAAAATTTGTGAGAAATTGTATCAAATTTTAGATTAAAAATGCAAGAAAAATTTAGAAAAAATTAAAATATTTTTTTATGGTATAAGTTTTAGTTATTTTTATAAAATCTGTTTGAGAGTAAAAGTGTAGGAAATTTGGTTCATTAATGAACCAATATGACATTTTTTTAACATAAAAAAAGCCCACATCGAAAATGAAATCAATATGGGCTTGTGAGTATAAAATCTAATTATAGACTAAAAAGAGTATTTAGCTTCAAATCTAGCCTGTTCATTTTTAGCATCTTTGCCAAGTGTAGAGTAGTAAGCTGATAGGTTGAAATTTTTGCTGTAAGCATAACCAAATTGTGCGTACCATTCATTAAAGTTTGTATTTTTTCCTATTTTAGCTTGACCATAACCAGCACCTAAGCTAAATTTATCCATTGTGTATCCAACTTCGCCAAACATTACTTGTGTATCAGCTTTGTTTGCAGTCTCTCCTGATAATTGCTTACCAAAGAAAATGTATCCAGCAGCACTATCTCCAGCTAATGAATAAATCCCCATATCTTTATCTGTTTGAGTGTAGCCAAGATTTAATTTAAATCCTTTTATATCATAACCTAATGTACCACCATAGTACACACCTTTATCATCATTTTGACCTACAGCTTTACCTAGTCCTTTATTGAGATTTAGCATACTAGCTTGTGCCTGTGCTTTAAATCCAGCAAAGTTAAACTTCAAGTCACCAAAAAATGCATAATCAAACACATTTGTCAATCTTGCAGTCCAAAGTTGAAGTGCAACAGGGTCAAAAGTACCGATTAAGGCTGCACCATAAAGATTTCTATCTCCCAAATCTTTACCGAGAACTTTTACATTTGTATTTGTAAAAGCTGCACCACCAAAAGTAATACCACCTACACTATAAAGTGCAAATAAACCATCACCAGTAGTCCCTTTATATCCATCATCAGTCCATGGAGTAAAAACCTCTTGTTTACCTACTTTTGCAAAAAATCCGCCATCAGTGTATTGGAAATTTGCTCTATTAAGTTCATATCTTATACTAGTATTAGAACTTTGGTTAAGACTATTTTGACCACCATCTGCACTCAATTGTGCATTTGCCTTTAGATTTTCGTCAACCTTAAAAGTAAAATCAGTAATGACAGTATACTTTTGAGCTATATTTTCATCTGAACTATTTCTAGTAGCTCTATATCTAACAAAACCATTTAAATCTGCATTTTTTACCACTTCTTCTAGTGGTGTAGCACTTGCAAATGTACTCATCGCACCAAGTGTAACTATAGTAGCAAGACTCATTTTTACTATTTTCATTTCACTCTCTCCTCTAAAAAATAAAGTATCTAGCATTATACCAATTAAATATCAAATTTTACTTAATATTAAGCGTCTAATCTCTTTTTTTTCATAAAAATATTTTTGATTTTAATAAGCCCCATCTTCATGCCACTATATTTCATAATAGCAGTTAAACTTTTCCACTTTGGTTTTGCGTAACATGGCTTTTCACAATGCCTACATCTTGGCTTAGGGTCATGGGGGCATTTTTGCAATCTTTTATATGAGTATAAAAAGTTCTCCTCGCACTCTTCACACAGGCTATAAGTTATGTTCTCTAGTTCATTTTTTGTGCAAACAAGAGTCAAATCTTTTGTTTGCTTTTTGTACTCTTTGTGTTTATCTTTGCAGTATAACTGTATAAAACTAAGCAAAGTTTTCATATCCTTAACAAACTTCTCTTCACTCATCGCTTTCCCCCTCTTTGCTTCCATTTAAACTTTTCATCTTCGTAAAATTTAGCAAAATAAACTTCCCCGCCATATCTCCATAAATCGATTATAATGCCCTGCTCTATTTTGCATTTTTTACAAGTCAAAACTGCTACATTATGCTCTTTAAAGTAGCTATTTATATTTGCTCCTGCGATATAATAATCAATACTATAATTTTTCTTTTTTAAATGATTTATCAAATCATAAGCTAGTTGCCAACAAAGCCCTCTTTTTTTAACACCAATATTTATCAAAAAATTATTTAAATTTGCATAAGGACTTAAGCGATACTCATTTTTTATGACTCTTGAAAACTCTGTTATGTCACTTGCTAAAATCTTAGCCTCGTTTTTATCATTTACAACTTCATTTAAAGTGACCTCAAGCCCACTAACATTTGGAGTTTTTGCACCACACGAGATAAACAGAAAAATGACACATAAAAATATAACTTTTTTTAACAAAATGTCTCTAAAGCCCTTTTTAAATCCTCTTTTGTATCAATGCCAAAACTTTTGCTCTCCACCCTAACCATAGCGATTTTTTTACCATTATAAAGCGCTCTTAACTGCTCCAATTTTTCTGTATTTTCTAGTGGAGCAGGAGAAAAGTCGCAAAACTGTTTTAAGCTTTTAACCCTAAATCCATAAATGCCTAAATGACCAAAATACTCTTCGCATTTATCTCTGTTGTATGGTATCTTACTTCTTGAAAAATACAGCGCATAACCATTTGCATCAACTACCACTTTAACCAAATTTGGGTCATCAACCAAACTTTCATCAACTTTTTTATAAGCACTTACCATAAAAGCTTTTTCGTCATTTAAAAGCCTTGTCTTAACTGACTTTATCACTTCACTTTCTAAAAATGGCTCATCGGCTTGGACATTTATTACTATTTGGTCTTCATTTAAGCCTAAAATCTCACTTGCCTCATTTATCCTATCGGTTCCACTATTATGTTCATTTATCGTTAAAACTGCGCTTATATCATATTTTTCACAAACTTTTACAACTTCTTTGCTATCAGTTGCCACAACCACATCATCAACTTTTTTTGCATTTAATGCAGTTTTTACTACCATTGGAAACCCATTGATGTCAGCTAAAATTTTATTTTCAAATCTAGTTGATGCCATTCTTGCTGGGATTATTATCATTTTAATTCCTTAAAAACTCTTTTATGCACTGCTCTATATCTTGAGAGTCAACTATATCTTTGTGGATAATTTTTTTACTAAAAAGCTCACTTATGTTTTTGTGGATTTTAAGATTTAATCTCTTGCTTACCTCTTTTAGTGCCATTTCATCGCTATACTTTTCATCATCATCGTTTAAAGCATTTAGCATGGTTGGAGCAAATTTTGTCCATTCAGCAGTTGACGCTATGACATTTAAGCTATCATCTTTTATAAGCGTTTTTGCATTTAAGCAAGTGGCTGTGTGAGGGTCAAGCACATAGCCATTTTTAGCACACTCATTTATGGTTTTTTTACTAAAATCATCATCGCAAAAATTTGCAGCAAAATCGGCTTGTAACATGCTTAGTTCATTTTTTGTAAGCTCATACTTTTTATCTTTTGCTAAGCTTTCCATAAGCTCTTTTGTTCTTGAGGCTCCAAATTTATCATATAACAACCTCTCAACATTTGACGAGATTAAAATATCCATAGCAGGAGATGAGCTAAGAAGCAGTTTCTTATCATTTAAATCGTAAATTCCTGTTGTAAAAAGCTCTGTAAGAATGTTATTTATATTTGAAGAGATTAAAATCTTTTTAATAGGAAGTCCCATTTTTTTAGCATAATAAGCTCCCAAGGCATTACCAAAATTTCCGCTTGGAATTGTAAGATAAATCTCTTCGCCACTTTTAATGACGCCATTTTTTAAAAGTTTTAAATATCCGCTAAAATGGTAAATTATTTGAAAAATAATCCGTCCAAAATTTACTGAGTTCGCTGCACTTAATTTGATATTTTTATCATCTAAATGCTTTTTAAAGCTACTTGAGTTTAAAAGCTCTTTTAAACTTCTTTGTGCGTCATCAAAGTTTCCATTTATGCCTAAAACTTTTACATTTTGTGCGTTCATACAAACCATTTGAAGTCGTTGCACATCACTTGTGCCACCATGTGGATAGAGACAAACTACTTTTATGTTTGGTTTGTTTTTAAAGCTTTCAAGGGTAGCTGGGCCCGTATCGCCACTTGTGGCTGCTAAAACAAGAAAGTTTTCATCTCTTTTAAGAGCAAGATGGGAAATCAAATATCCAAAAGGCTGAAGTGCCATATCTTTAAAAGCTCTACTAACACCGTGATAAAGTTCATTTACATAGGTTCTCTCATCAAGTTTTACAAGAGGGACGGGGTCGTTTTTATCATCAAAACCATCATATAAACTGATGGCTTTTTTTAAAACATCATCTTCGATATCAAGCTCAAACTTTTTTAAAATCTCAAAGCAAAGCTCTTTATACGAATACTCTTTTGCCCCATCAAGCCAAACACTATCAATACTTGGAAGCTCATCAACCGCATAAAGCCCACCAAAACTTGCACTTGGATTTAAAATGGCTTGTGAAAAACTAACTTGTTTTGCCTTAACCCCGTCATTTCCTCTTGTCTCTTTAAACATTTTTATCCTTTTATTTTACTACCTCATCGCTAGGCTTACCGATATAAAATCCCTGTGAAAAATCAACTCCCAACTCGCTTACTTTATTTGCTATCTCTTCACTTGAAACAAACTCGGCTATGGTTTGTATGTTCATTTTTTTACAAAATGATACGATTGATTTTATAATCTCACTTGAGTAGTCATTTTGACAAACTTTGCTAACAATGCTTCCATCTAGTTTTACAAAATCAGCTTTAATCTCTAAAAGATACTCAAAATTACTATATCCACTTCCAAAATCATCAATAGCAATCCTAACACCTAACTTTTTTAACTTACTAGCGAAATCTTGTATGATAGAATACTCGCTTATCTGCTCACTCTCTACTATCTCTACGATTAAACGGTTGCCTACGCTATACTTTTTTATTTTGCTAAATAAAAACTCTTGAAGTTCTTTATCTAAAATATCTTCCATTGTTATATTTATTGAAAATTCATAAGTAGAGCCTTTAAACTCTTCAAAACTTTTTTCTATTACTGCTTTTGTGATATTTATATACTGTTTTGAAGTTTTTGCAATATCTAAAAATTTATTTGGATAGATAATATTGTGGTCTTGGTCTAACATCCTAACTAAACACTCATATTTTTGGATTTGCTTAGTTTCATTATTTAAAATCGCTTGAAAATGAACTATTACTCTATCCTCTTTTATCGCAGATGTAATCTTTCTTGACCAAAAAATCTTATCTTGAAACTGCTCTTCGATATGTAAATCTTCTGCGTATTCGACTATCGAAGTATTTGTATTTTTTGCATAATTGTGTGCAGTTCTTGCAAAATTTATGATATTGTCATTATCCCCATAAGCAATACCGCATGTGATAGTTAAGTTTAGCTGATTTACTTTAGCGTCTATAAAAATTGAACTTGTTTTTGTTCTAATAGACTCTATCTCGGCTTTAAAATCTTGCCTTGAAAGAGTGTGGTTTAACACAGCAAATCTATCATCATGAAGTCTATAGAGATGAAAATCGCTTGTTATCACATTTTTTAATATTTGAGAAAACTGAACTATCAAAGTATCACCTGCCAAAAAGCCATAAAAATCACTAATAGCACTAAACTCATTTGAAGTGATAATTGCAAGATTATTTATCTCATTTGGTCTAATATCAGAGATTAATTTACCTTGATTGTAAAGCCCTGTTAGTTTATCTAGCTTTATGGTTTCAAGTTCGGTGATATCTTGAGCGTATTTTAAAATGCGGATTGGTTTGTTTTCTATATTTAAAATCGGCGTATAGGTAGCTCTTATCCAAACTTTTTTGCCATCTTTGCCAATTCTTAGATATTTTCCACTATCGTGCATTCCTTTTTGCAACTTCTCCCAAAAATCATAATATTTTGTCGAAATTGCATACTCTTTTGAGCAAAACATAGAGTGATGTTTGCCTTTTACCTCTTCTAAAGTATATCCTAAAGCTTCTAAAAAGTTTCTATTTGCATTTAAAACAGTGCCATTCATATCAAACTCGACCACAGCTTGTGACCTATCAATAGCATCGATTTGACCTTTATAGTACAAGGCTGATTCTTGGTCATTTGTAATGTCGTGAGCAAATTTTACTATCTTTATAACATCGCCATTTATGCCATAGATTGGATTGTAAGTTGCTCTTATCCAGATGGTTTTGCCATATTTATCTATGCGTTTAAACTGTCCTGAATGATACTTGCCATCTTTTAGTTCATTCCAAAACTCCTTATACCTGCTTGATGAAGTGTAAAACTCATCGCAAAACATAGAGTGATGCTTATGGTCAATTTCATCAAAAGTGTATTTAAAAGTATTTAAAAAATTCGCATTTGCATTAAGTATTACACCATTTATGTCAAACTCCACAACCGCTTGTGATTTACTAATAGCCTCAATTTGACCTTTATAGTAAAGATTTAGTTCTTGGTCTTTTGTGATATTATGAGCAAATTTTATGATTTTATTAATCTTACCATCAATACCATAAATTGGATTGTAACTTGCTCTTATCCATACAACTTGACCGTATTTATCTAATCTTCTGTATTGACCTGCATGATAAATGCCTTGTCTTAATTCATGCCAAAACTGCTCATATTCATCAGAGTTTATATACTCTTCTTCGCAAAACATACTATGAGGTTTACCTTCGATTTCACTTAAATGATAGTTAAGTGCTTCAAGGAAATGGTTGTTTGCAGTAATGACATTACCTTGCGTATCAAATTCGATTACTGCTTGGGATTTATCTATTGATTCTAATTGACCTTTATAATACAGACTCAACTCTCTATCTTTTGTGATATCGTGAGCAAATTTTATAACCTTAATGACGCTACCATCTCCACCATAGATTGGATTGTAAGTGGCTTGTAGCCAGATAATCTTTCCATTTTTATCTATTCTTTTAAATTGTCCTGATTGATATTCGCCTTTTCTTAGATTTTTCCAAAACTCTTTATACTCCTCTGTCTTATAAAACTCTTCTAAACAAAAAATACTATGATGTTTGCCTTTGATTTCATTTAAAGTGTATCCGACTGTTTTTAAAAAATTCTCATTTGCACTTTGTACTATACCGGCTGCGTCAAACTCGATGACAGCTTGTGATTTGCAAATGCCTTCGATTTGTCCTTTATAGTAAAGTCCTAACTCTTTATCTTCGGTTATATTATGGGCAAATTTTACAATTCTTGAAATTCTTCCATTTATTCCATAGATTGGATTATAAGTGGCTTGTATCCAAACAATTCCACCATATTTATCGACTCTTTTAAATGCACCTGCATAAAATTTACCATTTCTTAAATCTCGCCAAGCTTGTTTGTATTCAGGTGAAGATACAAAACTTTTAAGGCAAAAAATACTATGAGGCTTACCCTTTATCTCGTCTAAGTTGTTATATTTTAAAGCTTGTAAGAAATTGTCATTAGCATATAAAACATTGCCGTTTATGTCAAATTCTATTACAGCTTGAGATTTTGAGATGGCATCAATTTTTCCTTCGTTTAAAAGATTCTTTTTTTGATCTTTTGTGATGTCATGAGCAAATTTTACAACTCGCGTTATTTTACCATCTACTCCAAAGATTGGATTATAGGTTGCCCTTATCCAAACGATTTGACCATCTTTACTTAATCTTTTATATTGACCTGAGTGATAGATGCCCTCTTTTAAAGTATCCCAAAACTCCGTATACTCTTTTGAGTGTGTATAAATGCGGTCGCAAAACATGGAGTGATGCTTGCCTTTTACATCTTCAAGAGTATAGCCAAGTGTATTTAAAAAGTTATTATTTGCATTTATTACAACTCCATTTATATCAAATTCTATCACAGCTTGAGATTTGCAAATAGCCTCAACTTGACCCTCATAATACAAGCTTACTTTTTTATCATTTGTTATATTGTGAGCAAATTTTACTATCTTTATCACATCACCATCGATGCCATATATTGGATTATAAGTGGCTTGTATCCATATGATTTTTCCACTTCTATCTAATCTTTTATACTGTCCGCTGTGAAATTCGCCTTGTTTTAGCGTATCCCAAAACTCTTTATAATCAACCGAGTCCACATAATCTTTTTCGCAAAAAATACTATGATGTTTGCCAATTATCTCTTCAAGAGTATAGTTAAATGTTTTTAAAAAGTTGTGATTTGCATTTAAGCAAACTCCATTTTTATCAAATTCAATGACAGCTTGAGATTTTGAGATAGCATCAATCTGACCTTGATGATAGAGACTTAACTCTTTTTCTTGAGTAATGTTGTGAGCAAATTTTATAATCTTACTAACTTTTCCGTCGACTCCATAGATTGGATTATAAGTTGCTTGTATCCAGATAACTAAGCCATCTTTTGTTATGCGTTTAAATTGTCCTGCGTGAAAATGACCATTTTTAAGTGCAGTCCAAATTTTTGTATATTCTGGAGATTTTACAAGCTCATCTTCGCAAAAAATACTATGAGGTTTACCAATAATTTCATCAAGACTGTATCCTAATGTTTTTAAGAAATTCTCATTTGCATTGAGTACCATGCCGTTTGTATTAAACTCGATTATCGCTTGAGATTTTGAGATGGCTTCGATTTGACCTTTATAGTAAAGGCTTAACTCTTTTTCTTTTGTGATATTGTAAGCAAATTTTACGATTTTGCTCACAACTCCATTTTCATCAAAAATCGGACTATATGAGGCTTGTATCCAGATAATTTGACCATATTTTGTAACTCTTTTATATTGTCCTGTTTGAAACTCACCTCTTTTTAAAGCACTCCAAAATGACTTATAATTTGGTGAATTTACATAAGACTCTTCACAAAAAAGACTATGATATTTACCAATAATCTCATCAAGACTGTATTTAAGAGTTTTTAAAAAATTCTCATTTGCACCTAAAATGATACCATTTGTATCAAACTCTATAACCGCTTGAGAACGGTCAATCGCATCAAGTTTACCCTGTAACTCTAAATTTTGTGTATCTTGCATAACATTACACCTTTTAAGTATATTTTTTATTTATTATATCATAAAGCTTTAAAACTAATGTTAAGTTTAGCATTAATGAACACAATAAAAAAACTAAACCTTTTCTAAAGCTCTTCTCATAATACCAATCAACTCTTCATCGGCTCTTTTACCAACAAAAAGCTCAAAAGCTAAAACCCCTTGATATAAAAGCATATCAGTTCCATCTTTAATCTCACATCCATTTTTTTGAGCCAATTTTAAAAATGGCGTCATTTTACCATATATACAATCATAAGCATATTTTGCATTTTTTAGCACTGGCTCCAAGTTTTCTTTTATAAATGGCAAATCATCATTGTCTAGTCCTGCACTTGTGGCATTTACAACCAAATCAAAATCACTTATCTCAAAATCATCATGACTATAACACTTTATATCCCAAGCCTCAAAAAAACTAAGTTTTTCTTTGCTGCGGTTTAGAACATAAACACTTTTACCTACTTCATACAAGGCTATACTCGCAGCTTTCGCAGTGCCTCCAGCCCCAAGTATAAGTACATTTTTTACATCTTTAAAATCTTGTATAGCTTTTAAAAATCCGGGTGCGTCGGTATTGTAAGCGATAATTTTACCATCTTCGTTTATGTAAGTATTTACCGCTTTTATTTTTAATCCAATGCCTCTAACCTCATCGGCTTTTTTAAAAGCTATCTCTTTAAATGGCACAGTTATATTTGCCCCACTATAGCCATGTTTTAAAAACTCTTTTGCTATACTCTCGCCGTCATTTAAAAGATGCTTTTTATAAACTGCATCACAACCAATGAACCTAAAAGCGTCATTATGCATGTTTGGCGATTTTGAATGCGAAACAGGATTGCCAAAAATTGCAAACTTTTTACTCATAACTTAATCAAACAGCTTTTTGTTTTCTGGATTTTGCATAAAAGCTTTTAAAGATTTGTTAAGTTTTTCCTCTTTAGGTTCGCTTATTTGCTCCATTGGATCTTCTACATCATCATCATCTTCTTCAAAATTCTCAACTATAGCCCTATTGATAAATATAACGCTCTCTCCTACAATGATTTGTAAAATCGCGTCCAATCTTATGCTTACGACTGAGCCTATGTTATCTTTGCCAAAACCAGTCTCAAAACTAAAATAATCATCATCAACCTCAGCACTTTGCAAGGCGTAATTGCTTATAGCAAAGGGAATAATAGGTTGAAATTTTTTTGTTATTTTAGATGGTAACTCCGGCTCAAAACTAACCCCTTGCAAATTTGCAAGCACAGTAAATTCCATATCCTCATACAAAAGCATAGATAAAATGCTAGAGCCATGCAATCTCATAAGCTCTATAAAATCTTCACTACTAAGCAACTTATCTTCCATGAACCAATCCTTTAAATTCAATAAACATTTTCTTAATCTCCTCAAGTCCTATTTGCCAAAACTTCTCATCTTCTATATCAAACCCAAACATTGCGATTAACTCTTTTGGACTCTTACTTCCTCCAAGCGATAAAAACTCAGTATAAATCTCCACAAAATTTTCACACTTTTTGCTTTTATATAACCCATATAAAGCGAGTACCAAAAGTTGCCCGTAGCTATACGCATAACAATAAAATGGCGAATGTATAAAATGCGGAATATAGCTCCACCAAAGCTCATAATCACTTCCAAGCTCCACACTGCTACCAAACATTTTTTTATTCTCTTCAAGCCAAATTTTATTTATCATTTCAAGTGGCACTTCGCCCTCGTAAGCGTGTATGCGTCTTTCAAAAGTTGTAAAATTAATCTGCCTAAACAGAGTCGCAAAAATATCTTCTAACTTTCCTGCTAAAAGTGAGATTTTATCTTCATCATTTAGTTCATTTTTTATGCTATCAAACACAAGCATTTCAGCAAAAACTGATGCAGTCTCAGCAGTGGTAAGTGGCGTATCAGAGGCTAAATATCCAACCTTATAAGAGAGTTTTTGGTGGATTGCATGTCCTAGTTCATGGGCTAAAGTAAACAAATCTCTTCTTTTATCAGTATGATTTAAAAGTACATATGGGTGAGCGTTTGAAGTAGCTGGGTGCGAAAACGCCCCACTTCTTTTTTTATTTTTTGGATAAACATCTATCCAGCCACCTTCAAATGCAACATTTGCTAGCTCTTTAAACTCGTTACTAAACTCCCCAAATGCTTTTAGTACAATCTGTTTTGACCTATCATATTCATACACCTCCTCTTTTCCATCAAGTGGTGCGTATCTATCATAATCATAAAGCTTATCAAATCCTAAAATATCTGCTTTTAGTTTGTAGTATTCACAAACCAAACCAAACTCACTCTCACTTGCGTTTATAAGCGCGTCCACACTTTTTTGTGATATTTGATTGTCTTCGTGTCTAGGCTCTTCTGGACTTTTATAATCTCTTATCTCACATTCGATTTTTAAATCTTTTTTTATCATATTTAAAATATAAGCTAAAAGCTCTTTATGGGGTCGTAAGCCATTTGTAAGCGAACTTGCCGCATCTTTTCTCACACTTCTATCTCTGTCGTGCATCAAAGATAAAACCTCTTCTTCGCTTAAATTTTTACCACGAAACTCAAAACTAAGACGGCTAAAATGCTCATCAAAAAGCCTAGAAAACGCGGACGAACCTAAAAGAGATTTTTTAAGCATAATCTTTTCTTCACTATCTTTTAACTGATGAGGCTTGTGGGATTTTAAAAGCTTTAAAAAATATTCATACCCCTTTGCATGATTAATGAATCTAAGTTGTTTCTCTTCGCTTAATTGGTTAAACTCTAAATCAAAAAACAAAATCTGTTCACTAATGACGGTATATTTTTCTTGATACTTAGCGTAAAATCCACTCTCATCTGTGTTTGTAGCAAATTTTAAAAACGCATAAGTCATTACATCGGCTAAATCTTGGGCTATAAGCTCATATTTTTTTAAAGCTTCTAAAAACTCGCTTGGGCTTAATGACTCAAAACTGTTTTTATAACTTTTCTCAAAATCAAGAGCCATTTTGTCTATATCTGCAACTTTTTTATCCAAATCTTCATCATTTTTAAATATGTGTTCAATTTTCCAATTACTCAAATTTTTCCTTACTATTTTTTAGACTATATTATATCAAAAAAATTAATTTTTATCCATCATAAACACAAATCATTCACTTTTTTTAGTTATAATAAAGCATATTTTAATTTTAAAGGAAAAAAATGCAAAAATATTTAACAGTTTTACTGATTGGTGGAGCTTTATTTTACGGATGTGAAAGCAAAGACAACACTAACGAACAAGCAAAGGCTAAAACAGAGGTTAGCAAAGAAGCTACAAAAATGACAGAAAAGGTAAAACAAAAAACTGTTTTAGATAGCACAAAAGATACACTAAACAAAACAGTAAGTGACGCAAAAGAAAGCATAAAAAATGAACTAAACAACACTGTAAGCGATGTAAAAAACGCAGTAAGTGAGAAAATCACAAAGAGCAAAGAAGCGGTTTCTGACACAATCGAAGAGGGAAAACAAAAACTTAGCGAAGCTACAGAAGATGTAACAAAAAGTGTAAGCGAAAAAGCTAAAAGCGTTGTGGCTGTTGCAAGTGAAAGTAAAGACAAAATGCTTGATAAAGCAAGTGAAGTTACAAACAGTGTAAAAGATAGTATAAGTGAGAAAGCTGGAGTATTAGCAGATGTTGCAAGTGACGCGAAAGAAAGTGTCATTGATGGTGCAAAAAATGTTACAGATAGCGTAATGAAAAAAGCAAGTGAAGTTACGAAAGATGTAAAACAAAATGTAAGCGAGAAAGTAAGTAGTGTATCGACTGCTGTGAGTGAAAGCAAAGATAAGGCGATTTCAAAAGTAGATGAAGCGACAAAAAGTGTAAGCAATAGCGTTGGTAAAACAGTTGGTACAGTTGCAACTGCAGTTGGTTTAAATGCTAAACAAGAGGATGAGCCAAAAAGCAATATTTTAGAAAACATAAAAAAAGAGACTGAAGAAAAAGTAACTAAAAATGTAAGTGAAGTTAGCAAAAAAACCAATGAGAGCATACAAAAAGAAGTTAAAGAAAAAAATGAGCCAACAACTCAAAATATAGAGGTAAAAGCCCTTTATACTTCCTGTATTTCCTGTCACGGAAGTGATGCTAAAAAATCGGCTTTAAATAAAAGTAAAATTATAGGTGATTGGGATAAAGAAAAAATCGAACAAGCACTTTTAGGCTATAAAAATAAAACTTATGGCGGAGTGATGAAAAATATTATGTATTCACAAGTTTCCAAACTTGATGAAAACAAGATTAAGCTACTAAGCGAATATGTGGCAAACTTAAATAAATAAATGCTACAAACCAACATAAAAGCATTTGAAAATAGTGCTTTTATGCTTTATTATCACTTGGCTGTTTTTAAATGGATAATCCACGAAAATGACACTTTTTTGTGTTAGGGTTATCAAAAAAAGGAGAAATAATGAAAAAAATTGGTCTATTATCACTTGCATTGGTTGCTAGTATCAGCTACGCAAATGATAGGTATTATAATGAAGCTCCATACGATAATGGCTACACAAATCAAAGCAATATGGTTGAGCATGTAAGAGTTGTACAAAGCAATCCTGTTTATGACAACATTGTAGAGAGAAATCCCTATGAGCAGTGCCGAAATGTAAATGTGCCTATTCAAAGTAGTGGTGAAAGTGAAGATTTAGGAACTTTTTTAGGCGGAGTCGCTGGTGGAATACTAGGACATCAAGTTGGTGGCGGACATGGCAAAACAGTTGCTACTATCGGCGGTGCAATATTAGGAAGCGCAGTAGGAAATAGCCTATCAAGAAAAGATAGTTACGCACGATATGAAACCAGAAGACAATGTGAAACAAAATATCATGAAACAAACAAAAGAGTATTAGCAGGATACAACAACATAGGTTATTATAAAGGTCAAAAAATAATCAAATTTTCAAATACAAGACTAAGAACTATTCCCATAACCATTAACATTAGTTACTAATTTTGGCACTGTAAAACCAACTGTGTAAATCCAATTTAACCAACAAGATATAAATCGCTTTAGGATAAAATATCTTGTTGGATTTAAAATATAATATTTTAAAGGATTTACACAGTTGGTTTTACAGTGCCGCTTAGGGCTATTTTTTTATTTATTTTATCATAAATGCAACATTAAATATATTTTAAAAATAATCTTCCTTAAAATTTTATATAAGCTTAAAGAATTCATTGATTTTGTTAAATATTCATACTTAATGAAATTATTTTAATGTTGGGATTTGTTATTGTATTTTTTTATCTAAATTAGAATGATACTATTTAAATAATATTTTATTTGCCAAAGGGAGAAAACTTTTATAATGGTAATCCCCCTAAAAAGGGGGCAAGACTTAGTAAGCCTTGACTACTATGATAAAACACAGTATAATTACCATTATAACAAGTTTGAGCATAGTCTCACCTCCTAACAGAGGTAAAATTTACGCCCGAGGCAATCACCCTCCGGCGTAACCTCTATGTCAATTATATCATAAATTTGATTATTTAAAAGGTAAATGTATAAACTCTATATCATTGTCTATACTAAAAATCTTGTCTTGTGCCTCTTTAGTTATATTATTATTTGATACTGCAAAAACT
>PDWI01007864.1_pt1 | contig 15542 bp, 13 predicted proteins | sample 1430891 | NCBI WGS metagenome assembly PDWI01 (sample SAMN01162508, study PRJNA174530) | Oral metagenome, whole genome shotgun sequencing project. | biome: Marine environment; feature: Marine mammal; material: Swab sample of the gingival sulcus; isolation source: swab sample of gingival sulcus... | reverse complement strand
AAAATCTGATGCCTTTGGGGGTGTCAAGGTTTCGACTGCTGGATTCCGGTGGTTAGGCTGCATGTGGAGCGTTAACTCCTAAAACTGCCTTTTTGATAAGTGCCAAAAAAGAAGATAAAGTCATCGTTTCTTTCGGTGGCTCTGCACTTGCCCTCGCAGCTTAATTAACAGCTGCGACGGATACCCCGGGCGCCGTTCTGAGCTTGGGACTATCCGCCAGAAATCAGGACTTGCCTTTTCTTTAGTCCGGGACTGAAAAGGGACATTTTTCCGGAATCAGGATTTTGCAGGGCTGTTTCTTCCCCTTGCATAATCTGAAACTTTAAGAAGAGACTAAACATGTAGAGGCTTGATCAACGCCCATCAGGACGCGGGTTCGATTCCCGCCACCTCCATTATCTTTAAAAAAGATAACTCCTGTCTCCTCTTTAATGCTTTCCGGGGGAGGCAGGTTGCTTGTTTTTCCTTTTGAAAAAAAAGATGAGAATCGCATCCTCATACAGTTTTAGTCAGAGTTGATATTCTAAAGGAACGGTGCAACGAGGGCATTTTTAATGAGTTAAGAGAGGGGTTATTTCCATCGAGTCTTGACAAACAAATCCAACTTGATAATTGAACAATCCCTGGATTGCACTGTTTCACATAAAAATATATAATAGCTGGTTATGATTGACCCTTCCCAATTGGCTTTAATTGTCCAAAGCGACCACTCCCTGTTGCTGGATGTTCACAATCCAGGTTTTGAGCAGGCCCGGAAGGATATTATTCCCTTTGCAGAGCTGGTAAAATCACCAGAGCATATTCACACCTACAAGATTTCTGCCCTGTCTTTATGGAATGCCGCGTCTGCCGGCTTTAAGGAAAAAGATGTTATTGCCTCCCTGCAAAAGAATGCCCGCTTTCCGGTTCCCGAGAACATCCTGTTTTTCATACGTAGTACCTTGAATCGTTACGGTTTACTGCAAATGGAAGCCACAGAGGATGATGAGGTTCTTTTCCTGAGCTCAAAAAAACCGGAAGCTTTGGCGGAGATTTCTCATATAAAAGCCTTAAAACGCTACGTAATCAAAGGAGAAAAGGGCTTTTTTCTGAAACTTATGGACAGGGGAACCGTGAAACTCATCCTTATCCGGGCAGGGTTTCCGGTAGAGGACCTGGCCCCTCTGAAAGAGGGAGATCCCTGCTCTGTATGCCTGTTGAAAAAAACAAAATCCGGAATGGAGTTGGCTTTAAGGAAGTATCAAAGCGATGCTGTCCAGGCTTTTTTGGGAAAAAATCAACCAGGAACCGGCTTTGGTACCGTGGTCGTTCCCTGCGGAGGAGGAAAAACCATTATCGGCATGGCGGTAATGAGCCGTCTTCAAACCAGCACCCTCATCCTTGCCCCCAATGTGGCGGCGGTACATCAATGGAAACGGGAACTTCTGGACAAAACAAGTTTGACAGAGGAGGACATTGGAGAATACACCGGCGAAACAAAACAAATCCGGCCTGTAACCATAGGGACCTATCAGATCCTGATCTGGCGGAAAGACAAGGCGAGCCAATATGAACATTTTTCCTTATTCCACAGCCAGAACTGGGGGCTCATTATTTACGATGAAGTCCATTTGCTTCCAGCTCCCGTTTTTCGGGCTACCGCAGAACTTCAAACCCTGCGGCGCCTGGGTTTAACCGCCACCCTGATTCGGGAAGACGGAGCAGAAGAAGATGTTTTTTCTCTGGTAGGCCCCAAGCGTTACGATGTTCCCTGGAAGGAGCTGGAAACAGGGGGGTGGATTGCCACAGCCCGTTGCCGTGAAATTCGGGTGGATCTTCCAGAGGATATGAAAATTCCTTATGCCGTGGCCAATAAAAGCCGGAAATTCCGCATGGCCGCAGAAAATCCTGACAAAACGGAACTGGTTCTGAAACTGATGGAAAGGCACCCTGATGACTCCATCCTCATCATTGGCCAGTATATTAAACAGTTGCAGCAGATGGCCAAAATCATACAGGCGCCTCTTATCACAGGGCAAACCCCTAACCGGAAACGGGAGGAGATTTACGAAGACTTCCGTAATAAGAAGTGCCGAATTATTGTGGTATCCAAGGTAGCCAATTTTGCCATTGACCTTCCCGATGCTTCGGTGGCTATTCAACTATCGGGAACCTTTGGCTCCCGGCAGGAAGAGGCCCAGAGGCTGGGACGGATACTGCGCCCCAAGGACAAGGATTCCTGGTTTTATTCTTTGGTAAGCCGCTCCACTGTTGAGGAGCTCTACAGCGCCAACAGGCAGCAATTTCTGACCGAACAGGGGTATCAATACACCATAAGCCTGGGAGGCGAGGAGCTATGACAAGCCATAAAGAATCATGGCTGGGCTTGATGAGAGCCATGAAAGAAGAGGTTCTCCTGGAAGTTTTGAACAACTATCTGGGAGGTATAAAAACACCCTACAACAAAAGCGAGCTTCTGGAAACCCTTTTTGCCCGGCTGAGTCAGCCGGAAAATCTGAAACGCCAAATGGCTCTTTTAAACCGGAAAGATAAACAGCTCCTTTCGGGAGTCCTTTCCTTCCGCAGCCCTTCGGCGGCATTTCTCAAGAGCTTCTTTGAAAAAAACATGAGCCGCCGGGAAACAGAAAACTGCATTCGCAGTCTGGAAGAAAGGCTCCTTTTATTTACAAATCCCTGTAACCAAACCCTGGTCTGCAGCCCCCTCCTCTCAGAAGAAATAGCAGAAGAGTTAAAGGGTTTCCCCCTTTACAAGCTCCAACCTGTTCAATCTTTGGAAACAGGGATTTTACCCCTTTTCAACGGCGCCTTTCTTATTTGCTTTCTTTCCATTTTGGCAGAAGAGGAAAGAATAAAAAATACAGATGGCTCTTTCAAAAGACGCTTTCTTCAACGGCTGGCAGAGGTATTCCCTCCCTCCCGGCTTCCGGAAGGAGAATCGGAAGAGCTTGGACTGATTTTAAAAACCCTGGAAGACCTTAAAATCCTTCAAGGCCAGAAAGAGGGCTGGAGCTTGAATATGACAGCCCTAACCTCCTTTTCCTGTCTGGATAAACGCAGCCAGCTTCTGACCCTCTGGGGTGCTATTGCAGATTTGCACCATGGGGTGGTACTTTTGGAAGCCCTCAAAAAAGCCATTCCCCAAGGTCAGGGGGTACAAAGGGAGGATTTTCCTAGAATCATCCTTCTCATTGAAAAGACCTGTCAAAAGCAGTCTTTGTCTTTGGATGCCCTCCAACTGCTTCATCGCCTGGAACTGGCGGGACTACTCATACCAGAGGGAGAATGCCTGTACATCCATCCCATGCTATTCTCTCTGGATACTCCTTCCAGTCAGGAAGGTTCTATTTTTTTTCATGCCACCTTTGATGTAAACATTACAGGGCAAGTTCCTTTCTCTCTGGCCCTGGCCCTGGCCCTGGAGGCAGAGTACTACGATGCTTTTTCCAGACTGAAGATGACCAGTGCCCGCTTTGCCCTTTACCTGAAAAACAGCGGAAGCACCAGAGCCTTGCGCCAGGAGCTGGAAAAGGATTTTGCTCTTTCCCTAAGCCAGAATGTTCTTTTTTCCATGGGCGAGTGGGAAAAGGAATATAACAGCTGCCGCCTTTGGGATGCCTTTGTTCTGGAAGCTAATGAAAGCTATCGGACCATTCTTGAAGAAAGTCCTGCCCTCAAACCTCACATTCTGAGCATCCCGGCTCCAGGCATCTTTCTTATGCGTCGGGACAGCCTGGAAGACTGGGTTTCCCGGTTAAAAGACCTTGGCATAAGAAACATCCCTCATATCCGCCAAAGTTCCCTTTCAAAGGAAAAAAAGACTTTTCAGCCTATTCCGGCAAAGATTCCCCTGCCTTTCGGCAGGGTTTTTCCTTTTTCCGAAAGGCCCTTTTCTTTACAAGATTCCCGGCCTCCGGCAAAACAGGAGGATTACAGAGAAGACCTGTTGGCTAAACTAGGCAGAATGACGGAAGTAGATGGTGAAATTCGGAAAGAAATGGAAGACCGAATCCGCCGGGGGGTCATTTTCATGGAAGAACAGCTGCAAAAAGACATGATACGCAGCGGTTTACGCAAGGTAAAAGGGCTGGACTATCAAGGAAAGCTCAGGATAATTCAATCTGTACTGGGTAATCGGTCATGGATTCTGGAAATAAGCCTTCCCCAGGGAGATTTTGATGTTAAGTCCCACAGGATCATCCCCCTGAAACTGGAACATCAGGAAAAAGAAGACCTGCTGAAAGGTCTGGAACTTCCAGAGACCCCTGTCTGCATCCCTGTTCGGAAAATCAGTTTAATCCGGAAAATCAGGGTATCCTTGTTTTAGCCCTTCTTCCTGAGGCCTTTACAAACCGAGGTTTCAAAAGTCAGGGACTTTGCCTTATTTCCTTTTTCGGATAAAATATTTTTGACTTTCAGGAGGTATGAAAAAAGGCATGGCCGCACAGGAAAAACAAGAGAGAAAGGAGACGGAGCTGAAAGAAAGGAAAAAAAACAATCACACTCCTTCCCGAAAAAAAAGATTCAAGGCTTCTTACACATGGAGGGAAAAAAGCCTCATCACGGGAGTTTCGATTGTTACTTTGGGAGGCTTTCTGTTTTGCTTTGTGATGATTTTTCTGATGAGTTCCATTCAATATTAATTTTCATTCCCTATTTAAACTTCTTCAGAATTCCGGGGATACCTAAAAGGAATGCGCTTTGTTTTAAGGCGTTCCCGTTTTTGCTCCAAAAGAATAATATCCTGTAAATGGCTGCGCATATAAAACAATGCCGAGTCTACAGTACCCTTGGGCAGTCCCAGGGCACTGGCAATTTCTCCATTCCCGGGAACCATTCTGATGCGGCTTAAATGGACATCCAAAGCCCGAAGCCTTTTGCGGTAAAGCTTTGTTTTATGAATCAGTTTACGCCGGAGCCAGGGATCATCGCAATTCAGAATTCTTTTTGAGGTTACGGAAAGGCTGTAAAAATTCCGGCTTCTGCGCTGCTCCAGCAAAGCACTGCGGCGCACCTTCTTTTGCATGGCATTCAAGAGTTGATTCCTGATAGCCAGGGCCTCCTCTTTTTCCAATCCCAAAAAAGGAAAAACCGTTAAAAAATCATCTTCTGAAATAAAGGCAATATTTTTCAGGATAAAAATCAAAAAACGCTGCTTAAAGGACTTTTCCCTGATAAACACATGTTTACTGCGATCCAGAAGAAAATACAGCTTTTCTACCAGAGAAGATTCCAGCCTGGGAAGGGGTTCTTCACTCCCTCTGCCAAATTGAAGCTTCAATTCCCGCTCACAAGCCCATTCATGATATTTGGCCTTGGCATGATTCTGAAAATATTCCCGAATTTGCCAATCCAGTATCCGGTTAAAATAGGCCAGAAAAGAAGGACCCATAAAGCTGAAATTCATCAGAATTCTGTGAACCTTTGCCAGCACCGTCAAAAGAAAAAGGCTCCATTCTTCCTCTTTTAAAGCCGCCCGCATTTTAGGGTAGCTGTAAATGTAAAGACTCAAATCCTTGTAAAACTGTTCTTCATATTCAAAGAGAAGACCTCCCTGAACAGCAGCTTGGTACACAAGCACTTGATGTGTAAAAAAATCCAGCATAAATTCCTCCTGTCCCCTCAAGGGACAATAAGCAATTTCCATGCCATAAAACAAGGACAGGGGGAGTAAAGAAAGAGGAGGAACAGCCTTCTTGTTAAGTTTTTATTAAGTTTTCTGAAAGCCCATAACCCGTCGTAATTCCCGAATCTTTCCAGAAGCTAAAATCCTGGCCCGTTCTCCCCCTTCTTTTAAAATCCTGTCAATACGGGAAGTATCAGCCATAAGCTCTTCATACCGCCCCCTCATAGGTGATATTTGTGCATTCATGACCCTGAACAGCTCAGCCTTGGCCTCACCCCAGCCCATACCCCCTGCCCGGTAACGGGCAGCCAGATCAGCCTGTTCCCGGGAAGTCGCAAAAAGCTTATAGAGCCTGAAAACATTGCAAGCTTCCGGATCCTTTGGTTCTTCCATGGTCTGGGAATTGGTAATTATCTTATTGCACAGTTTTTTAAGTTTCTTTTCCGGGGCAAAGAGAGGAATGGTATTCCCGTAACTCTTACTCATTTTCCGCCCGTCCATGCCGGGAATGATTTGACTTGTTTCGGAAATAAAAGCCTCAGGCTCTGTTAAAAGAGGGGCCTTGTAATTCCTGTTTACAGCCTGGGCAATATCTATGGCCATTTCTATATGCTGCACCTGATCTTTTCCCACCGGCACATAATTTGTATCAAAAAGTAAAATATCTGCCGCCATAAGAACCGGATAGGTATAAAGCCCCATATTGATGTTATGATCATCGGGCTTGCTTTTTTCCCTGTTCATGTCTACTTGGGCTTTATAGGCATGAGCCCTGTTCATAAGCCCCTTGGGGGTAAAGGCCATAAGCATGGTGGTCAGCTCAAAAGTTTCCGGCACATCAGACTGCCTGTAAATAAGGGTTTTGGAAGGGTCCAGCCCGCAGGCCAGCCAGCAGGCTGCAATTTCATGGGTATAATCCCGTAGCTGCCGGGAATCCTTTATGCTGTTCAGGGAATGGTAATCTGCAATAAAATAACGGGCCTCATAATCCCTGGCCAGCTTCAATGCCGGTTTTATGGCTCCCAGATAATTCCCCAAATGGGGAGTTCCTGTTGGTTTTATTCCTGTCAAGGCGATTTTCCTGCCCATGTTTTCCATCCTTCCTATTCCGCAGTATTGATTTAAAATCCGAAAAAGTTTATCAGATTTCGGAATCTTCGCACAGCCCTGAAAAAAGAGAGCTTTTTCAGCAGGCCCCCTGTTTTTTAAATATCGTTAATATCCTTAAAAATATCCCCTGAAATTCTCAAGCTGAATTTCAGCTGTTCTCTTTATTCCCTGGTAAACCTTTAAAAATCTGCTCACCCCTTCCAAAAATTATCAAAATCACACAATTTCACCATCTAAACTCTTTCACGGATATACCTAATCTTGTTATTTTACCTTTAATTCCCGGCTTTGCAGTATTTTAGGTATTTAACCTCATGCGCAGCCTGCTCTTTTAAGCATTTTGACATCTTCCATACAGAAAAACTCATCATTAAAATGAAGGAAAGCTCGATCCTCAAGATCATTTTTTTCAAGCCTCTTTCTGTGTGTTTTTCAAAACCAGGCACATCGTCTATGCGGCTGTTTATTCCTTCTCACCAGCTTTCCATACATAAGGCTTTGGCTTTTCATTTCTTTTTCCAAGATATTTTGTAATTGATTTTCAAGAATTTTAAGACTGTTAAAACGGCTCTTTCGAATTACAGCTGCGGTAATATCAGCAAAAAACGTTCAACAAGATTCATCCACGAGTTATTTGTTGGGGTAAAAGGAGGGACGTTTTTCCAAAATTAGAATTGCTGGCCGGGTTATTGACTTTTTGGAATGCTGTTTGTATATTTTCGCCATTGGAGTCTCTTGCACCCGACTGGGGAGCAATCTTCCATCTTAATATTGTAATTTTGTAATTCTAAGGAGAAGTCATGTCCAAAGCTCATAGAGGAAGTGGAATCAGGGAACTTGTGAATAGTGGAAGAGGCCGTTGTCCCCTGTGCAAAAGAACAGGAATCAAGGCTGTTTACGAGCAGGAATTTGACGGTAAGAAAACCAGCATCTGTAAACAGTGCAAATCTGCGGTAGCTAAAGGAAAGATGAAAGAGGCTGTGGCAGCCCTTTAGAATGTCTTCTTCAACTGTTCTTATTCTCATTCTGGCCCTTTCCCTTGCAGAGTTCCTGACAGCATGGCTGCTGGATGTGCTGAATCTTAACAGCATTTTAAAACACCGTAAGGAAGTGCCGGAATTTTTCAGGGATGGGATAAGTTTAAAAATCCATGAGCAAAGTACGGCTTACTCTTTAAAAAAGGGAAAGTTGGGGCTTTTGGAAAAACTGTGGGGACTTGTTTTCTTTCTGGTTTTGATCCTCAGCGCCTTTCCCGGACGTTTGGAAAGCTTTTTGGCTGCCTTTATCCATGAAGGGAGGCTTTTCAGCATTGCTTATACCCTTATTTTTTACTTTTTGTATTCCCTTTCGGAAATTCCCGGGAGCCTTTACAGCCGTTTTGTTATTGAAGAGGAATTTGGCTTTAACAAAACCAGTCTTTCCCTGCTGATAAAAGATACCCTTAAGGGAATCCTTGTAAGCCTCCTTGCAAGTGTTCCCCTTTTGGCGGCCCTTTTCTGGTTCATGGATAAAAGCGGTGCTTTTTGGTGGCTTTATGCTTCAGCCTTCATTACCCTTTTTCAACTGGTTCTGTTTCTTATTTATCCGGTTCTTATCGCTCCCCTGTTTAACAAATTCAAGCCTCTGGAAGAAGGCTCTTTGAAAACAAGGCTCCTGGCCCTGGCAGAAAAATGCGGCTTTGAAACCAGGGGGATATTTGTAATGGATGGCTCCCGCCGTTCCGGCCACAGCAATGCCTATTTTACCGGTATGGGCAAGATGAAAAGAATCGTCCTTTTTGATACCCTTGTAGATGCCCTTACAGAAGAAGAACTGGAGGGGGTTCTGGCCCATGAAATAGGCCATTACAAGCTGAAGCACATCCCGAAACAGCTGCTCTTGTCGGTTTTAACCCTGACAGGAGCCCTTTTTGCGGCCAGCCTGGCCATGAAGTGGGAGGCCTTGTTTCAGGCTTTTGGTTTTTACGATCCCGGCTACCATTCTCTTTTGATTATCATTCTATTTTGCAGCAGCCCTTTGGCCTTCTTTTTTTCCCCCTTGGGAAACAGCCGCTCACGGAAGTATGAATATCAAGCCGATGCCTACGCCTGTAGGGCAACAGGAAATGGAGAAGCCTTGTCCCGGGCCCTTCTGGCCTTAAGCAGGGATAACCTGTCCAACCTTACGCCCCACCGGGCTTATAGTTTCTTCCATTACAGTCATCCAGCCTTGTCAGAAAGGCTGGATGCCATAAAAAGAAGCATTATCTAAAGCAGTTTTCGGCTTTCCAGGTAGTAACGTTTTTCTTCTGCTTCCCCAATGGAAAAGGTTTTGCGGGGCATGGGGCCCTGTTCGTCAATAAAATCAAAAAAGGTCTTTTTATTAACTCCGGCCAGATAGAATCCAAGATTTCCCTCCCGGCTGGAAAGCTCTTTCAGGGTGTCTTCTCCGTGAATATAATCAATCTCTTTGGCTTTTCCTTTTTTCAGCCAGGGATCCAGGAATTTGTGAAAGGCTTCGGAAGCCAGAGAGGATGTGCTGTCATTCATGGTTAGTAAGGCAAAAGATTTATCATGAAGGAGTCCCAGGGCAAAGCCTTCCCTGGATCTGAAACTTTCCACCTTCTTCTTCATTTCCCCATAGGACGCACAGGGCTCTATACCGGTTCCTGCAAAGGCTTTGAAATCCTTGGTAAAATCCGGGGCCGGACAGTCAAACAGGACTCTGTGTATGGGTTCAAAACGCACCCCTGGATCATGAATATTTTCCAGTTCCACCAGAGCATAGCGGGAAGGATGGTTCATGTCTCCTGTTTCCTTTTTTATTTTGTTCCAGAGTTGTTTTGCGGCTCCTAAAGAGTGATTTCCATCCCCTACAGCAAAGAGAAAGCCCTCTCTCTTATCCAGATTTTCCAGAAGATCGGCTACATTTTGAAGATGGTCTTCCCGGGAAACAAGGCTCCCCTTTATCCTGCCGGCTCCATCGGCCAGTTCAAAATCATACAGGGAAGTAAACTCTTCTTCCTTCTCTTCCAGCATGGAGAAAAGTTTGTTTTCAGGATCATCCAGAAGCACAAGAATATGAGGAAGATCCAGTACCGCATTTTTCCGGATTTCCGCCCGGACAGGTAAACGCTCCAGAACCGTCCCTTCTGTAGGGCGTATGCGGCATTTTGCTTCCTTTTCGTAGCTGTAATCCTCCAAATCCAGGGCTGCAACAAGACCTTTCCGGCTTTTGCACCAGGGGGTGGAACGATCGATATATACAAAACCCTTTCCTGCAGCTTTAAGGATGCCTTTGTCAAGATAATCCTGCATGGTCTGGTTTATAACAGGCATCCGCTTTTCCGATTCATCCAGATAGCATTCCGGGAGGATGAGATTCAGGGTACTGGGAGAACCGGCCCTGTAGTCTTCCGCTTTTTTCCAGTAGTCCTTATCAGAGGAGTACTGATCGCAGGCAACAACTGCCCATTTATCCAAGTTGTTCCTGTCTTCAGGAAGAAGTATTTCAGGAACATTAAGCCCCAAAGAGGCCAACTTTTCATTTGCTTTTGTCATATTACCTTTTTCCTTATTTTAAGAAGGGATTATTCCATCCAGGGAACCATGACTCCAAAACCTTTATACACCACAAAGGTCTCTATGGCTTCAATACTGTCAATGCAGGAAAGTTCATCTTTGAGAAAATCCAGCATCTCGTTATGCCCTTCCGGGATGGCGGCCTGGACAATCAGGTCAAAACGCCCAGTTACCACAGAGACAGAAACCACCCCCTTCAAACGGCTGATTTCTTCTCCTTTGCGAATATAATCCATGGTGCTGGTTCTTATTCCGATGAGTAAGACCTGAAGTTCACTGCTTTTATCAGCGTCCACATAGGCACTGATTTTAATACTGCCTTCTTCCTCCATCCGGCGTACACGGGAACGAATTGTGTTCTCTGTTACTTCCAAGGCATCGGCAATCTTTTTAAAAGACTGCCGGCCCTCTTTCAGATGAGAAAGGATTTTCCTGTTCAGATCATCCACTATGGACTCCTGAAAAGAAAATCAGGATTTTGCCTTTTTGAATTCCTGCATAAAATCTGTCAAGGCCCTTACGTCTTCAACAGGCAGGGAATTGTAGATGGATGCCCGGCAGCCTCCGACACTTCTGTGTCCTTTCAAACCGTACATCTGCCGTCTGGAAGCTTCTGCAAGGAATTCTTTTTCCAATTCCTCATTGGCCATGGTGAAGACGACATTCATGTCCGAGCGGACAGCAGGATTTACCGGAGATTTATAAAAGCCATCGCTATTGTCTATGGCATCATAAATCAGGGCAGATTTTTCTGCATTTCTTTTCATCACGCCTTCAAGCCCTCCTTCTGCCTTAACCTTTTCAAGCACAAGGCTCATGGCATAAATGGGGAAGACGGGAGGAGTATTGTAAAGGGAATCCTTGGAGGCATGGATTCTGTAATCCAGATAGGCTGTAATATCAGGATTAACCTTATCCAGCATGTCTTCCCGGATTACAACTATACCTAAACCACTGGGACCAAGGTTCTTTTGAGCACCACCGTAAATTATGCCAAATTTTTCAAAGGGGACAGGACGGCTCATCATGTCGCTTGACATATCGCAGAAAATAGGTACATCCCCTGTTTCGGGCCAATCTTTCCACTGGATTCCCCCAATGGTCTCATTGGAGGTCATGTGAAAATAGCGGGCTCCTTCAGAGGCTTTCAAAGTGGAAGGATCCGGGAGGTTTGTGTATTTGTCCTCTTTTCCGTCAAATACAACATTGATTTTTCCCAGTTTGGTCGCATCAGCATAGGCTTTTTTGGCCCATGTTCCTGTAAGGGTAAAATCACAGCTTCCTCCTCCAGACAGAAAGTTCATGGGAATCATGGAAAACTGCATGGTGGCCCCGCCTCCAAGAAAGAGGATTTTGAAATTGTCCGGAATTCCCCAGATTTCCCGAAACAGGTTCATGGCCTTAAAATGCACTTCATCATACTGGGGGGATCTGTGGCTGGTTTCTACCAGTGAAAGACCGGTTCCCTTATAATCCACCATGTCCTTCTGAAGTTCTTCCAGCACGGAAAGGGGAAGAACTGAAGGCCCTGCAAAAAAATTTTTGGCATGACTCATTTGATAGCTCCTATAATTATTTTTTCATTTTTTACATTATACACGCTTTGTCTGAAAAATAAAGAACTTTTGTACAATGAGAGGGGCAATTTTTCCGGTTTCGGTGCGCAGTAAAATAGATTGTCAGTCTAAACGTATTGTGAAAAATAAAGTCCCCGTTTTTTTTAATGAGATAATATCCTTAACCTGTCAATCAGGGCCGGATTTCCCATGGTCAGGGAAGATACCCCCATAGAGGCAAAACGCTTCAGATCTTCAACTTTCTCAATAGTCCAGACCATAACCGGCAGGGCCCGCAGGGAAGCATAGCGTACAAGAAAAGGACGGCAGCAGCGGTAATTTACATTCAAACCGCAGCAGCCGGCTTCAACACCCTGATATACCAAATCCTCAACGTTTTTTTTGTATTTTTCTTCATTAATATCCAGTAGTTTCTGTTCCGGCAGATTAAAAAGAACCCGTAATCCCGGTTTTTTGCCATGGAGGTAAGAAACTTCCTTTTGGCTGCAGCCGGAAATAAGAACGTCCTTTTCACAGCCTGTCTGTTCAAGTACAAGGAGCATGGCATCTGCAAAGGAAGGTTCCTTCATATCCAGGTTCCAGAAAAAATTGTTTTTCCGGCCATAATCCAGGGCCTCTTCAAGGGTCAGGAAATCCGGTTTTAATTCCCGGATTTCCTTTAAGGTCATACGGGAAAGGTCATGTTCTGTCCCTTTATGGAAAAAGGAAGAATCATGGTGAAGAATTACCCGTCCCTCCCTGGTGCAGCGAAGATCCACCTCTACAATATCGGCTCTCCGGGCGGCATATTCCAGATAAGCCCTGCTGTTGGGAAGGGTTCCGCCGGCACCGCTGTGAAGGGTTATGAGGGGATATTTCATTTCAGACTGACCGAAAAGCCTTTTGTGTAGTACTTGTACACAAATCCTGAAAACAGCAGAACCGGCAGGGTTGTCAAAAGACCAATTCCCATAAGCTGCCCCCAAAGGGTCTCATATTCTCCAATATAGTTTACAATAACCAGAGGAAGGGTCTGGAGAGAGGGGGTGCGAATAAAAAGCAGGGCAAAAAGAAACTCGTCCCAGGCCGCGATGACACTGAATATGGACGTAGCAATGATACCGGTCCTTGCCAGGGGCAGAACAATGCGGAACAGGATGTAAAAGCGTCCGGCCCCGTCTATCATGGCCGCCTCTTCAAAGGTCGCCGGCAGGGCTTTGAGAAAGCCGAAAATCATCCAGATACAGTAAGGCAGGGTATAAACCTGATACACCAGAACCAGACCCAGGCGGTTGTTAATCAATCCCATTTTCACAAAGACCGAATACAGGGGTATGGCCAGTACCACCGGCGGCAGAATCTTGACCACCAGAACCCAGACAAGAAAAAGGGCATTCCCTTTAAAGGGAAAGTCATGGCGTACAAGGGCATAGGCTGCCATGGTAGACAAGGCCAGGGACAAAACCGTAGCCAGGGAAGCCACCAGTAAACTGTTATAAAGATGTCCCGGGAAACCTCCCTTTAAAACGGTCGTATAATTTTCCAGGGTAAAGGTATGAGGAAAGAGGGTAGGCCTGGGGGAAATGACCTCTACAGCCGTCTTGAGAGACATGGAAGCTATCCAGTATATGGGGAACAGGGTCAACAGGGCCATAAGTATAATGAGGAGCCAGAACAGGGGGCTCCTTTTCTGTGCAGTACTATTCATGGTCTTAATCCTTCCGCAGTATTTTTCGTATGTAGATGAATGAGATACCCGCTACAACAAGAAGCACGTACATGGAAGCCGTTGAGGCTTTTCCCAGATTAAAATAGGAAAAGCCTTCCCTGTAGATGTAGTAGGACAGGGTTTCAGTGGAATTCCCCGGCCCTCCCTGAGTCAGGGCATAAACCTTCCCGAAAAGCTTGAAGGTATCTATGGTTCTCAGCATAATCAAAAGCAGAATTTGATCGCTGAGGATGGGGAGGGTAATCCTGAAGGTTCGGTTCCAATAGTTTGCTCCGTCCAGCTGGGCTGCTTCAAAGACCTCTTCCGGTATGGAACTCATGGCCGCCTGCATCATGATAAAGGCAAAGGGTGTCCACTGCCAGATATCCACCAGAACGATGGAAAGAAGAGCCTTGCCCTGATTAATAAGCCAGCCGACAGGTTTGGCTCCGGCTTCCCTGAGAAGGAAATTGAACAGGCCTATATCATAGTGATAAAGGGTTTTCCAAACTGCACAGATCACCATGGAAGAAATCATCATGGGAAAAATGGCAATAATCATAAAAGCCTTTTTCCCTCTGAAATGACCGTAAAAGAGAAGGGCCAGTACAATCCCCAGAACCACTTCTGCGGCGGTTGCTAAAATGGAAAAGACCAGGGTATTTCCAAAGGCTTCCCGGAATACCGGCTCTTTGAGAATGTTTACATAGTTTCCAAAGGCCACAAAGGTTTTGTGGTCATCCATAAAATTGTATTTGAAAAAGGAAAGGCTCAAAACATTTAGAACAGGATACACCGTCAGCCAGAGCATGATCAAAAGCGCCGGCAGAATAATCAGGGTATAAAAGCCTGCCTTTCCGTAATTATTTTTGGACATGAATATCAACTCCGATTCCCGTATTTCCCGTCCCGGCGGCATAGCTTTTCAGGGAAAAGAAGATAAAAAGAGCCTCCCCTCCCGAGGATGGAGAGGCTCATGCCATTCCTTATTTCAGAACGTCTTTAATACCTTTTTCAGCTTCGGAAAGTGCTTTTTCCGCAGACCATTCGCCAATAAGGGCGAACTGAAGAGCGGTTCCCAGCTGAGCTTCAATTTCCTTCCATTTGGTAGTCCTGGTTCTGGCCACACCGTTGTTCAGAGCATCAAGCTGTGCGGGATACCAGGGATATTTTTCTGCCAGGGCAGCCACTTCGTAAACCTTTCCCCTTGTAGGAGGATTACCAAAGTCCCGGGCCATTTTAACCTGAATATCTTCACTGGTTGCAAAGCGCAGGAAGTCAAAAGCGGCCGACTTATGCTTGGAAGCTTCGGGGATTCCCATCATCCAGACCCCGATCATGGGGGAAGATTTTTCCACCTGGCCTGGGTGTTTGGTTACTTTAACCTTGCCTACAACAGAGGATTCGGAAGGATCTTCCAGCTTGCTGATCCAGCCGGGCCATACTTCTGTTACGATAGCGGCAGCGCCGGAATAGATGGCATCTTTTACCTGGGCAGACTGGTACATGGAAACCCCTTCAGGAGCATACTTGCTCATGGCCAGGAAGAACTTCAAAGCCTCCAGCCCTTCGGGAGAGTTCACGGTTACATTACCCTTGTCATCCAGGATTTTTCCGCCGAAAGACCAGAAAATGGGCAGGAATCCGGTTACAATGGGATTCCCCTTGCTTCCCCGGAAAACAACACCGGAAATATCTGCTTCATTATCCCCAATGGTCTTAACCGCGGTCATTACATCATCCCAGGTATCAGGCTCTGCCAGGTTGTACTTTTCAAAAAGGTCTGTTCTGTAGGCAAAAAGCTCAACATTTCCTGCAAAAGGAAGAGCATAGAGGGGAGCATCATCCTTGTAGGGGAATCGTCCCAGTTTCAAAGCTGAGGGAATGAAGCCCTTGGGTTTTTCCCCTGCAGCCTTGTACAGGTCATCCAGGTTGGCAAGCCAGCCGGCTTTCTGAATCTGGGTAATATTGGGATCATCAATCAA
>PDWI01005935.1_pt1 | contig 15542 bp, 13 predicted proteins | sample 1430891 | NCBI WGS metagenome assembly PDWI01 (sample SAMN01162508, study PRJNA174530) | Oral metagenome, whole genome shotgun sequencing project. | biome: Marine environment; feature: Marine mammal; material: Swab sample of the gingival sulcus; isolation source: swab sample of gingival sulcus... | reverse complement strand
GTTGTTAGGATAACTCTTCCATTGACATCGGTGACTTTTAGTTTGTAATTATCTTGTTGGTTTGCAGGTAAAATTATGTTTATATAATCTGAAAAAGGAACCGGATATACCGTAATATCATTTTCGGATATTGTATTTACAGATGTATTCGGCTCGGCAAACCGACCATTTCTATAGGTCTCAATTGTCCATTCAGCAGGTATTTTCCAATATGGAATATAGTAGATTTGGTCCGAAACAACAGCAGATTCTCCTATTCTATTTTTAACTTTATAATAAACGGTTTTGAAGGCTTGACCTGCACTTAATCTCATATTTTGATTTTTTTCATATTTTTTCCAATTTGCACCTGCAAAATCTGCTCTTTCAGATGCTATATATTTATCAGGTCTAATATTACAAGTATTATTTAATTTTACTCTTCTAAAATAAGTAGTATCTTTCCCATTTTTCAGTTCAAAATGTGTTACTGTTGGTGCTATTTCTTCTATTGTTGAAATATTCGAACAGTTATCCCAATTTATATTTTTACTATCATCCATAACTCTATTTATTGCTTCGTCTAACGTACCTTTTGGTTGGGGGAGTTTAATGATATTCTGCGCTTGGGTATAATCAATTGCCCAATACATTAAATTATTAGGATCGATAACGTGTCCTAAACCTAAAATATGTCCCAACTCGTGTAAAAAGGCATTATAAAAACTAGTTGTACCGGAATAAACCGTACCGGAAGTGCTGTAATCCCAATTAGCCTTTCCATATTTGATGCTCCCTTTGCCTTTTTTATACCTATGCCCGTAGCATTCCTCAGTATAAAAATTTGAATACATCAAGCTACTGTCCGGACTCTCCCAAATAATATTTTTACCATCTATATCATTAGAGGATACTGTAACATACTCTCCTTCAGAATCTTTTTCTAATTTCAATTCAATACACAAATAACTTGACCATTCATAAAGTGCTTTTTCAATACATTTTACTGCCTTGGGATTGCTTTTTACGTTCTCATGTAAAGTAAAGACTATACCATTGAGATTACCTCTTTTTACAAGATATAACCTTTGGTCTTCTAATTGGGAGGCAGCTACGTTGGTTAAAGAATAACCTATTGTTAATTTCTTTTTACTCGTGGTTGCAACAGAATCTACAATCACTTTAAATAATCCTGTCCCAGCTGAATAATAATTTCCATCTTCGTTATTCTTTACGTAAGACGGAACTATAATTTTTATCAATTTATCAGACCAATATGTTATATATCCATCACTTCCTTCTATAAAATCATCTCCCCCGTTATCAGCGTTTTTAAACCAAACTTGTCCTTCAGTAGAACCAAAATTTCTGCCCAAAATATAAAGCGTATCCCCAACGCCGGCATTTAAAGTCGTAGGATAAAAAGAAGTAATTATTGGACGGTTCTTACTTTTTATATCGTCTTCTAATCTATTTTTTTTTTTAGGGTGAAAACTCTCTTTATTTTCCATTTGTTTTATGGCGTATTTATGGAAGTCTTCAAATGTTTTGAAGTATAAGTCTCTTAGTCCAAATAAAATAAAATTATGTTCGCTGGGACATTCTGAATAATACAATGCTGCCCTACGTGAATTATCGAAAGGTTCTAATTTTATACTACAATTTTCATTGAACGTTCTACCTTCTCTTTTTTTTGCAAAAAGAATAATCCTTCGCTTTAGGTACAATTGTGTATGAGAGTTATCGTACAAAATGATACGACTAGAATTATCTTCAGTGAATACGCCTCCATTTCTTACAAACTCAATTGTATCCGCATCAATTTCTCCTTTGTAAATATGGTGTATTTTTATCACTGACGACGAATAAACTTTTGTTGTATCTTCATTTGTATAATTTTCTGTAGAAACAATTTCTGCGTCAAAAATAAATTCAGCTTTGTTAAAAAAGTCGTTATTTGTATATTTACCTTGATAAAGAGGATGCCAAAATCTATCTATTTTTTTCTGTCCGAAACTATTTAAACCTATAAGTAGAGTTACTACTAAAATTATTGTTTTTTTCATAATTTTTAATATCTTTATGTTAATTCTGCAAATATATATAATTTTCGTTTGAAAAACAATTATTTACAGCAAAATATTCGTTCGTAGATTCAACTACCAAATGCAATTTTTTTTTTAGGATGAAAACTATCCTTATCGTCCATTTGCTCTTTTGCATATTCTTGAAAATCACTAAATGTTTTGAAGTATAAATTATCTAATCCATATATGATAAAGTTATGTTCGCCGGGACATTCTGAGTAATACAATGCTGAATTTTTTGAATTTTCAAAAGGTTCTAATTTTACACTATAATTGTTATTAAATGTTCGCCCCTCTCTTTTTTTTGCGAAAATTATGGTTCTTTCATTAAAGCTTAACTGGGCTCTGTATTCTTTAAAAATAACAAAATAAGGTGGTTCTTCTGAAACAAGTTCGCCTCCATTTCTCACAAACTCAATTGTATCCGCATCAATTTCTCCTTTGTAAATATGAGAAATTTTCATTACTGACGACGAATAAACTCTTGTTGTATCTTCATTCGTATAATTTTCTGTAGAAACAATTTCTGCCTCAAAAATAAATTCAGCTTTATTAAAAAAATCTTTATTCGTGTATTTCCCGTAATAAATATAGCCGTAAATTCTATCAATTTTTTTCTGTCCGAAACTATTTAAACCTATAAATAAAGTCGCTAATAAAATTATTGTTTTTTTCATAATTTGTGTTTTTTGATGTTTGCTCTGAACCAATATTTCGTTAAATTGAAAATCAATAACGGAGTAAGTTTTTATGATAGTCGTCGAGTTATATCTTTGATTATCAGTTGGTTAAGTGTTTATGCGTTTCTGTAAAGTGTTGGTTATTAGATTGTTGCAAAAAAAATACCGAATTATTAGTTTTAGCCTTAAATCCGCAGGTCGTTAGGCTTTGTAATAGCTATCTCCCTTCGGATTTAAGGCATTGATTTATCAAAAAACTATCGTTTCAGTTTATAGAAAAAACCTCTATCTTGTTTTACGGCATAAACTTTTTGTTCGTCTTCTAAAATTCGCAAATATTTATTAACGCTGTTGATTGATAAAGTTAGAATTTCGCTCAAATCTTTTATCGTACACGGGCGGCGCGAAATTGTGTTCAAAATAGCTCCTTCGGTATCTTGATTGTACGATTTTATGTCTTTTCGCTTCGGAATCGACGAAATTATTTCGACATTTGGCAGTTGCCACTCATCAATAATATAATTGAGTTCCGATTTTGTGGCAGCTCTAATGCCGGTCAAAGTTCCCGGCCGGTCGAGGGTGTTTAGTTGTACTTTTGTCGGATTTATTTCTGAAATAACTTTTTTCAGCGCTTGGATATTTTCTTGACTGTCGTTATAATCCGGTATTATCAGCACTTCGAGCCAAATTGTGCCGTCGAATATTTTGCAAAAATCAATTACTCCTTGCGTATATTTATTGACGTTCAGGCCGTTTGCCGGCACGTTTACTTTGTTAAAATCTTTGGCAACAACCGCGTCCAAAGACGGTAAAATCAGGTCTGCCGCCAAAAGTTCTTGTTTCACTTTATCGCTCCACAGCAAACTGCCGTTTGTCAAAACTGCAATTGGGACTTCGGGACGAATTTCTTTTATGAAATTCAACACATCGGCAAACCTCGAATTTAGCGTAGGTTCGCCCGAACCCGAAAAAGTTATGTAGTCGGGATTTGGATTTTTTTCAAAAAAATCGGTCAATTCCGCTCTAACTTCGTCGTATGAAATATACTCTTTTCGCTCCAAAGTAAACTGCGTTGTAGCACCGCATTCGCAGTAAACACAGTCCATCGAGCAAACTTTGTGTGGCACTAAATCCACGCCAAGCGACATTCCCAAGCGTCGCGAAAGCACGGGGCCAAAAATATGTTTGTACATTGTTTGATTTCTAAGTGGTTTTTCTGAAATTATTTTTTATTCGTAGCCAAAACGTTTTAATTTCGATGTATTATTTCGCCAATCTTTATCTACTTTCACAAAAAGTTCTAAGTAAACTTTCGCTCCGATAAAGCGTTCTATATCTCGGCGGGCTTCTGTTCCTATTCGCTTGATAGACAGTCCTTTATTGCCTATGATAATTGGTTTTTGGGTTTCTCTTTCTACGTAAATAGTTGCCCGAATTTTCGTAATTTGCGGATACGCTTTGTACGATTCTACTTCAACTTGTGTCGAATAAGGAATTTCTTGGCGAAAATGCAAAAATATTTTTTCTCTAATAATTTCCGACACAAAAAAACGCATTGGTTTGTCCGTCAGTTTATCTTTTTCAAAATACGCCGGCGATTCGGGCAAATCTTGCAATATCAAGTCTAACACTTTGGGTATGTTGAACTTATGAAGTGCCGAAATCGGAACGATTTTAGCTTTCGGATAAATTTTTTGCCACAATTCCAACAACTGAATTACCTCTTCTTGCTTTACGGTATCTATTTTATTCAAAATAACAATTACCGGCAAGTTGAGTTTTTTTATTTTTTCGGCATAATCAATGTTTATTCTTTTGGAGTCGTTCGGGGTCGAAACGAACAAAATAATGTCTGCATCGGTCAAAGCCAAATCTACAAAATTCAGCATCGATTCTTGCAATTTGTATTTTGGTTCTAAAATTCCCGGAGTATCCGAATAAACAATCTGAAAATCTTCGCCCGAGACAATTCCCATTATCCGATGGCGGGTAGTTTGGGCTTTTGACGTTATTATCGACAATTTTTCGCCCGTCAGTTGGTTCATCAATGTCGATTTTCCAACGTTCGGATTACCTATTATATTTACAAATCCTGCTTTGTGTGCCATTTCTAAAAATTTTAGCAAAATTAAATAATATTTTGACTATGCAAGACTAAATTTTAATATCCGTAATTATTTTAAAATAATAGCTCTTTATTTTTTTTATAATAATTTGATAATTCGTGTTTTTTGAAAAATATTTGTGTTGATATAATGATTTGAAAATCAGTTGTTTAGATTGTTATTTTCTGCCGTTTGCGTGGCAATTTAGTTTGTCCTAAATTTTCAAACAAATTACGTATTGTTAAAATAAATCTGTAATTTTAAGTTGTTTTTACATTATTTTGTGATAAATATTGCTCTTAATTTTTATCTTTGTCAAAATTTTGCAAATTTTTTATCAATGAAAAAATATATTTTTTTAACACTTGTTTTGCTACTTACAAACTTTGCAAATGCCCAGTTTCAGGTAGTTTTAAAAACAAATCAAGAATCTGAAATAGTAAAAACTTGTTTGGATAGTGTCGTAACTTTTTATGCTTATGGAATTTTCAACGGCGACACTCTGAAAGATTTGGATTTTTCGTGGGATTTTGACGACGGCTACGTTGTGAGCGAAAAAAACTTGGACACCATAGAGCATTTGTTCGCCGAAAAAAAAGCATACAGAATTATGGTAACAGCCTCAAACTCAACGCACAAAGGTTACGATATTTTGACCTTAGAAATGGGGCTTGCGCCTGATTTTTATGGAACCAAAGTTGATTTGCCTGCCGAACAAAAAGGTATTTGTAAAGGCGAAAGCGTTGGTTTGATAGGCGCTGTAAAACCAAGAATCTGGAAAGAAAAACGACCTACTATTTACGAAAATACTTTTCCGCAATTTGTTGATTTTTCAAAACCTTTTTCTGCTCAGGTTTTACGCCGAAGTTTCAACGTTGGCGATGTGTTTTCTGCCGATACTGATATTGAAAAAATTGGATTAAAAATAGAACATTCCAACTCTCAAAATTTGAAAATTGTTTTGACTTGTCCGTCCGGCAAATCGCTCGTTTTGAAAGATGCCGGAGGTGCTCAAAAAATGTTGGGCGAACCGGTGGTTGATGTCGATGATTTTAGCGAAGGGCAAGGTTATTGGTATTATTGGACAAATTCGCCAACTTACGGAAAAATGAGTGAATACAGCGGTGCGGAGGCGACTTTGCCGTCGGGCGATTATGCCGTAGAGGGCGCGTGGAGCGATTTGAACGGATGTCCGCTGAACGGTCAATGGGCTATTTCGGTTACCGATCAAACCGAAGACACCGACAACGGATACTGTTTTGCGTGGGAATTGAAATTTGACCAAAGTGTTGAAACTGAGTTGCTTGAATACAGCAATGAGTACGATTTTATGAATAGTTGGTGGTTTGGCGATCAGGTAAATGCTACGTCCAACGGACAAAGTTCGGCGGCTCCTAAAAGTTACGGCTCGCATAGGTATCGGTTGTTTGTGCAAGACGATTTTCAATGTTGGCACGATACGGCTTTGTTTGTTAGCGTTGAACAGCCTAATTTTACAATGGACAAAGAACCGCCGTCGATGGTGATTGGCGATAGCGTAAAACTCGAAGACAAAACGTCGTGGGCTACCGAGTGGCGATGGAATTTTGGCGACGAAAGCGATTTGGGTAGTTCGCAAATAGAGTATAAAAAATATGAATATAGCGGAGTGTATAAGATTGTGTTAGAGGCTGTTAGCGAGAGTGGCTGTGTTGATTTCGACACTGCTTCGATTACCATAACGCCTCAACCTGTTGAGGTTGAAAAATACAATATTTTTACTCCAAACGGCGACGGCGTAAATGATGTCTTTAAATTTTTCAATAAGCCTGATGAACTTATAGATGCTGCCAATATCGAAAAGGTACAGGCTCGAATTTATAATCGTAACGGAGATGTAGTTTGCAAATGGACTACGCCCGAAGAAATTATTGCCGGCTGGGACGGAACTATAAACAACAAAGGAAAACGAAAAGCTCCGGCGGGAATGTATTATTACGTTTTAATTATTACAAATAAGGAGGTGGATAAGAAAAATAAATTTGTAAAACAAGAACCTATTTCGGGCTGTTTATATTTGTATCGTTCAAAGTAGTTTTTTAGAATTCTTTTGTTGTAACTGGTTGATAATCAGCTTTTTATGTGATTGTGGTGGTTTTGTGTAACTTGCTGATAATCAGTGTTATATCTCTTGCCTTTTTATATAGAAAACCCCGTTTTTTGTCAAAATTTTCAAAAAACGGGGTTTGGTGTTTTTATCACCGCATCTTATTTTTATCGAATTCCCATGTTCCGCGTCAAAAAAAACGAATTCGATGTTTTTTTCGTAAAAAAAATGATTTAAAACTCACTTGTCATAATAAATTGCGGTTGCATTTCAAAACTTTTGTAGAAAGGTCGCAATCTATCAACGTTGTAGAATTTTTCAACATTAACTACTTTGGTTGTGCTTGTTATGACTTCGATAGGCACATTGTCGTAACGACCGTTTTTCAAAACAACTAATCTGCCGTGAATCCCACGCATAATAAGGTCGAGTGCCAAATTTCCGTAAGCCATTGGAACAATGGAATCTACGGCATCGGGGTCGCCACTACGAACCAAGTAACCCAACTTTTGATTTATAATGTTTATTTGCTTTCCGTTGTTGAATTTTGGCGACAATTCTTTCAGTCCTTTGCCTACAATATCACCAATTCCGCCGAGTTTTTTGTGTCCGAACATATCCATTTCGTTGTTCTCAAAAACCATTTCGCCTCCTTCAAACATTGCACCTTCGGAAATCAATACAACCGAGTAATTGCTCGGATTTTTGTAGCGGTCTTCGGTCAAAAGTTCTGCCAGATGTTCTATGTTGAATTTATGTTCCGGAATAACGCAACGGTTTGCTGCTCCTGCCATTGTTGGCAACATTGCCGTAAATCCGGCATATCGTCCAAATACTTCAACCACCAAAAAACGTTCGTGCGAACCGGCACTTGTACGAAGTAGATTTACCATATTTATCGTTCGCGTTACGCAGGTCGAAAATCCGATACAATAGTCAGTTCCCGGCACATCGTTGTCCATTGTTTTTGGCAAAGCCACAATTTTTACGCCTTCCTGATACAGTCTTACGGCATAGCTTAACGTGTCGTCGCCGCCAATCGGAATTAGATAATCGATACCCAAATAATCCAAATTTTTCAAAACTTCCGGTGTCAGGTCGTTAATTTCTTCCGAATATTTGTTTTGCAGATGTTTCGGAACATTAGCTTTGGGAACGTGACTTGCGCGGGTGCGCGACGAATGCAAAAACGTTCCGCCTGTTCTGCCTATCTTGTTGACTGTCAGTTCTGTAAGTTCTTCGTAGCAATCCGAATTATCCACCTTGGGGTCTCTTATTAGTTCTACCAAACCTGCCCAACCTCTTTTTAGTCCTATCACGTTGTAACCTTCGCGTTTTGCTCTTATTGTAACGGCTCTAATTGCCGGATTTAGTCCCGGAACGTCGCCACCGCCCGTCAATATCCCGATAACGCCTTTTGTTTTTTTTGCCATAATTGTTTTTGTTTAAAATTTATAATGAATAATTTTCTTCGTATCAAAAAAATCATCTTTGAAGTATTCCGACAAGTTTTCTGTAACTATTTTTTGTCTGTATTTTTTTGTTTCTTCTGCAAAATCGCCTCCTTTCAGATAGATAATTCCGTTGGTTACGTTTGTTACAAATCCGCCTTTTATGAGGTGTTTCACGTCGTTGAAGAATTTTGGAAAATTTGTAACGGCACGAGCGACAACAAAATCAAATTTCCCTTTCAGTTCGTTACTTCTAACTGCTTGGGCTTTTACATTGGGCAAACCGATTTTTTCGATAATGTCGTTCACTACATTTATTTTTTTATTGATAGAATCTATCAGCAAAAAATCGGCTTCGGGAAACATTATTGCCAATGGAATGCCCGGAAAACCACCACCTGTGCCTACATCTATTATTTTTGTGCCGTCCAAATCGGCATATTTGGCTATTGCCAAAGAATGCAAAACGTGTTTTGTGCAAAATTCATCGGTATCTTTTCTTGAAATCAAATTTATTTTGCTGTTCCATTCCAAAAATAAACTTTTAAATTTTTTAAAATCCTCTTTTTGTTTATCGTTCAGATAAAAATATTTTTCTATACAATTCACTTTAAAAATTTTTTTATTAAGAATCTGAAAATCTGATTATTGCAATATTTGCTCCTTAAATCTGTAAGTTTTTTCGTTATAAAAAGTCTAAATGTTTGTTCGGTTAAGGCTAACTCAGATGTTGTGCCGGCAAACATAGTGGCTATGCCGAGAACTTAGAAACGAGCATTAGTATATAGCCCTTCGGATTTAAGGTTGTAATCAAATTGTTGAAAAAAAACGCAAAACTTAATGTTTTGCGTTTTAATTTTTAAGAATATTACTTACTCTATTTTTTCTACATTTTGTTTGAACTCATCGAAAACTTTATCTATTTCCGCTTCTCGTTTTTTTGTCGCAGCTACGTACGCAGTTCTGTATTTATTTTCTTCGCCATCTTTGAGTTTTGCGTCTATATCTGCAACTGTTTTGTTTATTTTATTTATCAATTCGTAATATTCAGTTGCAATCCTTTTCAATTGGTCATATTCTGAGCTTTCGTTATCGTTAGCTGCTTTTTTTGAAATAACGCCATCTTGGTAAAATTCATCAAATTTTTGATTGAAAAAATTTAATTTGTTTATTGCGTTTTCGAGGTCTTTCTCTGCATTTTGTTTTTTACATGATGTGAATGTAAACATTATCAGCATCAATGGTAAATATAATAATACTTTTTTCATCTTAATATTTTTTATTATTAACATTTATTATTTAGTAATTCGTTCTAACCATTTGACTAAAAACAACATAGTAATCATTGAGATTGAACAAGCAACTACAAATACAGTCCAAGTCATCCAGATTGGTATGGTTTCGTACAATATTGCTCCGATGAACAGCAATTGGTTACCAACTGCGGTTGCTCCAAGCCAACCTCCTTGCATAATACCTTGATATTTTGGTGGCGCTACTTTTGATACAAATGATATTCCGAGCGGGCTTATGAAAAGCTCGGCTACTGTAAGAATAAAATATGTTCCGATAAGCAACATTGGTGTGACTTTTTGTGTGTCGTCTAATGGGCTTCCTTGTATTTGTGAGAATAATGGAAGATTTAGAGAACCAACAGTCATTACAACGTAAGCAATAGCTGCAATACCCATACCGATAGCTATTTTGCGTGGTGTAGAAATTGCTTTGCCTTTGGCTTCGAGTCTGCCGAATATTCCCATTATTATAGGTGTCAAAAGTACTATAAATATTGGGTTGATAGATGAGAATATCTCTGCGCCTTGAACGGTTGTGAAACCTAAGTTTATTTTTATTCCGCTAAGAACAGTGTAGTCGCGTGCAAACATAGTGAGTGTCAGTCCGTTTTGGTGGAACGAGAACCAGAAGAAAATAACTATTCCGAAAACTGCAAATAGTGCGTATAATCTTTGTTTTACTTCTTTTGGGTCCATATCATCTACTTTTCCGCCTTTTGCGTCGTCACTTTTGGCTGCCAAATCTTTTACGCTTGGGAATTTTTTCATATTAGTCAAATAAATAACTAATGAAATAAGCATTGCGCCGATAGCGGTTGCAAAAGCGTAGTGGAAACCGGTGTTGAACACCTCTAAATATTGAGGGGCAAATGAAGCCGGGTCAAATGCTGTTGCTTTTTGCATTGCAGACGTTGCAAGTTCTTGGAACTTATTTGCGGGGTCTAAGGCAAATACTTTTTCTGCCATTCCTTGTGCTTGGTCTAATGCGCCGTTTCCTACCACTTTGGTTTTTGCCAATACGCCGTCTATTTGTTGATGACAAAGTGCCGGCAAGTTGGCGTCGTAGTTGAAGCTGTGTTTGCCGAGCCACCAGTTTCTAACTATAATGGCGGTGTAGGGGGCAAATATTGCTCCGATATTGATAAACATATAGAACAACGAAAATCCGTTGTCGCGGTGTTCTTCGTAAGATTTGTCGCGGTCGTACATTTGTCCTACCAATGCTTGCAAGTTCCCTTTGAACAAACCATTACCGAAAGCGATAGTGAAAAGTCCGATTATCGACAAGAACAAATAAGCTGTTTTGTCGTCTTTGGGTACCGGCGTTGGTATGGCCATAATGACATAACCTGTTGCCATAATTAGAAGACCTACAAGAATTACTCCTTTGAAGTTTTTCAATTTGTCGGCAATAACACCTCCGACAAATGCCAAAATGTAAATTGAAAAGTAGAATACAGAATATATCAGTCCTGCATCTTTTCCATTTAGCCCAAATTTAGCTTGCAAAAACAAAACTAAAATGGCCATCATTGTGTAGAAGCCAAATCGTTCGCCCATATTGGCAAGGGCTGCTCCTATTAATCCTTTTGGATGTTTTTTAAACATAATAATTGTATTTTTTTATGATAAACTTGTTTGTTATTTATAAAAAAAAAGATGTTTGCAACATTTATTAAAAAAGCACACCAATATTGTTAGTATGCTTTTTTAATATTAGTCTTGGAAAATTTTATTCTTCCGATTTTTTTTCTGATTTTTTATCGGTTTTCTCTAATTCAAGAGCAATTTCCATAGAAACTTCACTGTCATTAATAAGCATTTCTAGTTCCAGTTTAGAACCTGAATTGCTTTTAATGGTGCATTTCATTGTTTCTTTTTTGTCTTCACCATAAACTATAACAGTCTTGTCTTCACCGTATTCCCAAGTTCCTTCTTGTGAGCCGTCGGCAATAAATTTGTTGTCGGCGGTAAATTCAATAACAGAGCCTTCCAATTCTCCTTTTAGACCTTCTTGCATTTGAGCCTTCATGGTGTCGGCTGTTTCTTGATCAATTCCGGGCATTTGTGCCAAGTATTTTTCAAATACTTCATCTGCATTTGTCAATTCGGCTGTTTTTACTTTCCATTCTCCTACAATATCAGAAGAGGAACATGCCGAAAAAGTGAGTACTGCAATAACGATTGCTACTAAGCTAAGATTAATTTTTTTCATAATGTATTTATTATTTTGTTAAATTTTCGTTGTAAAAGTATGTAATAAATGTATATACTACAAATTTTTTACATAATTTTTTTTAGAATATGTCTAATTTCGTGGTTTAATTCTAAATTAACAGGTAAAAGTGCTACGATGTTAGCAATTTTATTTGTTTTTTATTTTCTCCAATTTTAAGTCAAAAACGAGAGTAATGTCGTTTTCGTATGGTATAATCATTTCTAAATTTACCTTGCGACCGGATTTTTCTTTGATATTACATTCAATGGGATTGTCGGTGTCGCTTGATATAATAATTTTGTTATTTTCTCTGCTTTCCCATTTCCCCTGTTCTGTGCCATCGACAATAAATTTCTTGGAGGAAGTAAATTCAATGATAGAATTTTCGAGCTCTTCTTTCAGTTCTTGTTGCGCTTCGGTTTTCAGCTCCGAAAGTTCTTCTTCTCCCATATTTTCATTACCCTCTTCCTTTAACATTTCTGAGTATTTTTCAAAGATTTCGTCTATATTTTTTAATTCGACTGATTTTATTTCCCATTTTCCTACAATATGAGGGTCGGAGCAAGCCGAAAAGACAAGTACCGAAATTATAATTGCTACTAAACTAAGATTTAATTTTTTCATAATTGTTCTGTAATAATTTGATAGTTAATGTTTTATGTGTTTATTTTTATTTCTTAGTTGTAATCTACTGATAATTAACACTATAGACCTCAATTACTGTCGTGAGGGCTTCTCCGTTCTCAATTCTCAATTCTCAATTAAACGAAGTGTTATTATTCGTTGTTCATAAATCCTTGTTTTTCTATAATTTTTAGAAAACTATTGGAGAAAAATAAATTATCCTGTTTTTTGTATCTTTTTTGAGTGAAAATTTGTGCTAAATTTTCGGTTTGGTTTTCTTTTATTAGTTCTTTTACGTACTCCAAATTCTCCTTTTCTGCAAAAAATTCATTTATTTGTTCGTCGGAAAATTCGGTGTATTTTTCGTTAAAAACAACAGCTTCTTGTGGCAGGCGGTCGGTTAATGGCGGGGTTTCTGCCGGATAGCCAATTACAACCGTCGTTACCGGCACAACTCCTTGTGGAAGTTCCAAAATGTCTATTATTTTTTCGGTCATATAGGTTGTTGTTCCTAAATAACATACCCCAAGTTGGTTTTCTTCTGCTTCCAAACAGGCGTTTTGAGCTGCTATTACAGCGTCGATTGTTGCGTTGTAGAGCCACAAAAAATTATCGTAGGCGGTGCCGGCATTTCGGAGTTCGCACCACTTGTGAAATCTGTTGATGTCTGCCACAAACGTCAAAATAACAGGCGCCTGAACAACCATATTTTGTTTGAAATGAGCTTCCCACAGCTTTTGTTTTTGGTCGTTGTTTTTGGTTACTATAATGCTGTAAAGTTGCATATTACCCGTGTTTGAACCTCTTATTGCAGCTTGTAAAATTTGGTCTAATATTTTGTCTGATATTGGTTCATTTTTGTAGTTCCTTATCGAACGGTGATTAAAAATTGCGTCAATCATTTTTTTATTTTTTATATAATATATTAATGTGTTATTAGTTTTTTTCTGTTTTTTATAATTGTCTAATAGCTCGGTTTTTTGTTGTAATAGTTTGATAATCAGTCTTTTATTTGCTTTTTGTAACGCTTCTTAATTTGCTGTTAGTCAGCGTTTTATCTTTAAATTTTTAACTTTTACCTTAATAAAGCGTTGAGTGTGATTACTTTTTTACAAAAGAAAGTATTTTATTATTAAAAAAAAAATGAGAAATATTTTTTAATTTAATTGCTTCTAAATCAGTGATTTATTGTTTAAAATTGTTTTGTTGTGAGATTGTTTTGTTTCCCATTATTTGTTGAGATGTTTTAATTTGAAGTAATGTATCTTCAAACTTCAATGTGTATTGGGCGTTCGACTTCCGAATTTTTAACTTTCAAAGTTTATTTTTTCGTAAGTGTCGAATGAAGCGGTCGTAGGGGAGATATTTAAAGGTTTTGGACGCAAATAAAAAGATAATCCGTGATTTTTTCACGCAAGGTTTTTTTGTTTACAAAATAAGTTGTTTATTTGCACAAAATAAAAAAAGAATATGTTACTAAGAGTTGAAATTGAAAATTTCTTGTCATTTTACGAGAAATCGGTATTTGATTTATTTCCAAATCTAAAAAAGAAAACATTTGCGTCTCACATTTACGCCGAGCACGCCGTCCCCGTACTTAAACAGTCGGTTATTTACGGTGCCAACGGTTCGGGCAAATCCAATATTCTGAAAGCAATTAATTTTATAAAACAGTTTGCAACCAATAAAAATTTTATTGAAGAATATTTAATTAAATTGTACAAATACAGATTATTAGAAGATAATAGTAACCCGATTAAACTAAGCATTGAATTTAAAAGTGTAAAAAACTACTATATTTATAATTTTGAGATATATATAGATAAAATAAATGAAGAATTTTACATTTCAGGTTTAGGTAAAAAAGAAAATAAACTTGTTTTTTCCCGTTCGGGCAACGATGTTAAATTAGGGGAAAATGCACCAATTGAAATACAAAAGGCAACAACGCAATTATTGAAAAAAAATAAATATTCGTCTTTGTTTTCATTAAATAATGAGTTTCCAATTATAAATGATGCTTCTGTTAGCGATGCGTTTGATTGGTTTGATAATAATCTGCAAGTGTTGAGTTTAAAACGAGTTTTCCCTCGTCTAATTCAAATGATGTCCGATGACAAAAAGTTGCTTGATTTTGCAAATAATATATTTAATAAAATTGGTTTGGGGGTAGAATCTCTTGAAATTCAATCTGAAAATATTAATGAATTTCTTAACGAAGCAAATCAAACAGACTCAAAACGACTTAGAGAAATGGTAGATGAGAAGCTAAAAGATTCTGAGGGATATGCGCAAGTGAGAAATGAGAAAGTCCTATACACAGTGATTAAAGAAAATGAAGAGAAAATTATAAAAAGTTTCTTATTTAATCAAATAGGGAAAGATGGTTACAATGGAAAAATGTTAATTGAAGACCAATCAGATGGCACTGTAAAATTATTAAATTTAATACCTGTGTTGTATATGTTAATTAACAAAGAATACACAATTTGCATTGATGAAATAGAAAATAGCATTCACCCTGCACTGATTTCCCGATTGATTGAATATTTTGCAAACACAAAATCGAAGGGGCAACTAATTTTTACTACTCACGAAACTGAACTTTTAAATCAACAAAAAATTATGCGACCCGATGAGGTTTGGTTTGCTGAAAAACACGAAGGGAACACCAAAATTTATTCATTAAACGATTTTAAGGAACACAACACAATTAATATAAAGAACGGTTATCTTGAAGGACGATATGGTGGCATTCCTTTTATTGGTGATTTAAACTAATTGCTATGAGTTACTACGAAAAATCATCAGGTAAAAAGGAACTGAGACAAGTTAAAAAGACAGAATTAGAAAGAATCGTTAAAGACGCTCATAATTTTGATTTTGATATTTCTGAGGCGTATCAGAAAAAAGCAGGAAACTTAGACCCATCGCTTTTTGTGATTGTTTCGGGAGGCGAAAAACGGGAAAAAGATTATTTTTATTTCTTCAAAAACAGAAACGAGAGTTTTCCGAGA
>PDWI01005934.1_pt1 | contig 15543 bp, 12 predicted proteins | sample 1430891 | NCBI WGS metagenome assembly PDWI01 (sample SAMN01162508, study PRJNA174530) | Oral metagenome, whole genome shotgun sequencing project. | biome: Marine environment; feature: Marine mammal; material: Swab sample of the gingival sulcus; isolation source: swab sample of gingival sulcus... | reverse complement strand
TCACGCCAGACCAATTACTCCCCTTATTATAATTAAAATAAGTGCAGATGTCAGAGTTAATTACTCTCTAACAACTACACTTTTATGGTACTAAAAGTTACAATAATTCAAATACGAAGTATTTGCTCTTCTCTCACTTAACGTATAGGTGACATGCCCTTAGGTTTAGCCGACTTTCACTCACAACGCCGGGTTGATTTTACGTCATGTGTCACCATTTTTTAATTAGGCGTTATGAAAAATTATTGACGCTTTCACTCCTAAATGATAAAATTAAGTTGCAAGGGCGCATGAATTTTTTTCTGCGCCGTTTTTTGTTTTATGGAGGTAGAAATGAAGAAAGTATTTAAGTTAAATGTCTTAGCAGCATTGTTGGTAATCATTCTTGTTGTATCAAGTTGTTCACCGCCACCGGCACAAACAACGAAGGCTCCTGAGGAAACGACAAAAGCAAAAGAAGAAGCGAAAGAAACAAAAAAAGCGGAAGAAAGCAAGCCTGAAGAAAAAGCAGAAGAAATTGTAGCTGGATTTATTTTTATTGGTCCTATTAATGATGGCGGATATACAGAGGCTCATGATAAAGGAAGACAGCAAATCGAAAATGAACTGGGCATTAAAACTATTTACAAAGAAAGTGTTCCGGAAGACCAATCCGTTGAAACAGAAATTAGAAACCTCATCGACCAGGGTGCAAATGTTATCTTTGGTAACAGTTTTGGGTACATGGATTACATGGAAAATGTAGCCAAAGAATATCCGGATGTGAAGTTTTTCCATTGTTCAGGATACAAAACAGGACCAAACTTTGGTAACTACTTTGGTAAGATATATCAAGCTAGATATCTAACTGGTATAGCGGCTGGTATGAAAACGGAGGCAAACAAAATAGGTTATGTTGCAGCGTTCCCTATCCCTGAGGTTATTAGAGGAATAAATGCATTTACACTTGGCGCTAAGAGCGTTAATCCTGATGTTACCGTAGAAGTTGTATGGACAAATACTTGGTATGATCCTGCACTTGAGAAAGAAGCGGCAATAGCTCTTCTTGATAAGGGTGTAGACATCATTGCTCAACACCAGGATACAGCAGGACCACAACAAGCGGCGGAAGAACGTGGCGTATGGTCCATAGGATATGATACGGATATGTATCACTACGCACCAAAAGCTAACATTACATCAGCGGTTTGGGATTGGGGTAAATATTACACGCTTGCTATCCAACAAATTCTTGATGGCCAGTATCAAGCAGAAGCTTGGTGGGGAGACATGAGCACAGGTATTGCTGATGTCGCACCGATAAGCGACAACGCTGCTGAAGGCACAAAAGAAGCAGTTGAAAAAGCGAAACAACAAATACTTGACAAAGAACTTATAATCTTTAAAGGACCTATTATGAACAACAAAGGCGAAGAAGCCGTAGCTGACGGAGTAGAGTTAAATGATGGAGAGCTCCTAAGTATGATGTGGTTCGTTGACGGAGTAATTGGTTCAGTAGAGTAGTGTTATGAAACAACTATTAGAAATGGCTGGCATCACCAAAACATTTGGTGATGTCGTTGCCAATGATAACGTGAATTTCATCTTAAATGAAGGCGAAATTCACGCATTACTCGGCGAAAACGGGGCTGGAAAATCTACTCTCATGAATATGCTATCAGGGTTTTACGCTCCAGATAAAGGTTCTATTTTTATTAATTCATCAAAAGTAAATATAAAAAATCCAAAGTCTGCTATTAATCTTGGTGTCGGTATGATATATCAACATCTTAAATTAGTGGATAATTTAACGGCGCTTGAAAATATAATCCTAGGAATGAAAGGACCGATTTTCATAGACAGAAAAAAATACTATAAAGAGATAAAAGAAAAAGCAGATGCGTACGGATTAGAAGTAGACCTCAATGAAAAAATATACAATATGAGTATAGGGCAAAAACAAACGGTAGAGATATTAAAAGTCATCTATCATGGGGCAAAAATACTCATAATGGATGAGCCGACGGCGGTTTTAACCCCATTAGAAACGAAAAAGCTTTTCGTTATTATGAGGAATTTAGTAAAGGACGGTTGTGGCATTATCATTATTACGCATAAACTTAATGAAGTTATGACAATCTCGGATAGAGTTACGATTCTTAGAAATGGTAAGTATGTTAATACGTTAAATACAGCTGAAACAAATAAAGGAGAACTAACCAATCTTATGGTTGGCGATAGCGTAACGTTATCCATTGATAGACCTATCGTTGAAAGAGGAAAAAAAGTTCTTGAGGTTAAAGGTATTAGTGCTGTTAACTCTGATGGAATAAAAGTTTTGAATGATGTTAGCTTCGATTTGTATAGAGGAGAAGTACTTGGGATTGCCGGAATATCCGGTAGTGGACAAAAAGAACTCTGTGAAGCGCTTTGTGGCTTATATCATGTCAGTTGTGGAAACATAATATACAATGGTGAAGAAGTAAAGAATTTATCACCAAAAGAGATTATTAAAAAAGGTATCAGTGTTTCCTTTGTACCCGAAGATAGATTAGGGATGGGGCTGGTAGCCAATATGGACATGATAGGAAACTTTTTATTAAAAGATTATCTCAATCAGGACTCCATTTTCCTAGACAGAAAGATAGTTGCTGAAAAATGTGAAGAGAAAATAGAAGAGCTTGATATAAAGACGCCGTCCATAAGAACGCCGGTTAAGAAACTATCCGGTGGGAACATACAAAAAGTGTTGATAGGTAGAGAGATTGATACTAATCCGAATGTACTCATAACAGCGTATGTTGTGAGAGGACTAGACGTCAACTCATCGCACACTATTTATGACCTTATTAACGAGCAAAAGAAAAAGGGCGTAGCGATATTATTCATCGGAGAAGACCTTGATGTAATCATGCAGTTTTGTGATAGGATTATTGTCATGTGCGGCGGTGAAATAACGGGAAAAGTTAATAATGGTGAAGCAACAAAAGACGAAATCGGATTGATGATGGCAGGTAGGTGATTTTATGAGAATGGTACAAAGAACAAACATATCGAGCAAAGAAGCGATATTTATAAGAGTGACAGCGGTACTACTTGCGATTATAACATCGGCGATATTCCTATTTGCGATGGGGCACAATCCATTTTCCGTTTATATTGCGATGATAACAGGTGCTTTCGGGTCACTTTATAGGATTAGGTCTACGTTAGAAACTGCGATACCGCTTATTATAACTTCTATTGGGATAATGATTGCCTTTAAAATGAAGTTTTGGAACATTGGTGCCGAAGGGCAGATATTAATGGGTGCATTTTTTGCTACCTATATGGCGCTATATTATTACTATCTTCCACCATATGTGCTATTACCACTTATGTTTGTTGCGGGATTTATAGGCGGCGCGCTATTTGCGCTAATCCCTGCACTTTTAAAGGTATATCTTGGAACCAATGAAACAATCGTAACGCTGATGCTCAACTACATCGCGTTAAAATGGGTTACCTATCTACAGTACGGGCCTTGGAAAGATCCTAACGGGTTTGGCTTTCCGCAGATTGCAAAATTTGGACCAAACGCAGTTTTACCGAAACTATTTGGCCTTCATATAGGCTGGGTTATAACCATCGTATTCGTAATAATTGTTTGGGTGGTATTTAGAAAGAGCAAGATTGGTTACAAGATTTCGGTCGTTGGTGAAAGCCAAAAAACAGCGAAGTACGCAGGAATGAATGTAAAGGCAATAGTAATCGGTGCCATACTATTTAGTGGTGGAATATCTGGGATAACCGGAATGATAGAGGCTAGTGCAATTACGGGTACGCTCAATGTTGGTCTGACGCAAGGATATGGATTTAGTGCGATTATAACCGCTTGGTTATCCGGACTAAAGACGTCAATAATAATACCGGTTGCGATATTATTTAGTGCAATGATTAAAGGTGCGAGCTTTATACAGTCTGCATTTGAGATACCACAATCAGCAGCGGATATACTTCAAGCATTAATACTATTTTTCGTAATAGGAAGTGAGTTTTTCATAAGGTACTCATTAGTGCCTAAGATAAAGGAGGTGGCGTAGTATGATAGCCTTTTTAGTAGCAGCGGTAATTGCATCTACATCCCTCTTATTTGCGACAATAGGGGAAATAATCACAGAAAAAGCAGGGAACTTAAACCTTGGTGTTGAAGGGATGATGTTGCTTGGCGCGATAGCAGGTTTTATAAGTGGTTACGAGACGAACAATCCATTTTTAGCAATGTTATTTGCGGCGCTTTTTGGTGGATTTGGCGGTCTAATATTTGGCTTTTTGACCATATCGCTAAGGGCAAACCAGATAGTTAGTGGACTTGCGCTTACGATATTTGGTTCAGGTATTTCGACCTTTCTAGGTGCTGGCTATACAGGACTTAAAATGAGTGAAGAAATGGTAAACTTTTTCAAACCGGTACCGATACCACTATTATCAAAGATTCCAATAATAGGACCAGTAATATTTACTCAAGGAGTATTCGTCTATACGGCTTTTGTATGTGCCATAATAATGGGTATATACATGTACAAGACAAGGGCAGGACTTAGCCTAAAGAGTGTGGGGGAATTCCCTTACGCAGCAGATGCAGCAGGAATAAATGTAATACTTTACAAATACATTCACGTTGTAATAGGTGGGGCACTTTGTGGTCTAGGTGGGGCGTTCCTATCCGTAGTAAACGTACCACAATGGCAAGAAGGAATAATTGCAGGGCGTGGTTGGATTGCCATAGCGCTTGTCATATTCGTTAAGTGGAACCCTTACAAAGCGATAGCAGGAGCATTCCTATTTGGTGGACTAAGTATAATAGGATTTAGACTACAAGCCTATAATATCAGCCAGTCGTTACTAGATATGTTGCCATACTTCGTGACGATAATTGTTCTAGTTATTAGTTCGGTTAGGGGAAATGAGAATAGTGCGCCGAAGGCGTTGAGTATTCCTTATTTCCGTGAAGAGAGATAAAAATAGACCGTGCGTGGTAGCGATAATCTAACTTAGAACTTCATTCACCCCAAAGGTCTGTGTGCCATATTTCTGCGAAGAACGATAGAGTGAGCTCACTATTTGGCGATAAATAAACTCAAATTCAAATGCCCTCTCCACTAGGTGTACGCATTAGTACACCTTGGTCGAGGGCATTTTCTTTTCATTCATTTCTCATCCAAATATTGAGCCCATAAATATTAGGGATTAAGGGTTAATGCAATACCAAAGAGATTGGTTGTTATTCTTAAATGACTTTATTCAAATGCTATGAGTTATGATGATAGCCTAATAATATAAGTGATGAAGACACTTTCATATCACTAGAACTAATTTTAGTCCTCTACTTCAACGATTTCAGCATCAGGCGCATTTTTCTTTAGAGATTCTATTCCTTTTTTGCAAGACTCTTTTGAAGCGTATGCTTGACCTGAAGCGATTACCTGTCCATTGCTAGCCTTTAATCTAAAACGATACTTTCCACTCTTGTCAGTGTATAATTCAAATTTACCAGACATATCTTTTCCTCCTACGTGTTTTATAGGAATATTATATCAAAAAAAGAATCAATATAAAAGGTTTTATACAATTTTACTAGAAAAAATTTATTGGTATAATATATTTAATTAACTCTTTTTAATATTGTCAATATATAGTATAATACATGGGTATAAAATGTCTCTGTAGCTCAGCAGGATAGAGCGTTCGCCTCCTAAGCGAAAGGCCGTGAGTTCGAATCTCGCCAGGGACGTAAATCCTCAAAGACGAATCTTGCCTTTGGGGATTATTTTTGTAAGTCGATAGTGAGGATATAAGAGTAGTAATATTTACCTAATGGAAGAAGAACTCTATTGAACAAAAAGTATTAATGGAGTATAATTAACGTATTAATATAGAGGAGGTTACATATGAGATTTGAAATCGTTGGTGATACTTTACCAAGTGTCATCTTTAACTTGGAAGCGGGAGAAAAATTAGTTTCAGAACGTGGCGGAATGGGATGGATGACAGATAACATTACCATGAGCACTAATGCAAAAGGTGGATTCATGAAGAGTCTAGGACGTGCCTTTAGTGGTGACTCCATATTCCTAAATACTTTTACAAGTAATGGCCCTGGATTAATAGCATTCCCATCATCATTTCCTGGAAATATCATTCACAGACATCTAAACGGTGACGCCCTTATGTGTCAAAGAGGCGCTTTTCTTGTTGGTAGTGAAGGCGTCAATATAGAGGTTGCATTCCATAAGAAATTAGGTGCTGCTTTCTTTGGTGGAGATGGGCTAGTTCTTCAAAAGATAAGTGGAAATGGCGATGTATTCCTTGAGTTTGACGGAAATATTGTTAGCTATGATCTTGCAGCTGGACAGACAATGGTAGTGGATACTGGTAACGTTGCGATGTTTGAGCCATCCGTAACTTATGATGTTCAAATGGTAAAGGGTGTTAAAAATATGTTCCTTGGTGGAGAGGGATTATTTGTTACCAAACTTACTGGCCCTGGTAAGATTTACTTACAAACTATGCCTGTAAGTGATTTGGCTGGAAGAATTTCGAAATTCATTGTTACTAAGTAAGATTAAAAAATATAATTTCTGACAATCGCAGATTATTCTGCGATTGTTTTTTCTGCATATAAAAAACAGTAAAAAGCATAAAAATTTGCTATTTTTTTAACAAAAAGCGGGGTTTTGGGGTTAAGGCGTCTTGAATAATCATTCTCAATATGATATCATGAAATATCATAAAAAAAATAATTATGCACTTTTATACATATATATAGAATAAAAAATAGGAGGATGATATGAGTAGGGATTTACTGAAAAAGTTTGTTTTGGATAAGAACATTAAAGATGTAGTTGAGTCAGCTCCTTCAGTGCTCGTGCCTAAAGATAGAGATGAATTATTGGAACTTGCCATGGGTGGTAAACGAGAGGTATTTGAAGTTAGTTATGAGGTAGAAGGTAAAAAGGTAGTAGAAGCTACCGTAACAAAATGTAGAAATGGCTTATCCGTTAATTATCCGGAGCCTTATATGAGAAGAAGGGATCCAAATTGTACATCAATTGCTGATGACAAACCTACTGATAAGCCAAGGTTTAAAGATAGATATGGTTATGATTTTGAAGTGTTAAGAAAAGAGACATTTAACTGGCTAAAGACTCAGGATCTTATCCTTATGCCGTTTATATCAGGAGACCCAAATCATGGTGGATATGAATCGGTGATAGTAGCGCCTAAAAACGCCGCATTCTTTGTTGCTGGTCTAGGTGATCTGCAAGGGCAAATAGACGCAAAAGATATCAGAGAAGGCTTTAAACCGGTAGCAGTTATTTATTTAGCGCCAGGTTTTAGATATACACATTTTGAGGGCAAACAGGCAGTAATACACAACAGACTATTTAATATGCATGAGGTTTATTCATTCAATTTATACCCAGGACCAAGCGCCAAAAAAGGTATTTACGGAGTGCTGTTAACTAAAGGGGAAGAAGAAAAGTGGGTAACAGCGCACGCTTCAACGGTAAGACTTATTACCCCTTACGATAATACGGTTGGCATAATGCACGAAGGGGCCAGCGGTGGCGGTAAGAGTGAGATGACCGAAGAAGTTCACAGAATGAGTGACGGTAGAGTGCTTGTTGCCAAAAATCTTATGACGGATGATAAGGTTATGTTAGAGCTGGCTGATACCTGTGAAATTCACCCTGTTACCGATGATATGGCACTTTGTCATCCATCCTATCAGAACGGGAAAAAACTAGTTGTTTCAGACGCCGAAGCTGGATGGTTTCTAAGATTTGACCACATTAAAGAATATGGTAGTTCGCCTGACCACGAAAAGCTTTGTATTCACCCGAAAGAACCGTTAATATTTTTCAATATGGATGCGACGCCAGGTGCTACAATACTTATATGGGATCATATAATGGATGAGCCAGGAAAGCCTTGTCCAAACCCAAGGGTAATAATGCCTAGACATTTTATTCCTGAGATTGTTGACGAACCTGTTGAAATCGATATAAGAAGTTTCGGGGTTAGGATGCCTCCATGTACTAGGGAAAAACCTAGCTACGGAATAGTAGGTATGCTTCACATATTACCTCCTGCTCTCGCGTGGATTTGGAGACTTGTTGCACCTAGAGGCTATGCGAATCCAAGTATCGTTGATACAGGTGGAATGAAATCAGAAGGTGTTGGATCATACTGGCCATTCTGTACAGGTAAAAAAGTTACTCAAGCAAACTTATTATTAGAACAAATAAGGAATACGAAGGCGACAAAATATGTCCTTATTCCAAATCAGCATATTGGTTCGTACGAGGTTGGCTTTAGACCGGAGTGGGTAATCAGGGAGTTTTTAGCTAGAAGAGGAAGTGCGAAGTTTAGAGAGGACCAACTTGAAAAAGCGAGATGTTCAGCGCTCGGCTGGACGCCTAAGAGAGTGAGAGTAAATGGTCAGGAGATGCCAAGAGCGCTTCTAAGAGTGGATAAGCAATTAGAAGTCGGTACGGAGGCCTATGATGAAGGCACTAAAATCTTAACAGACTTTTTCAAAGTAGAACTCAAGAAATTCTACAATGATGAGTTAGATCCTCTAGGTAGAAAGATAATTGAAGCATTTATGAATGATGTGCCAATAGAAGAGTTTGAAAAGTTTATTTAAAGCGGATAAAGTATGAATAATGAATGGAAAGGTGTTGCTTTTGCGACACCTTTTTCGTAGTGGAGAATGAAGAACCTTATTCTCTTATACATAAGGAAGAAAAAGTTTTTAATCGAAATGATAAATATGTTACAATAAGAACCAAACGATTTTGACAAACGGATAAAAAGAGAATTCAACAGGAGTATTTATGGTAGCTTTATTAATAATAGCCGTCTTTTTTTTCTTTATAGTAAGAAAGAAAAAGAAGAGCGCTGGGGAAAAAGTATCTAGTGACATTCAAATGGGAATCAAGATAATTAAACCGAATAATCTAAATCAGATAAAAGCCCTTACTGAACTAGAACATAGATGTTTTCCGCCTGAGATGGCCGCTTCCTATGAAAAGCTGAAATGGCGATTTGAGAACTTTCCGAATCTTATTTACTGTATGGCTATAGATCACAAAATAATTGCAGCCGTTATAGGACGAGCCGTTGAACTGGACGTGTTTGATGACAGGATATACGAGGTGAATGACTTAAAAAGAGGGAATATATTTGCCATAACAAGTATAATGTGTGATGAAGAATATAGAGGGATGCATCTGACGACGAGGCTTGTGAATCATGCGCTTACGGATGTAGCAAATAATGGTTTTGTTAAGGCGACGCTAGCATGTGAGAAGGAAAATATCGGTTATTATATGAGATTTGGCTTCGAAAATAAGGGGGTATCAAAGTCGAGTCATGGCAATGCACTTTGGTACGATATGAGTAAATCACTTAGATAGCTAAATAATTGTTTATTTTTTATCATTTTTGGCTTATTATTACAATTTTTTGTGCTTTTTCTACAAAAAAATGGTGTATTAATCCAAAAAACTATGATACAATAGGATTTAATTAGTTTTTCATACAGTAGAAATACTTTATAAAAGACAAAAATTATTACAGGAGGATTTATGATAGTTTTGGTATTTGTAGCGGTTATATTTGCGCTGCTACTTGCGAGATATAATTTCGCAAAAGTAAAAGGACTTGATGAAGGGACGGATTTAATGAAGGAGATAGCACTTGCTATTAAAGAAGGTGCGAATGCTTTCATTAATCATGAGTATAAGGTTATAGCGAAAATAGCTATAGTAATAGCAATTGTCTTAAGTGCTATAATAGATTGGTATGTTGGAATCGCGTTTATCATGGGGGCATTAATGAGCGGGCTTGCAGGATTTATCGGTATGAGGATTGCGACAATATCAAACGTAAGAGTTTCGAATAAGGCGAGGGTGTCAAAGAGTCTTGGAGAAACACTAAAAGTTGCTTACCAAGGTGGTTCCGTAATGGGCCTTAGTGTAGGTGGTTTTGCGCTTCTCGGGCTAGGATTAATCTATGTGATATTTGGGCAACTTCTTGGTCAGTTAAATCCAGAGAGTTTGGTGATAACATCGAACTGGATGGGAATTAACTTTATTCCATTCACAATGACCATTTCAGGATATGGACTTGGATGTTCTATCATCGCGATGTTCGACCGTGTAGGTGGTGGAATATATACTAAAGCAGCGGATATGGGAGCCGACTTAGTTGGAAAGACAGAAGCCGGTATACCGGAGGACGATCCTAGAAACCCTGCGACGATAGCAGATAATGTTGGGGATAATGTTGGGGACGTTGCTGGTCTTGGCGCTGACTTACTTGAGAGTTTTGTAGGAGCTTTAATTTCAGCAGTGATACTGGTTGCCTATTTTTTCTATACAACAAAAGATTTAGGTGGTATTAGTGCGATTCTTGCTAATAAGTTAATCCTATATCCAGTATTATTTGCGGCGATAGGCCTTATTAGTAGTTCGTTTGGCGTAATATTCTTAATCAGTAGAAAGGTTTCAGAAGATCCGCACAAAGAATTAAACTATTCATTGTGGTTTTCTGCTGGAGCAACACTGCTTCTAAATGGAATATTCACATACGTATTTTTCAGTGGTATGGATGTTTCAGCAGTTGGGTTTAGGATAGGTATTCTTTCACCTTGGGTATCGGCCATATTTGGCATAATCAGTGGTATAGCAATCGGTTTCTTAGCGGAGTACTATACTAGTTATGATTTTGCGCCAACAAAGAAGATAGCTAAGAACTCAGTTGAAGGTACTGCCCTTACGATTACTCAGGGTCTTGCAGTTGGTATGAAATCCACGCTATTCCCAGTTATGGTTCTTGCTCTTGCTACACTTCTTGCAAACTATTTCGCGGGTCTTTATGGTGTTGCCATGGCAGCGATAGGAATGTTAAGCTTCGTTGCGGCTACGGTTTCTGTAGACACTTATGGACCAATTGCCGATAATGCGGGTGGAATCAGTGAAATGAGTAAACTTGAGCCAGAAGTTAGAGAAATAACGGACAAACTTGATTCAGTTGGTAATACAACAGCTGCTATCGGTAAAGGATTTGCGATAGGTTCAGCTTCACTAGCTGCCCTTTCACTACTTGCTTCTTATCTTTACTCTCAAGCAAATGTTGGTGATACCGCCGGATTTGCGTTGAATTTGGATATTATAGACACGCTTACTCTCGCAGGAGCTTTAGTAGGTGGTGCGCTACCATTCTTCTTCTCAGGTATTTTGATTGAATCAGTTGCTAGAGCTGCGTCTAAGATGGTGGAAGAAGTTAGGCGTCAGTTTAAAGAAATGCCTGGAATACTTACAGGTAAGACAAGGCCTGACTATACAAGATGTATTGAGATATCATCAGCAGGGGCACTAAAAGAAATGACGCTTCCGGCGCTTATAAGTGTACTAGTTCCATTAGCAAGTGGATTTATACTAGGAGAGAAGTTCGTTGGAGGTATGTTAGTTGGTACATTGATATCAGGAATAATGCTTGCACTATTTACAGCAAACAGCGGTGGTGCATGGGATAATGCGAAGAAGCTTATTGAATCAGGTGGTATTGAAGGATACGGAAAGGGAACAGAAGTGCACGCTTCAACAGTTATCGGTGATACAGTTGGCGACCCGCTTAAAGATACGGTTGGTCCATCCCTTGATATCTTGATTAAAATAATGGCAATGGTTTCATTAGTATTTGTATCGATATTCAGTCATTATAACTTACTAGAATTATTTGTAAAATAAGATTATTATAAATAAGGAAGAACCGTCTCATGAGAGGCGGTTCTTCTTTGTTGAGAGTATCGAAAAAATTATCAGTACGCAGACGTCTAGAAATGGATGAGTTTCAAGAAATGACGGAAAAATGCGGGGCGCAGTGTACTCAGATGTACATAAGCGCCGCATTTATTTCTAACTGACACAGAAAATCGCCATTTGCCGACAGTCTGAACCGTCTCGTGAGGGGTGGTTCTTTTATTGAGTTGTCATTATGACTACTTTAGTATAAACTGTTTAAGTGATAACTCTTATCAAATATATTTTGGAGGACTTACATTGGATTTAGTAAAAAGCCTAAGAGAACAATCAATAGATGAGAAACTATTAGAAAAGGCGCTGGCGTACAGAAATGGAAAAATTTCAGGAAATGATTGTCAGTTAGAGTATATATATTACGGAAAAGAAAACTGGGAGATGGCTATTGCAGCACTGCTTTGTGGGCAAAATATTCTACTATCAGGACCAAAGGCAACGGGTAAAAATGTATTTGCAGCAAACCTCGCATGTCTTTTTAACAGACCACTATTTGAAACATCGTTTCATGTGAATACAGACTCCTCTTCCTTAATTGGTCAAAATACGTTGCGAAAAGGAAATGTTGTATTTGAAGATGCGGTGATGACAAAAGGGGCAAAGGCTGGCGGTTTTCTAGTTCTTGATGAGATAAATATGGCAAGAAATGATGCTATGGCAGTATTATTTTCTATGTTAGATTTTAGGAAAGTCATAGATGTTGTTGGATATTCTACTATTAAAATGAATTCGGAAACACGAGTTATCGCAACGATGAACTATGGATACGAAGGGACTACGGAACTTAACGAGGCACTAGTATCAAGATTTGTCATTATTGAAATGGGTATGATGACAAAAGATATTTTTTCAAAAGTTGTTAAAGACAAGTTTCCTAATATAAGTGATTATGGAATGAAAATCTTTTCTGATTTTTATGAGGACTTGCAAAAGAAAGCTTATGCTAATCAAATAAGTAGCAAAGCTGTAGATTTTAGAGGAATAATTGATACGCTGAAATTAATAAAGACAGGACTTAAACCGTACTTAGCTGTAACTATTGCAATAATTAATAAAGTTTTTGAAGACTATGAAAGAGTTTTAATTGGGGATTTGGCAAAGTTACATTTTAAATTGGATTTGGAACCAGGAGATATATTTGGTGAAGAAATCATTAAGTAATAGAATCGATAATATCGTTTTTGCTATTCTGGGCGATTACGAGAAATTACCCTTTCATATGGATATTGTAGGTTCAAATGATGTGCTAATTTACGGTATTGTAAATGCAGGTATCAATAAGCTAGATAAGAAAAAACTATTGGCTTATTACAAAAAAATAAGAAATAAAATCAATAATAAGGTTGAAATGGTACTATTTCACCTTTGCATATTAGAGTTTTCGGTCAGCAGAGTTATTGATGAGAAAGAAGGCATTCGCTCCCTAGTTTTCTCCTATTATAATAGTATTCTAAAAACTAACATCACAGATATCGAAAGGAGCTATTTTTTAGATAAGGAAAACGAGTTAATTAGTGGGGAAGAAAAAAAGATTATTAATAAAATAAAACAATGTTCTACGGTAAATAACTTTAACGACATAAAAAGCATATTTGAGGACATCATCAATAATCATGTAATAGAATCTAGTATCAACAAATTCCTGAATGTAAGTGAACCATCTGAGAGTGATGTTGCAGCAGGTGAATTCGATGACCTTGAGATGAATAGGACTATTTTGAGCGCCGAGTTTACAGCCAGAACAAATGAAAAGAAATTCTCTTCGATATACAAAGAAGAAGAAAAAGAAAAGCTTGCAAAAGAAGATCTATATTATACGGAAGAACAAGATGATATAAGAAAGAAATTTGGAAACAAACTATATTCTGAACGTGTAATAGAGAAAATGGAAAAGAAACATTGCAACAATATTCATGAGAACTGTAAAATCTATTTCACTAGTGGAAGCTTAGATGGTATGGAAGGTAAAAATCATCTATCCGAGATAAAAAAACAGATTGATAATAACAAGGTGCTATTTAAAAACAATCAGAAGATGATGCAGCAGCAGATTAATTTCATTAGCGAGAGTATTAAAGAGTTAATGAGAAAAAAAGAAATCATTAGAAATACTAGAACTGGCCAGTTAAACACCGCCACAGCTTATAGGGGTGTGTATTTAAAAGAAGATAACATTTTTGATTATAAAAAAATGAATAGAAAAGATAAAATAGTCTGTGATATATTGATAGATGGCAGCGGTTCTTTAGATTATAAGCAGTCGAGCGTTGCGCTTATAGCTTATATAATATCAAGGTCGTTAAACAAAGCTGGCGTTAGGACAAGGGTTAGTTCATTTTGTAGCTTTGTTGAGTATACTATTTTTAGAGAGTATAAAGATTATCGCTCTAATGACAATGAAATACTTATGAATCATTATTCTACGGGGATGAACCGAGATTCCTTGGCGCTTCTTGTGACAAATGAAATATTAATTAGTAAGGAAGAAAAGAATAAACTACTTATATACATTACGGATGCGAATTTGAATGATATAAAGCTAAGCAAGCATTATGGTGAGTTTGGGCGCAAAGACTACAAGGGGAAAGTTGCAACGGAGGATATGAAAAAGACGATAAAAAAGATAAAAGAAAGAACAAACATCATATCTGTTTTTGTTGGAGAGGATGATAATCTTAAGCTTGCTAGAGAAATGTACGGAGAAACAATGATAAAAATTTCTGGATATTCCGATATAAAAGGACCTATTATTCAGAAGCTAAAAAAGATTATGTAGTTAGACTCCAGGTATTTGTAATTGTTAACTTATGATTAAAAAAGCGTTAATTACTTGAAAATGGTAATTACGCTGTTGTATAGTATATGAGTCGATTATTAATAGGATTGAAAGAAGGTTAATTATGGGTATAGTACTTAGTGTTTTATTGGGGCTCAGTTTGAGTGCGGCTTCAGGATTTAGGGTATTTGTCCCTTTTCTTGTTATTAGTATCGCGTCAAAAGCAGGATTCGTTGAGCTATCTGGCGGTTTTTCGTGGATAGGAAGTACCTATGCTTTAATTATATTTGCGGTTGCTACCGTTTTAGAAATTGTGGCTTACTACGTGCCATATGTAGATAATTTTTTAGATGCGGTTGCGATGCCGATTGCTATAATAGCTGGAACTGTTCTTACTGCGACTGTAATAACGGATATGTCACCTATGCTAAAATGGACGCTAGCGATAATTGCTGGAGGAGGTATTTCAGCGGCTGTCCACGCGACCACCACAGTGGTGAGAGGGACGAGTACAGCGGTTACCGCTGGACTTGGGAATAATGTAATTACTACTTTAGAAAATATTTCTTCCACTTTAATAAGTATATTTGCTGTAGTAGCGCCTATCATTGCTTTAGTAGTTGTAGCTATAATAGTAGTTCTAATAATTAGCTTTAGAAGGAAGAGAAACCAGCCTAGTGGGGCTTAGATTAACCTATTAACAGGGGCTAATGAAAATGTCATTTTCATTAGCTTTTTTGATGGGAAAAATTTATCGTTTTTAGGCGTAAACAGCGGTTGAAAGTGTGGAAAATGTGGATAAGAAAAGGGAGAAAATACGTAAAAGAAATAAAAAGGGGAATAACGAAAAAAAATGGGTTAAAAGTGTTGACACCAGTAATAAACGGGTGTTATAATGACATTCGTTGCCCATGTGTT
>PDWI01005933.1_pt1 | contig 15544 bp, 9 predicted proteins | sample 1430891 | NCBI WGS metagenome assembly PDWI01 (sample SAMN01162508, study PRJNA174530) | Oral metagenome, whole genome shotgun sequencing project. | biome: Marine environment; feature: Marine mammal; material: Swab sample of the gingival sulcus; isolation source: swab sample of gingival sulcus... | reverse complement strand
GGTTTCTTTATTTCGCAAAGGTAAAAATTTTTTTTATTAATGACGAAAATATCGTATGTTGTTTTTTATATTTTGTTAATGTTTTGCGAAAACACATTGTTATTACTTTTGTAACAGCTTGATAATCAGTTATAATTTACAATTATTCAAGGTTTTATGACCACCCGAAAACCCAAAACTACACTGTGATTATTTGCATTAGTAGCTTTTCGATTGGTTTGCGAAATTGCCATTCCCGAATTAGACCATGACCCACCGCGCTTAACTTTTTGGTCACCAATATTCGGGCCTTGAGGATTTTTTCTGCCTGTATTCGAATAATAATCCTTTCGATACCAATCAAAACACCATTCCGAAACATTGCCGAACAAATCGTAAATTCCCATTCGGGGCGATTTTGAACAAATTTTTGAATAAATTTTTGCATTTTCTTTAAAAACAGCGTACTTATGAAGCGTATCAATTGAAACGGGGACGTTGCCAAAGGCTTTTTTCGCAACAAATTCCCATTCTGCTTCGGTAGGCAATCTTCCGCCAAGCCACTCGCAATAAGCCTGTGCGCCCCACCAACTCACAAAAACCACCGGAAAATCGTCGTATCCTTCTTCAACAAAAAAAGCTCCGTTTTTTTCGTAAATATGACAGGTAATATTTTGCCATTTAGCCTTCAAATCTATCCAAACCGTATTTCCGGCCGATTGATTTCCTTTTTCATTTAAAAATTTAACATATTCAGAATTAGTAACTTCGTGATTTAAAATATAAAAATCGTCTATTACCACTTTATGAATCGGTTTTTCGTCAAATTGCTCTTCGGAACCCATCTTAAATTTTCCGCCCTCAATAAAAACAAAATCGTCGGAAATTTGGGCTTGTCCGATAAAACTCAATATCAAAAAAATCGAAACGAAAACAAAATTTTTCATAATTAAAAATTTTTTACAAATTTATATTTTTGAACTTTTATTAAAAAAATTACTTTTGTCAGCCATAAAAAGGCAAATTTTATGCAACTTTCAATAATTATAGTAAACTATAATGTAAAATATTTTCTGCAACAGTGTTTAACGTCGGTTTTCAACGCTTTAAAAAAAGTTGATGCAGAGGTTTGGGTGGTCGATAATAATTCGGTGGACGGGTCGGTTGCTATGGTACAAAAAAATTTTCCGCAAGTAAAACTAATTGCCAACAAAGACAACGTTGGTTTTTCTAAGGCAAACAATCAAGCTATTAGAAAATCGGTCGGAAAATATGTTTTGTTGCTAAATCCGGATACTTTGGTAGAGGAAACTACGTTTGAAAAAATTGTTGCTTTTATGGACAGCAAGCCAAATGCCGGTGGGTTGGGCGTAAATATGATAGACGGAAAAGGCAAATTTTTGCCGGAATCCAAACGCGGTATCCCGACGCCAATTGTGGCATTTTACAAAATGTTTGGACTTACTCGAATTTTCAAAAAATCGAAACGTTTTGCAAAATATTATATGGGACATTTAGACCAAAATGAAACCAACAAAGTTGAGATTTTGTCGGGGGCGTTTATGTTGTTGCGAAAATCTGTTTTAGATGAAATTGGATTGCTCGACGAAGCATTTTTTATGTACGGCGAAGACATCGACCTTTCGTACAGGATACTAAAAGGCGGATACGACAATTATTATTTTGCCGACACAAAAATTGTTCACTACAAGGGCGAAAGCACCAAAAAAGGAAGCCTAAATTATGTTTATGTTTTTTATAATGCAATGATTATTTTTGCTAAAAAACATTTTGCCAAATCAAATGCCAATCTGTTTTTTACGCTGATAAAAATAGCAATTTTTTTCAGAGCCGGATTGGCTATTATGAAGCGGTTGTGGAAAGCGCTTTATCTGCCGATACTTGATGCTGCCGCAATTTTTGGCGGGTTTTATTTTTTTATTGTGCCTATTTGGGGACGAATTAAATTCGATAATCCTAATTATTATCCCGATTTTATATGGTTTTTACTTTGTTTTTATATTTTAATATGGATTATAACTAATTATTTTTCAGGAGGTTACGAAAATCCGTTGAAAGTAAAAAAAGTTTTTGTCGGTGTGCTTGTCGGTACTTTGATAATACTTGTTTTCTATGCTTTGATTGACTTGAAGTTCCGATTTTCGCGCGCTATAATTTTGATTGGCGCCGGCTATGCTCTCACGACAATGCTGATTATTAGAACTTTGCTGCACGTTGCCCGAAAATATACAAAATATAGTTTTTATTCGAGTAAAAACAGCCGATTGCTGATTGTGGGCGATATACAAGAGGCGCAACGCGTGGAAAATATTTTGAATCAGATTAGTTTGAAGATAAAAATTATCGGTTCGATTAGTCCGAACTCTTCAAATAATACTTTGGGAAATCTCAATCAAATTGAGGAAATTGTGAAAATTAACAAAATCGACGAAGTGATTTTTTGTGCCAAAAATCTGTCGGCGGAAAATATTATTAATAAGATGTTGAAGCTGTCCAGCTTGAACGTAAATGTAAAAATTGCTCCCGAAGATAGTATTTCGATTATCGGAAGCAACTCGATAAATACTGCCGGCGATTTGTACACACTCGACATCAACACAATTACCAAAACAAATAATAAGCGTAATAAAAATGTTCTTGATAAATTGCTATCTATCTTATTCTTAACTACTTACATTTTTTCTGTATGGTTTGTAAAGAATAAATTAAAATTTTTAAGAAATATCTTCACGGTATTTATTGGCAAAAAAAGTTGGGTTGGTTTTTATGAAAATGAAGAATTATCGCTAAATTCGTTGCCCAAAATAAAAAAAGGTGTACTTACGCCCGTAAATAGTACCAAAAATGCCGAAAATCTAACTAATTCGGTTAAGCAAAAACTAAATGTTTCATACGCTAAAAATTATCAGGTACGAAAGGACTTGTTTATCATTTTTAAAGGTTTTAGAGAACTGGGAAGTTAGGTGTTGGGTATTGGGTTTTGGGTTTTGGGTTTTGGGTTTTGGGTGTTAGGTTTTGGGTTTTGGGTGTTGGGGATTGGGCGTTGGGTTTTAGGTGTTGGAGTGGGGGAGATTACGCGCTTATAAAACCCCGTAGGGGTGATATATTTGTAGCCCCGTATGTAATGAAATGGAATGCGGGGATTAAAATAAAACACACACCACATTTTCTAAATACACCTATTAACAATAGTTCGGTATTTTTTTATAATAATCTGATAATCAAAGTCTTATATGTCAACAAGGATTCAATCATAACTCCCTGTTAATCAACGTTTTAATTACTGTCATAAGGGCTTCGCCGTTCTAAATTCTCAATTCTCAATTCTCAATTTAATGTAACGTTTAAGGCTTTAATTTATCATTCTTAGTCTGCCGAAAAATCTTTCAGTAGGTTTCTATATTCCGAAAAGAATAATGAGCGCGACAAAAATCCTACATATTTTCCTTTGTCGAGTACTAATAAATTAAATCGTTGTGTTTTTTCAAATTTTTCGGCCACCGACAGCAAATGTTCGTTTAGTTCAACAAAAGTTTCGGGGAAAATCATAATTTCGGCAACTGATACTTTGTCGTATAGTTTGCGTTTGAACATTATTTTTCGGATTCTATTTAGTGAAACAACTCCCATAAAAAAACCATCTTTGTCGATTACCGGAAACAAATCGCGCGTGGCAATTTTTACAACTTCGACCAAATCGCCCAAATTTTTGTCCGGCGTAACGGTCATAAAATTAGTTTCGATAAGTTTTTCCATATTCAAAATCGTCAGAATATTGCGGTCTGTATGGTGGGTGAGTAGCGCATTTTCGTTGGCAAGTTCGAGGGTGTAAAGGCTATTTTTGTGAAAAATACGAACTATCAAATAAGACGATGCGGACGTCAGCAGCAACGGAATCAACAACAAATAACCGCCGGTTATTTCGCCGATAAAAAACACGCTGGTCAGCGGTGCGTGTAGCAAGCCGGCCATTAGTCCGCTCATACCAACGAGCGCCAAGTTTTCTGTCGAAACATCTAAGCCGATAGCTCTGAGCAGCAAAGCCAAAAAAAGTCCGATATTGGCGCCGGCAAAAAGCGCCGGAGCAAAAATCCCACCTACACCGCCGGCACCAACGGTTAGCGCCGTTGCGACAACTTTTAGCGATGCCAACAAAAAGAAAAATACTATCAGCGATACCATTTGATTGTCGAAAATCACAATATCGAAAAATTTGTGGTCGAAGAAAAATGTGTAATCGCCCACAAGCGCGCGGTTGATGTAAATAAATCCTTCGCCGTAGAGAGCCGGAAATAAAAACAAAATACTTCCCAAAACGCTACCTCCAATGATAATTCGCACGTAAATTTTATCAATTTTAGATAAACTTTTTATTATTTTCATATACACTTTGCTAAAATAAAGCGCAAAAAAACCGGTAAAAATTCCAAGTATTATGTAATACGGAACGTGTTGTATCTCAAAAAAAGACTTGATTTCGACCGGATACAAAAAGTTTCCGCCCAAAAATAAAAACGAAGTCAGCGAAGCCGTTACCGAAGCCAAAACTATCGGGATTACGCTCATTGAGGTCAGGTCTATCATAATGACTTCGAGGGCAAAAATAATTCCGGCTACCGGAGCTTTGAACATTGCCGCAATTGTTGCCGAACTTGCTACGCCGAGCAACAAAATTCGTTCGCGATAGGTTAGTTTAAAAATTCGTGCTACGTTGGACGCAATACCGCCTCCGGTAGAAATTGTGGGGCTTTCGAGACCTACCGAACCGCCAAATCCGACCGTCATTATACTGGTTACGATTGATGAAAATAAATTATGATTTTTCAAATATCCGTGATTTTTGGAAATAGACGACAGCAAAACCGGAATGCCCGAACCTATCTGAAATTTTGTCAGAGCAACGAACAAATTGGTTAAAATCAGACCGACTATGGGCAAAATAAATAATTCCAAACCGCGAGGTAAAAATGATGTATTTGAAAAAAAACTACTGACAAAGTGAACCGAGTTTTTTAGCACAACCGCCGCCAGCCCCGTCAAAAAACCGGTTAATATACTCAAAAAAATCAACAAAGAGAAATTGTTTCTATCAGATTTTCGCCGCCAGCGAGTTAGTTTATTCAAAAATTTTACTTTCATTCTTTTTTTGGGTTAGAATTTGGCAATTTTAAGAATAATTATTTGATAAAAAAATTAAATTCCAAAATGCTTTATAAAATCTAAAAATTGAAGGCGTTTTCGTTGCGAAAGCGGAATTTTTGAATCATCAATCATTGTAATATTTCCACCTTTGCGTTTGTTGAACTCTTTTATGTGATTGATGTTTACCAAGTGCGATTGGTGAACTCGAAAAAATTTGAACTGCGACAAAATATCTTCGTATTCTTTGAGCGACGAGGTTACTGTGATTATTTCGCCGTCGTCAAGATAAAAAGAGATGTAAGAATTTTCCGACTGACATCTTATAATGCTTTGACAATCAACAATATACATTCTTTCTTGATTTTTCAGAATAATTTTGTGTTTTTCGGGAATATTATTTTTATAATTGTCCAAAAGCACTTCCAATTGTGCCATTTCCTGCGAATGATTTATTTCAGCTACGGCTTTTCGGACGGCGTTGTAAAAATCTACGGTATTGATAGGTTTTAAAATATAATCCAACGCGCTGTATTTGAATGCTTTAATGGCGTAATCGTTGAAACCGGTAACAAAAATCAGCTTAAAATTCAGATGTCGCACATGTTCCAAAATGTCAAATCCGGTTCCGTCCAACAGTTCAATATCCATAAAAATTAACTCCGGCTGATGTTTCAAAATCGTTTCAATACCGGTTTTTACGCTTTGAGCTTCGGCGATAATTTCTATATTTTCGTGATTTTTTTCTACTAGTTTGCGTACCACTTCGCGTTGCGATTTTTCATCGTCAATTATGATTGCATTCATCGTTGAGATATGTATTTTTTAAACGGTAATGTTCGGAATAACAAAAACGACGCGTGTGCCGGTTTGGTTAGTTTCCTCAACATTTTCGATAGTTACAGTTGCGTTACCTTTGTATTTTTTTGATAATAATTTCAGTCTGTCTTTTGTGATATTTACCGAGTAAGAATCTTTCGATTTGTTATTTTTCCAGTATCCCACGCCGTTGTCAATAATTTCTGCCCGTACATTTTCGTTGTTGGCCGTAATTTTTATTTCAATTTTTCCTTTGTAATTGATGTTTTTAAAGCCGTGTTTTATCGAATTTTCGACAATTGGTTGCAAAATCATAGGCGGAAAACCGTAAAAATCGGTTTCCAAATTATCTTGTATTTTTATTTCAAAATCGAACAAATCGTTTCGTTTATATTTCTGAATAGTCAGGTATTTTTTTGTAATTTCGAGTTCTTCGTGTAGCGTTATCAGATTGTTTTTGGTTGCTTTTATTGTATCGCGCATCAGCGAGGCAAAATTTGCCAGATAATCCGACGCTTCGTCGATTTTATTTTCCAAAATAAAATTCTGAACCGAGCCCAAAGCGTTGGAGATAAAATGCGGGTTCATTTGCAAACGTAAAACGTTTTGTTTTAATTCTAACTTTTGGTATAAACTCTTGTTTTTCAGGGCTTTACGCATTAAAATAAGCGTTGTAATTAACAAAACAACAAGCACCACTAACGCAAAAGTAAGCATCTGATTTTTTCTGAGTTTTTCTTCCGACAGTTTGTTTTCTTTGTCCAAAATATCAAGTTTATATTCGAGCAAAGTTGTTTCAAATTTTTTGTTTAATTCGTTGATATTTCGCTGAACTTCGTAACTGTTGAGCGAATCGCCGAGTTCGTTGTACTTGTACAAATACTCAGCAGCTTTTTTGTAATCTCCTTTGTTGTTGTATATGTCTGCATAAATTTTGTAATTTTCGCATTCAGTTTTCATATCATCCATTTGTAGCACCAAATCTGATGATTTATTTAAAAAATCAATAGCTTTTTCGTATTTTTTTGTAGCCAAAAGAATTTTTGCTTTTCCTTGATATACCCACGCTAAACCATGCACATAGTTGAGGGATACCATTATTTCTTCTGCATCGTTTAGGTAATCAAAAGCCAGTTTGTAATCTTTTTGGTAATAATAAATACCTCCAATATTTTGCGAAAGAATAGCATAGTTTTGAGTATCATTCAATTCCAGATAAATATTTTTTGCTTTTTCGTAATAAAGCAAAGCAGAATCGAGATTTTTTAACGATTCGTAAACAAGCCCCAAGTTGATGTATGTAGATGCCATACCACTTTTATTGTTCGATTTTTTTTCTATTTCGAGCGATTTAAAATTGTACTCAACAGCCTTTTCTCTGTTCCCCATTTCCAAATAAAGCACAGCTAAATTGCTATAAACCATCGATACATTATCTGTTTTTTGCATTTTCTCAAACACCACAAGAGCTTTCATATAATACTCAATTGCTTCGGTATATTTGCCTCTTAATTCGAGAGTTACGGCAATATTGGTGTGCATTTTGGCTACGTTCTCTGTGTTGTTTATAGAGTTTTCTACATCGGCAGATTTTTCAAAATATTTTTGGGCATACGTATAATTGCCTATAGAATAAAAACGCATTCCTATATTATTCAGAAAATCAGCAAAAGCACTATCCGACAAAGATTTATCGGCATAAAATTCGGCTTTTTCGGCATAAGAAATCATCATTTCGACAGAATCTAACGGTGAGGCTTTTATTAATTCCATATAAATATTGGCTTTGGAGCTGTCGGCAACAGAATTGACCAAATTGTTTAAGCTGTCGATATTATCAGAAATCAATATTTTACAGAAGAATAAAATACTAAGTAAAAAGAATATTTTTTTCATAAATAATTATTTTTTTACAGATAAATAATTGACAAAAATATAATAGATTGTTTTATATTCAAAAAAAAGGTATCGAATTTTCTTAAAATGGCGTCGAATTCAAACGTAATTGCCATAAATTCAAAAAAAGCAATATTAGGCACAAAATCCATTAGGTTTTTCCTATTAAGTTGCTTTATCTTTGCATTATCATTTTGATATAAAATTAACACAAAAAAATATAAATATGAAAAAGATTACATTATTTTTTGTCCTCATTCTATTATGGGGAAGTAGTATTATGGCACAAACGAGAGACGTGCCCGACGAAAGTCTTTATTGTTTAAAAATAGACGTTGTTAAAGGAAACACGATAAAAATGAACTTTAAAGGAAGTGGAAAAGCTTGGGTCGTAAAAGGAGATTTTGACCACATAGAGGTTGAAAATCTTGGTAGTTCGGTAGGTTGGGACGATTTGGAAGAATACACAGTGACCGGTGATGAGCCGTGGATAAAAATTTATGCCGAAAATTTACGCGGTATCTTAATTCGGGACAACGGCAATGACGGAGACATTTTGGGAGCAGATTTTTCGGAAATACCCGACGAATTGGCTTGGATTGCTGTTCTTCACTCAGGTTATATCACCTCTTGTGCTTACAATAAAATGTTTCACTCTTTACCGCCTCAAATATCAAGCGGCAACAAAAAGTTTTTCGTTTCTTACAATGGCTATATCACCGAAGGTGCGGAACATTCAGCTACCGACATAGCTTCGGGTAAAGGTTGGACTGTTTACAAACACACTGATGGACCAATTGTATTCCAAGGAGACGGTACAGGTTGCCAGCCCGTTCTTTACAACTGTGATTGCAGCGGAGCTATTAGCATACCTTACGGCGGATATGGAGAATTTACGCATTACACGAATACGCAAAGTACTGCGGGCTATGTAAATAACGGATTTATCCAATACGAAGATTACGGAGGTCCCGACAATGAAGGTATGGTAAACGGACTTTGGTACGAATTTACCCCACTCGAAAGCGGTACATATTTAATTTACTCCGACTACTACTATGGTGGTGAACCGGATTACTACATTGACTCGGAAATTAGTCTTTTTGCAAATTTTTGCGGAGGGCTACTATACCAAGCTCATTCTGACAACGAACACGACGATGGCTATTATGGAGAAACGGGAACAGAGATTATAGAGGCGCAGTTAAACGGAGGTGAGGTTTATCACATCAACGTAGGCTCCCACGACAACGATGTTTACGACAATTACGATATGCCGAGTAAGTGGACTATGTATGTTGTTCGCAAATATACTCCCAATAATGACGCTTGCGAAAATGCTTATGAGATAGACCCAGAGGGACTTCCTTACTCTACTACTCAGTTCGATGCTTACGGAGCAACCAACAACAACGGTTTTATTCCGATTACGGGAGATGACCAAGGCGACCAAGGAATGAACGACGGAGTTTGGTATAAGTTTACGCCCAAATATACGGGCAGATATGAGTTGGAGGTGGAGAATGAGGGACTTGTTTTTGGTATGGGTACCGAAGTTGGAGTTTTCAGTGGTTCGCCCTCTAATTTGACTTATGTTACCAACAAACGCCCGACTTATTACGGTAATCCCGGCAGTTTTTATGCTGATTTAGAAGCAGACATAACATATTATATTAATATTGCCTCTCAATCTGCCACAGAAGACAAAACGGAATATCCGTTTAACTTAAAGTTAGACATTGCTGTTCCGGCTAATGATAAGATAGATAATGCAATTGCAATAGACCCTGCAAGTTTACCTTATTCCATCACGCAAGATGCCTCTAAGGCAACCAACAACAGTGGTTCTTGGAGTAATAACGACGGTTCAATAAATGACGGTGTCTGGTATTCGTTTACCCCCACAGAGACAGCTTCTTATGAATTTTCGGCAGTAGTTGAAGAAAATTCGTTTGACCCGATTGCAGTCGGTATTGTTAATGATATAAGTAATACTGAGCATTATGTAGATGATTTTGATGTATATCAAGGAACCGCAGAAGAAACTTGGTTTCTTGAAGCCGGACACACCTACGGTATTAACATAGCCAATGGTTCTGTGGAAAATGAACCTGAGGGTATATTTACGTTGTCCGTAAAAAAATCAACTCCTCCGGCATCTTTATTTCCCATAACTATGACAGTTGAGCCTAACTCAGAGGTTACAATGGACATAGAAGAGACTTACGGTTATGTCTGGATAGAGATTTCAGAAGGTAATTTCTACAAACACCTGACTTCATACATTGCCGAATTTCCTACTTTTGAGAACACCATAAAAATATATGGAAGTCAGATTACGGAACTTGATTGCTCTAATAACGAAAACAAGATTACCGGCATAACTTTTAACGATGAGCAACCTAATTTGAAAAAAATTAATTGTTCAAATAACAGCATTGATAATTTAGTACTTACAAACGCTCCAAATATCGAAGAATTAAATTGTATGAAGAATAATTTAAGTAGTTTGAATATTTCTAATTTGGAGGCACTCAAAGCGTTAAATTGTTCTGAAAATAATTTTTCTACCGAAGTGATAGATGCTTTGTACTGTGGTTTACCTGATCGTTCCGGTAGTGATAAAGGTACTCTCTACATTGCCAACACCACTGCAGATGCCAATCATGCCGACATATTGACAAGTAGTGCTCAAAACGCACGCGGCAATAATTGGGAAGTGTGGTATTACGGAAATGAAACCGGAGCTTTGCATAATACTAACGTTCCTACTACGGGAACCTATGTTTGTGGCATGGTATCTGTAACAAATATTGCTATTGATTCGACTTCTATTACTTTAAAAGAAGGAGACGAACGCCAACTCATAGTAACTTTTGAACCGGTTACTGCTTCTAACCAAAACGTAACGTGGAGTAGTGATAATGATAATATTGCAAGTGTCAGTCCGTCGGGATTGGTAAAAGCTGAGAACAAAGGAACTACTCAAATTACTGTTACGGCAGAAGACGGAGGACATACGGCTTCTTGTGAAGTTATAGTTGTTGATAAAATTATTGGAACAAAAGATATGCAAGAGGTAAATTTGGTTATGTATCCTAATCCTGTGGATAATATTTTGTTCGTAGATGTTCCGTTGTCAGATTTTGAAATTGAAATTTACAGTATTTACGGCGAACAACTCATAAGAACAGAAAACACAAGAGAAATAAATTTAAGTAGCTTAATGGCAGGTGCTTACATTGTTAAGGTATGTACTGACAATAAAGTTATTATCAAAAAAATAATAAAAAAATAATTTCTCGAATAGATAAGTCCGAATAAAGGATTATCCTATTTTGTTAGAATGCAAAAGAAAATATCTGCAAAAAAAGACTGTTCGAGTTTTTCTTGAACAGTTTTTTTTGAAATTACTGTAGAGAAAATCAATAGTTCATTATATTTTTGTAATAGGCGTACTCAGAATATACAAATAGTGTCTGATAGAAAAAATAATATTCGTGTCTCCCGATAAAATTAACACAAAAAAATCCGACTAAAAAGTCGGATTTTCCAATTTAAATTAATAACCATTAAAAAAAATTATTGATTTTGAAAAGCTTTAATTCCGGCATAAACAGCGGCATCACCGAGTTTGTTTTCTATGCGGATAAGCTGATTAAATTTTGCAATTCTTTCCGAACGAGAAGCCGAACCGGTTTTGATATGTCCTGCTCCAACTGCAACTGCCAAGTCGGCAATTGTAGTATCTTCCGATTCGCCCGAACGATGCGAAATAAAGCAATAATATTTATGTTTTTTCGCCAATTCGATAGTTTCAAGAGTTTCGGTAAGCGTTCCTATTTGGTTCAATTTGATAAGGATAGAATTTGCCACACCTTTGTCGATTGCTTCTTGCAAGATTTTTTTGTTAGTACAAAGCAAATCGTCGCCAACCAATTCGATTTTTCCGCCTAATTTTGCGGTTAGCAATTTCCAACCTTCCCAGTCGTTTTCGTCTATACCGTCTTCGATGGAAATAATAGGATATTTTTCGCACCAATCAGCCCAAAGTTCTACCATTTCTTCCGAAGTTTTAGGACTTCCGCCCGATTTTGTAAAATGATATTTTCCGTCTTTGTACATTTCGCTTGTAGCGGGGTCAAGCGCAATGCTGATGTCTTTTCCGGGTTCGTAACCGGCATCTTTGATAGCTTCTACTATCACTTCCATAGCCTCTTCGTTAGATTTTAGTGCCGGAGCATATCCACCTTCGTCGCCTACACCGGTGTTGTAACCTCTTTTGATAAGCACTTTTTTGAGCGCGTGAAAAGTTTCAGCTCCCATTCTGATACCTTCTTTGAAAGATGGTGCATTGTGAGGAACAATCATAAATTCTTGAAAATCCACGCTACTGTCTGCGTGCGCTCCTCCGTTGATAACATTCATCGACGGAACAGGTATTATTGCAGCGTTAGCTCCGCCCAAATATCTGTACAAAGGTAGGTTTTTGGATTTTGCAGCTGCGTGTGCTACTGCCAACGAAACCGATAAAATTGCGTTTGCTCCCAGTTTTGATTTGTTAGGTGTGCCGTCCAATTTAATCATTGCATAGTCGATAGCTCTTTGATTTTCAACGCACATTCCTTCAATTTCAGGGGCAATAATTTTGTTTACATTTTCAACTGCTTTCAAAACTCCTTTTCCGCCGTAACGTTTTTCGCCGTCTCTGAGTTCTACAGCTTCTTTTTCGCCGGTAGATGCTCCCGATGGAACTATCGCATTTGCTTTTAAGCCGTTTTCCAATGTTACTTCACATTCTACTGTTGGATTTCCTCTCGAATCGAGTACTTCGTAAGCAAGTATTTTTTTAATTTTCATTTTTATATTTTTTAGTTGTTATATAATAACCATTGGCTACGTGCCGCCGGTCGGTTTATTGAATTATTGGACAAAACTAAATCATTTTATTTTAAAAAATAAAAATTACTCAATATTTTTATTTATCAGTTCATTTTTTTTTCATAATGATTTGAAAATCAATAAGGTAGAAGCACAGTATAGACGCAACCACTGCATCTCTACGGTTTTGGCCATTCTCAACTCTTAATTAGGGCTGTTAAGAGAAATATTTTTATTAATTTTTAACCGCAAAGGTCGCAAAGAGTGTTTCGCAAAGGTCGCAAAAAAGATGAAATTCTTTGCGTTCTTTGCGCTTAACTTTGCGGACTTTGCGGTTAAACTAAGGTGAAATAAATTTCTCTTAACGCTCCTAACTCTCAATTACTATCGTGAGGGCTTCGCCGTTCTCAATTCAACAAGGCTAATTAGGTTTTATTTTCAATCCCACCAAAGTTACGTCATCTCTAAGGGCTTGACTGCCTTTGTAGCTGAATAATTCGTTTGTGAACGCAATTTTTTGTTGCAAAAGGGGCAATTTTGAATTTCTTTTTATTGTTTCTATAAATTTATTTGTTCCGAAACTTTTTCGCAAACTGTCGTTTTGTCGCATATAACCATCTGACATACAATATATTATATCGTTTTCTGAGAGGTCGATAGTGATATTTTCAAATTCAGATTCGTTTATTGTTTCAACCTTGTAGCTAATTTCTCTTCGGGTTCCTTTAAATCTTTTAACTTTGTGATATTCAGAGTTATACAAAAATAAATTTAATTTAGCCGAAGCGTAAGTCAGTTTAGTCAAATTAGTTTTTTCAAATCGCATAATGCCCAACACAACGCCGTCGCGGTGCGAATTGTTGCCTTTTTCCATAAATTCCACAAATATTTTGTTGAGCATTGTCAAAATTTCTTTTGGGTCTGTAATTTTCTTTTCGTTGATGATAGAATTTAGCAAATACATTACCGATATGCTCAAAAAAGCGCCGGCTAAGCCGTGTCCCGAGCAGTCGCCCACTACGTAATAAACGTATTTTTCGTTACTGTCGTTCAGCCAGTAAAAATCGCCGCTAACAACGTCTTTTGGGATATAAATCAAAAAACTGTTGAAGTATTTTTGGATTTCTTCTTTGGTTGGCAAAAGCGATTTTTGGATTGAATAAGCGTAATCGAAACTTTTTTGGCTGTTCAAAACTTTTTTGTCGTTTCCGATGTTGCTCGAGTAATTTTTTATTTCTTCTTCTTGGTCTATCAGTTTGTTTTCTTTTTCTTTTATCGAACGTTTTTGAATTTCTATTTTTCGTGCTTTTTTGTTGTTATCGGCTTCTAAATTTTTGTTTAATTCTGTCAATTTTTCGAGCGAGTTTGCATTTTTTTTCGATTTTTTCCCAAACTGAAATGTCGAAATTATCGACTGAATTAAAATTATTGTTAAACTTCCGTAAACGAACAGCGGTGTTGTTTGTAACAGCCTGTAATTCAGGAGAATATCATTTGCGAATGTCAGCAAAAATACAGTTGTAAACAGCAGTTGTAAGAATGCGCCTTTTTGCTTGTTTATTGTATTTTTTATGGTCAAAAACATAAATAATAGTATCGACAATAGCATTATGATGTGGCAAATTGGCAATATTCGCGAAAAATATATTATGGGTGCGATTAAAATTAAAGCTACTATTAATAATAATGTGTAGTTTGAATAATAAAACCATTTGTATTTTTTTTCGGCTAACATTCCTTGCGAATAAAGCCCAAAACCGCCTATTATCAGCAAATACGAAAGATAGTTAATTGTGTAAACCAATCGCCACGATATATTTGCAAATGCGTAGCTTACTATAAAATTATTTGAAAAAATAATGTAAAACGCTGTGGCAAAGCCGATTATAACCAAGCCGATAGTTGCTTTGTTTTTTTGTGAGCTGAAATAAAACAATAAATTGAACAACGCTAAAACGATAAATATCCCAAAGAAAAATATGTCGTGCAGAAAGTCAAAATTTTTAGCGCGTATTATGTTTTTTTCTTTTCCTAAAACAGGTGCTTTAAAAAATCCGTTTTTTTTGTGATGAAAATTTGAAATTTGAACAATAAGTTCAATTTTTTCTTGGTCAAAACGAACGGCCTTGAACGTTGGAGTTGTTGCCGGAATTTCGTTTTTCGATTTTTGAGCAATTGTTCCGAGTTGTACAATTGTATCGCTGTTCCACCAAACGCGATAGGCTGAAAAAACTTCGCCAAAATACATCAAAAAATTTTCTTTGCTGGTAGTATCCACAAAAACAACCAGCCTAAAAGTTGCAAAGCCTGTATCGGGGAGTTGTTGGCCGTTTTTTTCTATATCTGCCCAATTTTGAGGGATTTGCAGATAGGCGTCCGGCGTGTAAACTCTGTTTACGAAGTCAAAATAATTCAAAAATCGTCCCGAATAAAATTCCCATTCGCCTTTTATTTCCACATTATTTTCAAAATTATAGCCACGCAAGTCCAAAACTCCCTTTTCGGCAACGGGAGGTTGCGATTGTGCGGTACATTCAAAAATTCCGACAAAAATAAAAAGTACAATGATTATTATGCGTTGCTTCATCTATTTTTTTGTTATGAAAATTGCTGTATGTTTCTTTTGTTTTGCATCAAAAGATACTGTTCTTACCAGAACGTTTATTTTTTCTTTGTTGCGATTGAAAAGATACATTTCTTGTTGGTCGTAATCTTTTGATTTTAAGTCGTTTAAGATATTGCCGATATATTTTTTATCATCATTAAGTTTTTCGTCTTTGGCAAACAAATATCTTATTTTTTTACCAAC
>PDWI01005927.1_pt1 | contig 15553 bp, 8 predicted proteins | sample 1430891 | NCBI WGS metagenome assembly PDWI01 (sample SAMN01162508, study PRJNA174530) | Oral metagenome, whole genome shotgun sequencing project. | biome: Marine environment; feature: Marine mammal; material: Swab sample of the gingival sulcus; isolation source: swab sample of gingival sulcus... | reverse complement strand
GCGTATCTTTTTTAAGGTCAAAGTCAAGATATTCAAGTGTCTCTCGGCAATTCTCTATGCTATCTAATATAAGGTTAGAAGTCTCTGCAATAGTAAGCAAATGGCTAAACTGCTCAATCCACTCACTACTCCCCTCATCAATGAAATAACCCTTCTCGTCTTGGCTGTACTTGATGTCAATAAAAAACTCACTACGCAGTTCCTCCAAAAGACGCTGTAAGGTTCTTGTCCCCACTGGACAACCCCATTCTTCCAAATAGTCTTCTATATCTCTACGACTAGGAAACTTGCTCTGCTGAATTTTCTCCAGAATAAAGATATACTCCTTTAACTTTTTATTCTTTGCCATTGCTTCTTTTGGATTTAATAAGCCTATAACCTTCTTACACTATATCACAAAGATAAAAGATTTCATTAGATGGATTTGAGACTTGTCCTGAGAAAATTAGAATTTCTTCGTTGACAAACTTCAATTCGTAATGGAATAAACGGCTTCTTCCTTAATATAAAGAATTCTGGTTACTAATTTCCTTGTTGAAAATTTAATTTTTAAGATAGAATTTATTAAATTTGTAGAAATAAATTGTTTAATAATAACGAAATATGAAGAAAATAATTTTAACATTATCACTTTTACTTGCCTTTGTATTAGGCAATAAGGAGGCGAAAGCTCAGGACACTTTTCAACAAGGGACTAACCTTCTTAGCGTAGGTGTTGGCTTTGGGAAGTTGGATAATCAGGCATTTCCACCTGTTTCTATTGCTTATGAACGCTCTCTCGTTTCAGATCTATTTGACTATGGTTCTATAGGTATTGGAGGACAGTTTGATACTCACTTTTTTAATTACGCCGAAGGTTTTGGTTATAAGGCTTTCATTGGTCCTCGTCTTTCTTGGCACTATGAATGGGCAGATCATTTAGATACTTATGTTTCTGCTGGAGCTGGATTGCTTATGGAACGTGAACCTGCCTTAACTGCTGATGCTAAGAGATCAGAACTGCGTTATGTTAATAGCTTTGCTCCTGCTTTCACGCTTGGTGCAAGATATTTATTTACGCATAACTTTGGTATATTTGCTGAAGCAAGTAATCAGATTTCATATTTTAAGGTTGGATTAAGTTTTAATCTATAGGCTAAGTTCCAACTTTCGTTAAGTAATAGAAAAAAGGGATATCGGTTTCGTTAGAAAGGGATATCCCTTTTTAGTAAAACGGATATCCCTTCTCTTCGTTCGTAAGTGCTGTATGGAAATTTAGTATCTTTGTGTATTCTACAGTAGAGAGATTTAGAAGTAAGAAAATAGTTAATGTTTAAGTCATGGCAACTTAGCCACAAAGCAAGCAAAAGGATTAAGATTTTAAGCATCTTATTCATAATAGGTGTAGTCCTTTGGTATCTCCCTATCCTGTTCTTTCAATTTGAACTTGGACGTAAGGGAGGAGCTAAGTATTTGGCAAATGAATTAAGCGAATCCCTTAATGCTGAGGTTGAATTAAAAAGCTTTGAACTAACTTTCTCTGGTGATGTGAGAGCTAAAGGTCTAAGTGTTAAAGATAGCCTAAAACGAGAACTTATCTCTGCAAGATCTATCATCTTCGATCTTAATTTATCTACTATTTGGCATTTTATCAATAATGATGAATTATCACTTAGTCATATCCGACTTTTTAAGCCAGAGATTACCGTTCGAGAAGATAGCTTAGGTAGACTAAATATTGAACAACTATTTAAGAAAGAAGAGCAGGAAGAAAAAAAGAGTAATAAAAAATTTGACCTCTCAATCTATAGTTTGCTTTTACGAGAAGGAAGCTTTAAGTACTACCATCAGGATAGCTTGATTTTTGGGATTAGTAACTTAGAAACAAAGATTGATAATGTCAATAAAAATGAAGAACAAGGGCAAGAAGTCTCTATTCGAGAGCTAAGCTTTAGGCTGTCAAATGGCTTTTTTGTAAAGAATCTTAGCTCAATCCTTTCTATGAAGTCCGATAGTCTTAGGGTTCGAGACTTAGATATATTGTTTGGTAATAGTCAGCTCAATATTCCAAAGCTTACGATTAAAAACAGTAGACCTTTACTAAAGAAAATAGACTCCTTAGATATTGCCCAAATTAACATCAAACTTAGTGATTTAAGTGCTTTTCATAAAAAGCTTGACAAGTTTGGAGATAGGCGTTTGAGAGGACGTCTGAAAATTCTGAATGAAGATGGAGAACTTAGCCTTGAGAGACTTGAGTTAAGTACAGATGATAACTTTAATCTGCAAGTTAATAATAGCAAAATTCCTCTTAATATTTTGGGCTTACCTATAGCTCTTGAATTGCCTGAGTTTTCTCTTAGTATAAAGCCAGAGCTGTGGGAGAGCCTGAAGCTTATTAGTCAAAAACCTCTACTTGATGAACTGAAACATTTAGGGGCTTGTAGACTTGAGGCGAAAGGAAGTTTTAATAACGGTGAAGATATTAAGCTTGAGGCTAAACTGATGACTGCTTTAGCTGAATTGAATATGAAGACTGATGCAAAGCTAAGATTTTCTAAGCTCATAGCTCTTCATTCGGATTTGGACTTAAGTAAGGTAAAGTTAGAGCGTTTACATAATAAATTCTTGGGGTTAGAGATTCCTCAATCAAGACTTAACTTTGATATAAGTCGAGAAAATATTGATGATGCTTGGCTCTTAAATACAAAGCTCATGATTCCAGACCTTACGTTTAAGAATATTAGCTATCAAAACTTTGAATTGATAGGTTCAGGTAAACGACAATATCAATTTAATCTTAACTTAAATGATCCTATCCTTAAACTAAATAGTCTGCTTACTTGTAATTATAACAATAGTACTGTAAGTTCTTTGAAACTTAAGAGTAATATCGAGAACCTTAATCCAAGTGATTTCTTGGAGTCTTTACCTAAGCAAGAACGCAAATATGATATAGAAGGGGAACTTAGTTTAGATCGCTTGGATAGGAAATTCAAAAATCTAAGTTTTAGACTAAATAAGTTGCTTTGGCATGATCAGGGGCAGACTGAAGAGTATGCCTTGACAGATTTACTACTAAAGTTAGAGCGAAATAAGAAGGGAGACTTATATACAGCCTTAGAGAGCGAGTGGGCAAGAGGAAGTTTTAAGAGTAATATGAACTTTAGACAATTTACCGAAAGCCTTAAAACTTATTTATATAGAAGAACTCCTATTATAAGGCACTGGGGCTTACATGAGCATGGCAAAAGTAAAAAACATTTTGCAGAGCTTGACCTTCAAATAGATAGCCTACCTAAAGCACTGAATATTTTGTATCCAATAGCTCTGACGAAAACTACAGATCTAAAGCTACAAGGTCTTTTTAATGAAAAAGATGAAAAACTCCAATTTAATTTAGTAGCCAAAGAACTTGCCTTTGGCTCTCATCGTCTTGATGATTTAAACTTTAGTTATCTTAATGGTAATTTTGGGGCTAATGCAGATATACACTTGTCTAATATTGGAGAGTTGTTAGGAGCAAAAATAGAGCTATCCCAATATGAAAATATTTTTGACCTTAAGCTTGACCTCGGTATTGATGAAAACAAGCAAGAGAATGGATCCTTTGCTTCAAAGTTAGAACTGTCATCATCAAAAGATAAAATCAAGAATTTAGAGGAGCTTAATCTGCTTGTTAGTTTAAGACCGTCTAATTTTAAGTTGCTTAAAGAAAAATGGGAGCTTTCTGCCGCTGAACTGCTATTAACAACACAAAAGGTAAGTGTCAATGGTCTCAAATTAAAGGGTAAGAATCGTTCTGTAGAGATAGATGGTGCAATAAGTCCTAATGCTCAAGATAGTCTACATCTTAAGCTTAATAGAATGAATCTACTCTATATCTTAACTGCTGCTAATGTTAATTTTAAGCTACTTGATGCAGATCTCACGGGAGATTTATATGCTAAGGTTCAAGATAAGGTCTTTTATGCCTTTGGAGATGTTAAGAGTCCTCATTTTTTTGTTGATTCTTATGATGCTGGAGCTTCTGATTTACATTTAGACTGGGATAGTAAAAGTAGTTTTCTTGGTATCAATGGTTATTTAGGCGATTTTGGAAAAGCTTATACGAAGGCTAATGGAGGCATAAATATTGATGCAAATAGTGGGATTGATCTCATGTTTACAGCAAATAAGCTTAAACTTGGTTTTGTACAAGCATTTACAGATAGTTTTCTTAGTAAATTAGAGGGGAACGCCACTGGGCAGGTTAGGCTCTTTGGAGTATTCCGTAATGGTGTAACAATAGAGGGAGAGGCAGATGTCGAAAATGCCGAAATTGGGATTAAGAGTTTAGGGACAAATTATCGCTTCAATGATCATCTTAAGTTTGATGCCGACAAGATGATTTTTTCTAATATAAAGATGACAGATGATAGAGGACAAACAGCTCTATTTAATGGTTCGATTAGCCATAATAACTTTAATAATATGGATATTCAACTTTTCTTTACTGAGTTGAATAAGTTTAAGGTTTTGGATAATCAGAATTTACGAGTAATTCCAGTCTTAGGAAAGGTTTATTGTACTGGCTCTGCAAGTCTAACAGGAGATAGACATAAGCTACTTCTTAAACTTGATGCTAAGACTGATGCTCCTACAGATTTAAGTATAGATATCAATGCTCTAAACACTATTTGGAAAGATAAAAGTTTAATGCGTTTTGTCAATCTACGTGATAGCTTGCCACAAACAGAGTTACTAAGCAAAGAAGAACTAAAGAAACAGTCTCAAAGTCTCTTAGACCTAAAGCTTAATTTAGGTATTGATGCAGAAACTGCTATTGCCATACGTATAGGTAATAATAGAAGTGATGAAATAAAAACCCGAGGAGAGGGACAACTTCAAATCAATGTTCCGTTCATTGGAGACCAAACTATCTATGGAGACTTTAAGTTATTATCTGGAGATTATAACTTCCGTCTAGAGAACTTAACAAATAAAAAGTTTAAGATTAAAGAGGGGAGTACGATTAACTTTCGAGGTAATCCTACTCAAACAAACGTTAATATTGCGGCAATATACAGCCTAACTGCTAATATTTCAGACTTAGATGAAGGCTTGTCTATGGGGACAAGGCGAACGAATATGCCTGTTGATTGTATCTTAGGACTTAATGGCTCTATCTCTCGTCCTAAAATAAGCTTTAGCATAGAACTACCTAAAGCAAGTGGCGAAGTTGAACGAAGGCTCAAATCTCTACTTAATAATGAAGAAGCAATGACTAAGCAAACTATTTCTCTTATTAGTCTTGGGAAATTTATGCCATCTGCCTATGGCAAAAGTACAAATGATGCTACAAATAACTGGTCTGCCTTAGCTTCTACAACCATATCTGAGCAGCTATCAGCAATACTTGGAGACTTGAGTGATAAGATTCAGTTAGGAACTAATATTAAGACGAATAATAGGTATTTTACAAATACAGATATAGAATTGCTTTTCTCAGGACAGTTATTTAACAATCGCCTACTTATATCTGGGAATGTAGGCTATCACGATAATCCTTTTCTAAGTAATACATATATTGGAGAGTTTGATTTGGAGTATAAGCTTAATAAGTCTGGAAGTCTTCGCCTAAAGGCTTATAATCACTATAATAATTCGTATCAATATATCCGAAAAGGGCTTACGACACAGGGCTTTGGTGTTCTTTTCCGTAAACGTTTTGATAGTCTTTCAGATTTGTTCAGATTACATAAAAAAAGGGGGAAGAGTCAATAATTCACTATCTTTGTTTCTAATAGGAAAAAGTTTTGACTAAGAATAGATAGAGATGTCTCAAGATTTAAGTAAAAGAAGTTCTCGCCTGATTGATGCTATCAGATTTCCATTGATTTTGATGGTTATCTTTGCTCATTCGACCTTATTAGAATCAAACACTCCAGTCTCTGGTGGATTTATCTGGGCTAATGTCTTTCATACTTCAGAGTTATTCTTTCGTAGTCTTGGAGCTATTGCTGTAGCAGGCTTTGCCTTAATATCGGGTTATTTCTTTTTCTTTAAGGAGCAGTTTACTTATAGCTATTATAGAAAGGCTATCTTCAAACGTAAAAATACTCTTTTATATCCCTATATTCTTTGGAATACTATTGCCTTTCTTGCTCTGTGGGCTAAGAACTTTATTGCACAAAGGCTTGGTTTCTCTTTAGGGGTAAATACTGCAGAACTAAATCTTTTGGATAGCTATTCCATACCCATGCTGTTTAGTAATCCTATAGACGCTCCTCTTTGGTATATACGAGAGCTTATTATTATTACTTTGGCAAGTCCTATTGTTGGATTAGCTTTACGTTATCTCAAGCGGTATGCTATTTTAATCTTTGCGGCTATCTATTTAATTCCGATAAACCTTGGTCTCGCTCATCATATCTTATTCTTCTTTTGTCTTGGAGCTTACCTCTCAAAGCTAAGATTAGACATGGTAATTGTCGCTAATAAGCTACGTTACTTTGGTCTTATTGGAACTATATTTTTCTTTATTGCTTTATTCTTTTTCTGTGATAGTAGCTATTATCTTCATATCCGTTCGATTACACTTATTGCTGTTGTAATATTCTTACTCAATCTCATTGATTATTTAGATAAATCCTTTCCAAGATTCATTAGTTTTATTCAAAGACTTACGCCTGCAGTATTCTTCATTTATGCAATTCATACTCTTGTTATTATCAATCTGATTCGAGGAACTCTATATCAAAGTCCCTTAGCAAGCCATAGCTTTGGACAAATTACCATTACTATATTAACAGCTATATTGACGGCTGTATTATCTTATATCATATATTCATTGATGAAGAAGATAATGCCTAAGATTGTAGCGATTCTTTGTGGTGGACGAGCATAATAATTATAAAATTAAATAGAATGATAACATACTTAAAAGGACAGATAACAGAACTCAACCCAACCTATTTAGTCATTGAATGTGCTGGTGTTGGTTACTACGTTCATGTATCTCTAAACACCTACACAGCACTACAAGAGAAGAAAGAGGCAAAAGTCTTAATAAGTCAAATAATTAGAGAAGATGCACATTTGCTTTATGGTTTTGCTACAGAAGCAGAGCGAGAGCTTTTTCAACTTTTCTTGAGCGTCTCAGGAGTAGGTCCAAATACCTCGAGAGTTATTCTTAGTACCTATACGACAAGTGAACTAAGAACAATAATTTCTCTTGGACAGATCGAACCTATCAAAGCCGTTAAAGGAATCGGCTTAAAGACAGCCCAACGTATTATCCTTGAGTTGAAAGGTAAGGTTGTCCTTGAAGAAGGAGACGAAACTCATGCTACAAACCCTATTGCTCAAGGCTTAGCAGATAGTGAGACAATGGACGAAGCACGTGCTGCTCTTAAGATGCTTGGCTTCACTGATGCAAATATCAATAAGGTTCTAAAGAAGCTCCTAAAGGAAGAACCAAGTCTAACTGTTGAAGAACTAATTCGTCAAGGATTGAAATTGCTTTAAGCTATATTTCCTTATTTTATAACAAGAGGGTGTGTCAAAATGCAAATTTTGGCATACCCTCTTTCAGTGTTTCATAATAGGATAAAGTGCAAGGTAATGAAAGTAAGGGCGAAGGGAATATACTAAAGTATATGACCAAGCCCGAATCTTGAAAGTAACGAAGCAATTTGCCTATTATGACACACGTTCTTTTTTTTGCTATATCGTTGCCAAAATATAATCTTTTCTCAGTGTTATATCTGAAAAAAACACACTTCCCAAAGCCTTAAAAAAATAACATATATCATTCAAAAAAGTTATATATGTTATTTGAAAAAGTAATATATATCATTTTGAAATTTAATATATGCTATTTTTTTCCAATAAACGAACTGTTATAAATATAAATTTGAGTGCCATGGCTAAAGGGCTTTTTTGATGCTTATTTGCCTGTCTGCCGTAAGAATTGTATCTTTGTCTTAGTGGAAAAGAGTTAATACAGGATTTTAATTTATCTAAATGGCTCTATCTAATTGTTTTGAATCTTATTTACTTCAATAGAATGAGTCGATTGTTTGAGTTTGATGTAAAGGGTTCAGCTTTCCACGAAAGAAAAGACTCCTTGTGGGTACTTTTTGCGACATTTAATTTTAATACAGGAAAAAGAAGATGACTATTTTAAGACGTTCTGTTATATTAGGTTTGTGCCTAATTTTCATATCTACACTATTTGCTCAAGAGGATAAACCTCAGCTAAAGATAGGAGGAGCATTACGCTTCAACTACAACCTATCAAGCTGGAAGGATAAACAGGTAGAGCGAGGGGGAGACTTCGGTTTTGATACATTCTTTATCAATGCTGAAGCTAAATATAAGGGATTAAAGTTGATTGCTGACTACCGCTTCTACACAGAAGCTTATGGTGGACATTTCCTTAAGAAAGGTTGGGTTGAGTATGATTTTAATCCAAAGCACAACTTACAATTAGGTTTAACACAAGTCCCTTTTGGTATAGGGGAGTATAATTCTCATAGTTACTTCTTCTCTATGAATTATTACATAGGTCTTGAAGATGACTACGATATGGGGATTAAATATGGCTACAAGGGGAAGAAGTGGGAACTTGATTTTGCTTTCTTTAAGAACTCTGAAGAAATGCTTTTCGCTAATAAGTCAGATATTAGTCTAAGTCGCTATGGCTATGACATTGCTTCGCTTGATGGACAGCGTAATAAGGAAGTTAATCAGCTTAACGCTCGCTTAATTTATAAGTTTGAACCCAATGGTGTCAAGCATCGCTTTGGTTTATCTGCTATGTATGGAGGTATTTATGACTTAGATAAAGAGGCATATAGTTCACGTCAAGCCTATGCTGCTCATGTACAAGTTGACTTAGGTCATTTTAATGCTAAGCTTCAGGCAACATATTATAATTATAAGGCTTTGACGAATTTGCCTAAATATGAGGAGCAGATTGCTATGGGAGCTTATAATTTCCCCTATTTTATCGCTCAAGATGGTTTTACCTATACAGCAGGCTTAGCTTATACAATACCCATCAAAAGTAAAATCATTTCATCGGTACAATTGTATAATGACTTCTCTATTCTTAAGAAAGGGAATAAAGAATTTTCAGACTCTTATATGAATATCTTAGGGGCTGCTATCACAGCAGGCAATATATTTATGTATGTAGATTGTGCAATGGGTAAGAATCATCCTTACCTTGGTGCTAGTGGCAACAATCCTCTTGGGGCAGGCGACCCTAATGCAAGGTGGAATACTCGCTTTAACATTAACCTTGGTTATTACTTCTAAAACATAAAAAGATTTATACATGAAACAACAACATACACGTAGTGATGAAAAGACCTTTTTAGGTATTAAGGCTAATGGCCCAGTCTTTATAACGTCTTTTCTCATAATATTAGCTCTTGTCTTAACAACGATAATTGTTGGAGAACCCATACAGAAGTGGTTCAGCGATACCAAAGAATATGTCTCGGATCAAGTGGGATGGTTTTTCATTCTGTTAGTTAATGCTCTTCTTTTCTTTGCTATCTATTTAGGTTTTGGTAAGTTTGGTTCTATCCGTCTTGGTGGCAAAGATGCTAAGCCAGACTTCTCCCTTGGAGGTTGGTTTGCTATGCTCTTTAGTGCAGGTATGGGGATTGGGCTTTTGTTCTGGAGCGTAGCTGAGCCAATATTTCACTTTCAAGGTAATCCCTTCTTGTCAGACTCTGCCAGTAAGGTTGAGGCTGCTAAGCAAGCCATGAGTGTAACGTTCTTACATTGGGGGGTGCATGCTTGGGCATTATATGCCGTTGTAGGTGTTGCTCTTGCTTTCTTTACATTCAATAAGGGTTTACCATTAACGATTCGTTCTATATTCCACCCTATCCTTGGTAATAAGATTCATGGCCCTATCGGCGATAGTATAGATATTATTTCAGTTATTGCAACGCTTTTTGGCTTGGCAACTTCTCTTGGTTTAGGGGTTCAGCAGGTAAATGCGGGGCTAACTTATCTATTTGGTATTGAGACGAGTGTAACAACACAGGTAATTCTAATTGTTATCATTACTTTCTTTGCAACGCTTTCTCTTGTCTTAGGACTTGATAAAGGGATTAGAATGCTTAGTGAATGGAATATGCGTTTAGCAATTGTATTATTGCTTTTTGTTTTGGCAGTAGGTCCAACGCTTTTCTTACTTAAGTCATTTGTACAGAATGTAGGACACTATGTTTATGAGTTTTTTGAACTAAGTTTCTGGACGAATGCCTATCATGGTGTTGGAGATCTCAAGCACTGGCAAAACTCGTGGACAGTCTTCTACTGGGCTTGGTGGATCTCTTGGTCTCCATTTGTGGGTATCTTCATTGCTCGTATCTCAAGAGGGCGTACGATTAAGGAATTTATCCTTGGGGTTCTCTTCGTGCCAACAATATTAACTTTCCTTTGGATTTCGGTCTTTGGGGGGAGTGCTATATATCAAGAGTTAATAGGGAATAGTTCTATTACAGCTGCTGTAAAGCATGATGAGGCAACTGCTATCTACTATCTATTAGAGCAGTATCCCCTGACGAAGATAGCCTCTGGGCTAACCATTATATTAGTAGCAAGTTTCTTTGTAACCTCTTCGGATTCAGGCTCTTTCGTTGTAGATACGCTAACCTCTGGTGGTCGCCACGATGCTCCAAAGGGACAGAAGATATTTTGGGCTTCGATGGAAGGTCTTGTCGCAGCTGTATTGCTAATTGGTGGAGGTTTAACGGCCTTACAAACAGCATCAATTCTAACAGGTCTGCCATTTGCTTTTATCATACTTGTCATGTGTTATAGTTTCTATAAATCATTAAAGAAGTATAGGTAATAGGCAAAAGCTATAAGGGTATAGATGCCTGCTTTTGTAAATATGTGAAAGTAGCTGTAATTTTGTAGCTGTAAGAATAAACAAAGTTAAATCATTAAAAAATTAAATGACATGAGTATTATCAATAGTAAGATGCCAGAATTTAAGGTTCCAGCATATCGTAAGAATGAAGGTTTTATCGAAGTAAGTAACGAAGACCTAAAGGGAAAATGGTCAGTGTTCTTCTTCTATCCAGCTGACTTCACATTCGTATGTCCTACAGAGCTTTCTGACCTTGCAGACAACTACGAAGAGTTCAAGAAGCTTGGCGTAGACATCTATTCTGTAAGTACAGACTCTGAGTTCGTTCACAAGGCTTGGGCTGATGCAACAGAAACAATCAATAAGATTGAATACACTATGCTTGCAGATATTCGCTTCGACCTTGCACGTGCAATGGAGGTGTTAATCGAAGAAGAAGGTAAGGCTCTTCGTGGTACTTTCCTGTTCAACCCAGAGGGGGAAGTTAAGATTGCTGAAATCCATGACCTTGGTATTGGTCGTGATGCAAAGGAATTGCTTCGTAAGATTAAGGCTGCTAAGTTCGTTCACGAACACCCAGGGCAGGTTTGTCCAGCGAAGTGGCAGGAAGGTGCTGAGACACTTAAGCCAAGCATTGACTTAGTAGGTAAAATCTAATCTACTTACTTTCAGTCAATTTGTTATAAATAGGCAGGGAGTAAGTTTACTTCTTGCCTATTTTATACCCAAAATCAAACCTTACATTAGAAACCAAATAACTAAGATTATTATGAAATTAGAAATGTCAATGATTGAGCAGCTGAAAGGTATATTCTCAGCTCTCGAAAACAATTATACTCTAAATCTCTATGCAGAGAAATCTTCTGACAAAGGAGCTGAACTTATTCAAATGGTTGAGGACTTTGCCTCTACAAGCGATAAGTTTTCTGTAAATCATATTGAAGACAGTCGTCTTCGTCTCGAGATTTTACGAGAAGAAGAGCCTACAGGCATTATCTTTAGAGGAATCCCTGGAGGACATGAATTTACAAGCCTTATCCTTGCCGTATACAATGCAGATGGCAAGGGAAAGAATTTCCCTGATGAAGCTATTATCAATAGGATCAAAAGCCTTAAGGGAGAGGCAAAGCTTAAGACTTATATCTCATTAAGCTGTACAAACTGTCCTGATGTAGTACAGAGCTTAAACCTTGTTGCTTTATTGTCTGAGGGCAGAATACAGCATCAAATGGTAGATGGGGCTGTCTATAAGGAAGAAGTGGAAGCTTTGAATATTGCCTCTGTCCCTGCTGCCTATATCGGAGAAGAGATCTTACATATTGGAAAGAGTAACTTAGGGGAGTTACTTGGAAAACTGGAAGAAAAACTTGGTAAGGATACAAGTAATATCAAAGCTGTAAGAAAGGAATATGACCTTGTCGTTGTTGGTGGAGGTCCTGCTGGTGTAACATCTGCAATCTACTCTGCTCGCAAAGGACTAAAGGTAGCCCTCCTTGCCGATCGTATCGGTGGGCAGGTAAATGAAACAACTGCGATTGAAAACATTCCTTCCGTAGCACAGACAACAGGTACACAGCTTGCTGCAGACCTAAAGTTACATGCCGAAGAATATGCCATAGATATTTATGAGCAACGTCTCGTCGAAAGTATAGAGCTGCTCGATGGCAATATGAAAGCAGTACATTCGTCAATGAAAGAAGAGTTTATTGCACCACAAGTAATCCTGTCTACTGGTGCTGCTTGGCGTAAGCTTAATGTAAAGGGCGAAGAGGATTATATCGGTCGTGGAGTAGCCTTCTGTCCACACTGTGATGGACCTTTCTTCAAAGGTAAAGATATTGCTGTCGTAGGTGGAGGTAACTCTGGTGTTGAAGCTGCTATTGACCTTGCAGGTATATGTAACAAGGTAACGGTTCTTGAGTTTGCTGATACGCTAAAGGCAGACATCGTTCTTCAAGAGAAACTTAACTCTTTAGCTAATGTAGAAGTACATAAGAGTGTTGCAACACAGGAAGTTCTTGGTGATGGAGCAAAGGTTACAGGCTTGCTTGTTGCTCCTCGCAATGGAGATGCTCCATTCGAATTAGCTCTTGATGGTGTATTTGTTCAGATTGGTCTTGCTCCTAACACTGCTTTTGTTGATGGAGTGGTAGAGCGTAACCGCATGGGTGAAATTGTTGTTGATGAGCGTTGCCGCACTTCAGTAGAAGGTATCTACGCTGCTGGAGACTGCTCAACAGTCCCTTACAAGCAGATTGTTATTGCTATGGGGGAAGGAGCAAAAGCTGCTCTTACTGCCTTTGATGATCGTATTCGTATGGGGCAGTAGTTTTCTGTAAGAGAGTAAATAATAGCTCTCTAAGTAAGTAAAAAAGAGGGTGTGTCAAAATACTAATTTTGGCATACCCTCTTTAAGTTATGATACAGGCTATATCTTGTAAAAGACTGGCATGTAAATCTAAGACTTAAGACTATTAACGATTCTAAAAATATAAGAAACTTTCAAAAGGGAATGCTCTAAACAAACAGACTGACGTCTCTTATTCCAAAATAAGATATGTTATTTCTCTAAATAAGATATGTTATTCCTCCAAATAAGCCGTGTTATTTAGAATAAACGAGGTGAACGACAAAAAAGAGACTGTGCCAAAAATTGCATTTTGACACAGCCTCATTTTAGTTTAATGATACTTTACTTTAGTACCAGCGATCGCTTGTTGGATAGCTGTGTTTGTCGTATTTAAGATCGTGAAGAAGAGAACTTTTAACACCAATGGTAAAGTTGTAGCTCTTATATGGACCAAGAGGAATGGCACTTGCTGTTAAGCTCCAGCAGTGTAAGTCTCGGCTGATACCTAATGTCATATTTGTTACTTTATTCATCTTGAAGTCGTAGCTTGCATTGAAGTTAAACGACCAGTTTTTTGTTGGCTGAAGGCTACCAGAGAACATTAAACTATGTGTCAGTCCATAATGGAAGTCGTCATTCTTGGGGTTGAACGTTGTTCTACCATAATTAACACTATAATTGACGGATAAGCTCCATGGTATTGTGAACATATCATAACCATCTGAGTCATATTGAGTGTCATCTCCACTATTGTACATTGAGCCTCCTTGACCTGAACTTGCTCCTTGGGAAGCCATATCTCCCATGGATTGGTCTTGTTGATGAGGGTTTATGACATTATTATTTTTAGGCATTTCCCCTTCACTATTCTCTTTTGAATCTTTATCCTCATTTTTCTTTTTACCTGAGAATAAATTCTTAAGCTTAGTAAAGGTCTGATTATTGAAAGTGTAGCTAAAGGATGTACCTGTAGAACGAAGTCCTCCAAGTCCTCTCCCATGGAACATTCGTAGTTTATCAACAGGTCTATAGCTTACATTACCATTTTTGTCTGTTGTGTGTGTATACATATAGGGGTCAAAGCTACCTCCTAAGCTAAGGGTAAAGCTTTTGCTTAATTTAAGACTTATTCTCGCACTAATATCACTTAGTCGGAATGAGTCTGCAGCAAAATTATAGCTTGATGAAAGGGAGAAGTTATCAATAAGGCTGATTTTCTTAAAGGTTTCTATACTATCTTGTTTACTTCTTATTTTAGCTTCAACGTTGTTGTCAATACCAAAGTTTATAGAAGCACTCTTTCCGGGAGAGGGAGAACCAAAGATTTGCCCTTCGTAATAGCTGTAGTTCTTTATGTATTGTCTACCTGCTTTATCTTTATAGGAGAGTTTATCATAGAAGCCCCACATGTCATCGCCAAAGTCAGGACGATAGCTAACTCCTATACGTGGCGTCATACGATGACGTATCATCTGAACCTTATCGCCAAATATCTTCCACGGCTTAAAGAATCCATATAAGGTTGTATTTAGGCTCATTGATGTGCTAAAGTCATAAGCACGATTGAAACCGTACTTCCGTCTCTTCTCTACTTTGTCCGTTTGGGGGTTATATTCTTGTATTGTCTTATAAGAATACCAACGCTCTTTATAGTTTGCACTGAGTGTCAAGTCTATATAATCAAATAGCTTGTAAGAAGCTGATATAGGAATGCTATGGCTGATACCATTACGCCAATCTTTGATTAAACTTTTTCTGAAAATAGAATCCTCGTGCGTTGTGATGCTGTTTTGGAATTGTCCTGAATAGCTCAAACTAATCTTTTCGTACCAACGCTCTTTACCTACTCTTTTCTTTCGCTTAAATGGGTAAATACGGCTCATGCTAACAGAAATATTTGGTAGGCTGAGGCTTACTTGTTGGTTGCTTGATGTTTGAGAGGCATTCGCTGAGGCTGATAGTCGCCAAGGTGTCCCAGCAAAGTTACGGCTATAGTTGATACTCGAGCTTTTTGTATTCTGCCCTGAAAGATTAGGGTTATACATGGCATTCAGAGAGTTGTGGTTATAGCTACTTGTAGAGAAGTTTACACTTGCCGAGAAGTTTTGATTTGGATTAGCCTTAGAGTCTTGACTGTGCGACCAGTTAATACGGAAGTCTTTGCTGGAAGAGAAATCTCCAACAATATCCTTATCCCCTGTCTTACTGACAATATAGCTTAAGTCAAACGAACCACTAAAACGATAACGCTTGCGATAATTACTATGTGCCTTGACACCCCATGAACCTAAACTATACCAGTCCCCAGTGAGAGATAGATCAACGTAATCATTTATAGCCCA
>PDWI01005926.1_pt1 | contig 15553 bp, 10 predicted proteins | sample 1430891 | NCBI WGS metagenome assembly PDWI01 (sample SAMN01162508, study PRJNA174530) | Oral metagenome, whole genome shotgun sequencing project. | biome: Marine environment; feature: Marine mammal; material: Swab sample of the gingival sulcus; isolation source: swab sample of gingival sulcus... | reverse complement strand
TAATCCACAACTTTCTGCCTGTTTGGGTCTTTGGTCTTTGCTACAATCAGCTTGTTGATGTTGTAAGCCGTGGTGATGCCCACCAAATCAAGAATGGCACAAGGTCCCATGGGCGAGCCGGTTGCTTTCATCCAAGTTTTGTCGATGATTTCAGGGGCGGCAACCTCATTGACAATCATATTGCTGGCGGCGTTCAATAATGGCACTAACAAGGTGTTCAAGATGTAGCCGGGTTGTTCTTTTTTGAGTGGCAAAGGTATCATGCCGATGCTTTTGGCAAACTCCACAATTCGGTCAAAAATCTTGGGGTCTGTGCCTTTGTGAGCCATGATTTCTGCGGTATTTCGTATCCAAATATTATTGGCAAAATGCAATGCCAAAAACTGACTCGGACGACCGGTTGCCTCCGCAAATTGACTCGGCACTAAGGTCGAACTATTGGTTACAAAAATTGCGTGCTTGGGTGTTAATTTTGAGATTTTACCATAGAAATCTTCCTTAACCTCAATGCGTTCCGGGATAGATTCTATTACCAAATCGGCATTTCCAACCGCCTCAGCCAAGTCGTTGGTATAACTTAAATTTTTTTCGGTTTGGTCTATTTGTTCTTGTGTTGCGTTCAAATCTTTTTTAAATGCTTCGCTCAAAACAGGAAATTTGGCTCTGGCTTTCACCAAAGTCTCTTCGTGTCGGCTGAAAACACTCACTTTGTAGCCGTGATATGCTACTTGAAAAGCTATTTGGAAACCTAAAACTCCGCTTCCTACTACTGTTACATTTTTTATTTCCATATTATTTTGTATTTTTTTCAAATCTATAAAACCTTTTACTTTCCAATCGCCAACTTTATTAGAGATGTATTCAGTTAGTTCTTTTGAAAAGTCTTTCAGTTTTTATAAAAATTATTTTTTTATACTCATCCTTATTTCTTGTTTTATAATTTTACAAAGGTAGTGCTTTAAACCTTTCTTTCATAATTTAATGTGGGCAGATTCAACTTGCAAATGCAACTCTTGAATTTACTACTGCCTTGGCTATTGGTCTTATATCTTGTTGTGCTTTGTTACTATTTAACTGAAGAGTGTTTTGCGTGCGTATCATACCAGCCGGGAATTCCAAATAATCGATTCATTGATTTTATAAAAAGCCTTCCAAGCAGAAATTTATTAATCCGACTGTCATCTCCAAGTAATTTATATCCACTGAATATTTTTTTGTAGTGCTTTATGGATTTCTCTGCTGATTTCCAGTTTTTCTTGTTTAAATCATTACCAAACAAGCCTGATGAACCTCTCTGAAACTGATAGTTCAAATATTGTCCTTCTATAGAATTACTTGGTTCTTTGCAAGAAGGTATTTTAAATTGATTGATAACTTGGAATGAAGTATATCCAAGCTCTTTAAAAATCCGAAATTCTTCCACCAATTTATCAAAAGATACCTTTTCTGATTCAATTGAAATATAATCAGGTCGCTCCGTAACATCTTTTAATGCTCTTAAACATATAACATCCATACCTTCAATATCTATTTTCAAATAATACGGTACTCCGAATTTATTTAAGCATTCCGAAAAATCAATTGTTGAAACCTCAATTATTTCACTCTCTGCCCCTAATTTAGCATTTCTGGTTGCCCAATCATCAACAACAGTTCCCCAAACACTTGTTTTGTTATTCTTGAAAAACTTAATCTTACCTCCTAATTCTTTATGTCTTTTAGCATCAATAATTGCTCCTTCAACTATTATCAACTGGTTAGTTTTAATCTGTTTTGAAAAACGTTGTCTGCATAATTCAGCTAAGTCGGGGTCAGCTTCAAACCCAACAACTTTAAATCCTTTTTTCAAATAGAATTCAGAATCTTCTCCTTTATGCATTCCAACATCATAGATTAATTTTTTAGAATTACTCATAATTTTCGTTTATTTTATAATAAAGGACAACATTCGTATACACAAAACTTTGCCTTGTTTATATTTCGCACATACAAATCAATCATCTACAAAATTACTATTATTTTGTCGAATTTAGAAAATATTTTATATTTTTATAAAAAAAGACTTGACCGGGGTTTCAAAACCCGTCAGGGCTGATAATTAAAGTATTATATCTATGCCGGTTGTTAATCGCCATTAAAAAAACTAAACTAAATGAAAATAAGCATTCCACATTTTGGTACAAGTCTGTTTCTGCTTTTTGCCATAACCAATTTAGCTTGGCTTTGTTCCGTGTTGGTTGGCAATATCATTACCAACAATTCCATTGATGTATATGAAATATTAGGCTTGCTGTTCTTAGCAATATTCGAATGCTTATTCCTATACATTCTGATTTTCAAATTCAAAATTGTACGGATTGAAGATGTCGGAATATATGCCTTTTATCCGTTTCTAAATAAAAGGAAGCATATTTTGTGGGAAAATTTTCACGATATAGATGCACAAATTATCTCTCGTTCTCGTCTGCCATCGTTTCGTAAAATAACCATTAAAGGAAAAAAGAGGCAAGAAAAAATCGTAAGTATTTCACTGAGGGACATTGAGTTTGAAAACTTCAACTTTTTGACTGCTAATATCCCGCTTCCAAACATCAAAAAACTTCGTCAAAAAATCGACACCCAACAAGCCGAAGAAGAAAAATACACCTTTTTAATATATACAATTCTTTCTGTTGCGGGATTTTTATTTTTACTATACAAACTACTTTTTGAAGAAGTAAAATCAATTAACGGAATGCTTGTTTTGCTTTCAGTGCTACTGTTTTTAAGCATCCAAAACATCCGCAAGGCTCTATGGATTTTCAGTGTCTTAAAAAAATCAAAGAAGCACTAACACAGCATTTTTCATAACAAAAAAAATGGGGCAAACCCGTCGATTTGCCCCTGCATTATTTTTAATCAACCTTAAACTCAAATTTTTCTTCTTTTAGAGTTTCGTTGGCTTTCACTATTTTTTGCTCCATGCCGGCTTTGTATTCTTTGGCGGCTTGCATGATTTTTTCGTCGCCGACAGCCAAAATTTGCATGGCAAGTATGCCCGCATTTTGTGCCGCATCAAGTCCTACCGTAGCAACGGGTATTCCGGGAGGCATTTGCAAGATGCTCAAAATCGAATCCCAGCCATCGATTGATATAGAGGCTTTTACAGGCACACCTATCACAGGCAATGGCGTATGAGCCGCCAATACTCCGGGCAAATGAGCCGCTCCGCCCGCTCCGGCAATTATCACTTTAACGCCTCTTTCGTGAGCCGTTTTGGCAAACTCGGCACTTTGGTCGGGGGTACGATGCGCCGAAAGAGCATTCATTTCAAAAGGTATTTTAAAATCGTTTAATATCTTGGCAGCTTTACGCATTACTGGTAAATCTGAGGTACTTCCCATGATGATACTTACTAATGGTTTCATGTGTTTATCTTTTTTATTGTTAGAAATTTGTTAAAACATGTCTACAAATATATGAAAAAAACATCTATCTTTACAAAAATTAATATTTAACGAAAAATAATTATCTTGAAAATGAAAAGAACAACCTTAATTATATTACTAACTATTTTTAGTATTGCGGTTTTTGCCCAAGATGCAAAAAAAGGCAAACACCTTAATAATATATTGTCCAACACTAAAATCTCGGGGCAATGGTTTATGTCATATTATTGGAATCCCACCGACACCGTTCAGGAGTTTAGACTAAAAAGAGGCTACCTCACTGTGAAATCAAAACTCAGCAATCGCCTGTCGGTACGCTACACCCAAGATATAACGATGGATAAAGAGGGTGGTGATGCCGGCAATATAGAGCTGAAAGTCAAGTACATGTATTTGAAATTAAAGTTAGATGACCTTGCTTTTATCACAAATCAACATTTAGAAATAGGGCTTGTTCACAGAGCTTGGATAGATTTCGACAGCAAAATAAACGGCTACCGATTGCAAGACAAAATGTTTGCCGATAAAAACAAAATCATAAATTCGGCGGATAAAGGCGTAAGTTGGCACGGACTTTTAGGCGGAAAATTAGACGAAAAATATCGAAAAAATGTAAGCTCGGCATACCCCGGACGCTACGGCAGTTTTTCGGTGGGCGTATTCAACGGCGGCGGATATTCTGCCATGGAAAACAACAGCAACAAAACCATCGAAACCAGATTAAGCCTTCGACCTTTTCCGAACTTCCTGCCCGGCGTTCAGTTGAGCCATGCCTTTGCCTACGGACTCTCAAATGTCGATAACAACAACGCCACTTTTGCCATGAATATCTTTGCATTAAGCACACAAAGTAGATACCATACCCTTCACGCTCAATACTATATGGGCAAAGGAGGCTACGGTGATAAGTACGTTGATAGCATAGGCAATTCCTTTGATAATAACGGATTTTCGGTAATCGGCGAAGTCAAAATGCCGGGCGTGCCTGTCAGACTTTTTTCGCGATACGATTATTTTGAGTCGGAAGCAAAAGCTAATAAACCTAAAAAAACTTTCACGGCAGGATTGGCTTATTTCTTCCTGAAACACAAACTTTTAGCATATTATTCCAACGTTAATTTTAAAGGCAAAACCGAAAACATATTTGAGTTGGGATTGGAAATAAAATTTTAAAACATGGATTTACAAAAGGCGGTAGCAAACGTAAAAAGCAAGATTGAAAAATTAAATATCGACAGCTTAGAAATATCACCTTATAACAAAAGGTATCTGAAAAATTATCGGCAAAATATAGATTTTTTCTTGGACAGTTACAAGCAATTAATTGAAAATGCAATCTCAAAATCGGTAGTTCCCGTAAGCGAAACCGTGTTTTTGGACTACGGTGGCGGAAGCGGTTTGATGACCTACCTTGCCGTAGCGTTAGGCTTTAAAAAAGTGATTTACAATGATTTATATGTAACATCAGCCGACGATGTTAAAGTTGTTGCCAAGCATCTAAACTTGTATGTCGATAACTTTATAGTTGGCGATATTGCCGATCTCATAGCCCAACTCAAAGCCCTGAACATACAGCCAAATCTCATTTGCTCGTTTGATGTTTTGGAGCATATCTACGATACTGAGGCTTGGTTTTCGCAATTAAAAAACTTCAATCACCCGTTTCAGCTATTTTTTAAGACGGGTGCAAACGGTAGCAATCCTTTGATAAACAGAAGATTAAAGAGATTACACTTGCAAGCCGAGTTAAAAGGCTTCAACAAAAAATCGGGTTGGAAAGATATAGATTTGGCAAGCTCATATTTAGCCGAACGCCAAAAAATAATTATGCAAAACTTCCCCGACCTTGAAGAAGCCAAAGCCCATGATATAGCCTTGAAAACAAGAGGCTTACGAAAAGACGACATCTTAAAACAAGCAAATAACTACATAGCAACAGGCAATATAAAATACAAAATAAAACATCCCACAAACACCTGCGACCCATACACCGGAAATTGGACTGAAAAAATCATTGATACAAAAGAATTATGCAAATTTGTAAAGTCGTTAAGCTTTGATTGTCAGACAACTAACTCGTATTATTCGTATTCCGAAAAGGCAATGCTTAACATCGTTAAATATGCCCTGAATTTGGTAATTCGCATATTGGGAAAAAGCAATTTGTTCTTTTCGCCAAGCTACACCGTTGAAGTAAAAAGCAGAACGGTTTAGCCGGCTAAAAACATTGCCACGGCAAACAATTAATTTTTATACCTAACGCAAATTGTATAAATTTGTGAAAACAAAATTGTATAAATTTAATTGTATGGAAATAATATTATATGGCGTTTACGGATTTATTTTGGGTGTGGCAGTATTCTTTTTGCTTCATAAAATTTTCTTTGAAAAGAAAAATGTGAAGAAAACTCTTTTTGATGAATTGAACCAAAAATATGAAGCAAATCAAAAAATAATTTATACGCTCGACACCGAAAACAATAATCTTAAAAACAATATTTACGAGTATAAAAACAGAACTGAAAAATTTGAAACCCTTGCTAATCAACGCAATGTAGAATTATCAACCTACAAGGAGCGAAGCGAAAAATTATTGGCAGACATTCGGGTTTTAAAAGATGATATTCAAAATCAAGCCAAAACATTACAAGAATTAACCAATCAAACCAACCAACTTAAAGAGGAAAAAGCCACCGCAAATGCAAATTTAGAGTCTGTAACTAAAAATTATAATCAAGCAAAAAACAGCCTCGACGAAACCCAAGCAAAGCTAAATACTGCCTTAGAAAATCTATCGACAGCCAAGCAAAAAATCAGCGAGTTGATAGAGAACAAAAAATATCTTGTCGAGAAATTAGACAACGAACGCAAAGACCTTGACAAAATTAAGGAGCAGTTCAGAAACGAATTTCAGATATTGGCAAACAAAATTTTAGAAGAAAAATCAGAGAAATTCACACGCCAAAACAAGGATAATATTGAGGGCTTATTAAATCCGCTGGGCAAGGAGATTGCCGAGTTCAAAAAGAAAATAGAAGAGACATACACCAACGAAACTCGCGAGCGTCATTCATTGGAGCAAACCATAAAGCAACTCAGCGAGCAAAACATAAGGATAACCCAAGAGGCTCACAACCTCACGCAGGCACTTAAAGGCTCGTCGAAGCAACAGGGCGACTGGGGCGAAATGATTTTAGAGAACATCTTAGAGCAATCGGGCTTGCAAAAAGACCGTGAGTATTTCGTGCAAGACACCCTCAAAAACAAAGACGGCATAACAATCAAAAACAGTAGCGGACATCGCCTGCAACCCGACATCAGAATAAAATATCCTAACAACCAAGGCAGTGTAATTATCGACTCCAAGGTATCGCTCATTGCATACGAAAAGTACACCTCAATCGAGGACAACGACAAACTCAAAAAACAAGCCTTAGACGAACACCTTATTTCAATAAGAAAACACATCGACAATCTCGCAAGCAAAAAATATCACGAGTACATCGAGGGCTACGACTCCACCATGATGTTCATTCCGATAGAACCGGCATATATCACGGCAATACAAGCCGACCTGTCGCTCTGGAAATACGCATACGACAAGCACATAATCCTAATCAGCCCCACAAACCTCATCGCAGTTTTGAAGCTGATAAAAGAAATGTGGCAACGCAAATATCAAAACGATTATGCTCTGGAAATTGCTCAACGAGGCGGAAAATTATATGACAAATTCGTAACCTTCATCGAGACTTTGCAAGACATCGGCAAACACATCAACAAGTCAAACGAAAGTTACGAAAAGGCATACAAACAGCTTACCGCAGGACGTGGAAACTTAATCCGACAAGTAGACCAATTAAAGCAACTTGGCGTGAAAACCGAAAAACAACTTCCGCAATCCTTAACCCAACTCGATGACGAGCAATAAAACGGCATAATAAATGTATTAATATATAGGTGCAACAATTTGAAAGATAATTAAGTCTAAAAACAAAGGACAAAAAACCAAAAAGATGAAATACAAAAGCCTCGAAAACAAAATAATACTTCAAATAATATTCCTCTTAACAACCGCACTGTCGCTAAATGCCCAAACAAGACCTATCCCAAAATTGGAGTTTGAAAGCATAGAAATTACAAATGTAGAAAATTGCTACGGCGATGCAACAGGCAAAATTAAGATAACCATAAAAGGAGGAACGCCCCCATTTAAGTACCTGAAATCAGCACAGGGCGAAAATCCGGTACTTGAAACATCTACCGATAGAACCCATACTTTTTCCAACCTTGCGGCAAATGTATATACTATAAAGGTCGAAGACGCTTTGGGCTTACATATAAAATCCATAGAAATAATAACTCAACCTAATGAGTTGCATATCGCAACATCCGAACACACAAATGTAACAGGTTGCCACGGCGACAACAATGGCACAATAACCATAACCGCCGAGCAAGGCACAGCACCATATTCATATCTAATAGAAAAAGACGGCACAGAAACATCAAGCACCTCGGGCGTATTTCAAAACTTGTCCGCAGGCAAATATCAAGTAGGTGTGAAAGACGGCAAAAACTGTGAAGCCGTTGGAAATATGATTGTTATAACCGAACCCGTCAAACTAAAAATAACATCAACATCATACCAAGACGTAAAACCTTGCTTCGGAGCTGCAAACGGCAATATCGAAATAAACGCATCAGGCGGAACACTACCCTTGCAATACAGCATCAACAACGGTGCAGACTATGCCCTCACATATTCTTTCTCGCAATTAGACGTAGGCAATTATCAAGTTTGGGTGAAAGATGCTAATAATTGCACCGTAACCGACAACAAAACCATCACAATCACCCAACCCCAAGAGCTTAAAATAGAGAGCGTTCAGAAAACAGATGTTGCAAATTGCTTTGGCGACCATACAGGCAAAATCGAAATACAAACATCAGGAGGAAGTGGAATTGTAAAAAAATCCATAGACGGCACATATTTTGACAAAAATATTTTTGACAATTTGCGAGCCGGCGAATACAATATAGAAGTAAAAGATGAAAGAGGCTGCACACAATCCCACACCGCCCCCGTCATAATTGCACAACCCGCCGAGCTAATCATAACAAGCGAGACTGCTAAAAACATCGAAAAATGCTTCGGCGACGAAACCGGCGAAATAACAATAAAAGCCGAAGGCGGAACAAACGACCTTGTATATTCCATAAAAGAACCCGTCGAATATGAAGCCAACGAAGGCAAATTTTTAAATTTACCGGCAGGCATTTATCAGGTAAAAGTAAAAGATGAAAACGGTTGTGTTACCGAAGGGAAAACTTACTCGCTTTCGCAACCTGCACCCATAGACGTATACGGCGTGGCAAAAACGGACATTGTTGGTTGCCACGGCGATGCTGCCGGCATCATCAATGTAATTGCAACAGGCGGAGTAGGCTCTTTGAAATACTCCATAGACCCCATAGATGAAACGCATTGGCAAGATAATCAAGAGATTACAGGACTGTTGGCAGGCACATACACCGTGTATGTCAAAGACCAAAATTCATGTAAAGCCACATACCCCCATGAGGTTATCATAGAGCAACCTCCCAAATTAAAAATAACAAATGTATCCACCCAAAACCCCTCTTGCTTCGGTGGCGAAGACGGTCAGATAACCATCGAAGCCACAGGCGGAACAGGCACGATAACCTACTCTGCCAATAACTTAAATTTCTTTAATGAAAACACCATACTCGACCTCAAAGCCGACACCGAATATAAAATTGCCGTAAGAGACGACAAAAGTTGTATTGACACCTTAAAAATTCCAGTAACATTAAACAATCCCCCCGAGTTGAAAATCGACAACATACAAGTCCAAGACATCAGCTCGTGCAATGGCGAGGCAAACGGCTCGATAAACATAATCGCATCAGGCGGAACAGGGCAAATCCAATATTCCGTAGAAGGCGGGGTAACTTTCTCAGAAAATCCCCTTGCGGAAAATTTGAAAGCAGGAAAATACATCATTTGGATAAAAGACAACAATAATTGCATAACCACAAACCCGCAAGAAACCGTAATCAACGAACCGTCTTTACTTTTGATAAACCAAGTGAAACACAATAACATCGAAACTTGCTACGGCGACAAAACAGGCAGTATCACTATTGATGCAATGGGTGGAACTTCTCCTTTACAATACTCCATAGACGGCGGTCAGACCTATGTCGCCAACGACGGCATATTTGATGAGGTAGCATCAGGTGTGTATAATATTTTTGTAAAAGATGCCAATGATTGTAAAAATACAAACAACAAGCCTATTGCAGTTTTGCAACCCGATACCCTTATTATGAAAGATTTGAAAGTGCAAAACATCAAATGCCAAGGCGACGGCGACGGACAAATCAGCATTATGGCAGAAGGCGGATTATTCCCTTGCTTATACTCGATAGACGGCGGTAACAGCTTCTCGGCAAGCAATGTGTTTGTAAATTTGCCTGTGGGCGAATATAACATCACTTTGAAAGATGCCAATAATTGCCTTCTTAAAGAAATTCGCAAAATTGAAATAATAGAACCACCTGCTTTAAAAATTGACACCATCATAAAACACGATGTTACAGATTGTTATGGCTATAAATCCGGAAGCCTTGAAATAAAAGCATCGGGAGGCGTACCTGCATATACATACTCTATAAACAACGGTACGAGCTATAATGACAATAACATATTTGATAATTTGAAAGCCCAAAAATACAAAGTAGCCGTAAAAGACAATAACCTCTGCGTAACAGAAAAGCAAGATTTTATAACTATAACCCAACCGCCCCAATTAGTCATAACCAAAGTGAACAAAGAGGACATTAGATGCCACGGCGAAGCCAATGGCAAAATAGAAATAATAGCAAAAGGCGGAAGCGGAAAGCTCGCTTTTTCGATAGACAACACCTTGACATTCAGCCATGAAAATGTCTTTGAGGAACTTCTTGCAAACACCTACAATCTTTGCGTAAAAGACTCAAATAACTGCAAAACCCCAATACTCCCGATGTCAATATATGAACCGCCAGCATTAGTCATTGATACCATCGACGTAAAAGATGAAGTCTGTATAGATGCCAACGACGGCAAAATAACAATACATGCCGAAGGCGGTAATCAACCCATTAGTTACTCCATCGATTCCATAAATTTTGTACACAGCCCGAGCATAAAAAATCTATCGCCAGGCAAATACGTTGCCACCATCAAAGACTCCAAAAACTGCATCTTGCAAAGTGACACCTTAGTAATAAAAAGCCCCAAAAACTCGGCAGTCTTTGAGATGGATACCTTAATCGGATGTAGTCCGCTTACCGTAAAATTTTCAAAACCTGATGACGGCACAATATTCCTCTGGGATTTCGATGACAAAACAACATCAGGTTTGCCAACCCCAACTCACACTTTTGTGAACGAAAGTTCCGCACCTCGAAAATACAAAATCTGGGCATACGCATTATCGGAAAACAGTTGCAAAGATTCAACTTCGCAAATAATAACAGTAGAACCAAAACCACAACTGAAATTTACTATCCAAGCCGATACGCTATATTTTCCCGAAACCACCGTAAAGATAACCAACCAAAGTAACGCAGAATGCACAAACTACAAATGGAATTTTGGCGACGGCTCGCCCACCTTCCCTTTTGAAAATATCAGATTACACAAATACAAAAATTGTGGAAATTATACAATAAAAATGTCCGCCGAAAACGACTGGTGCAGAGATACCATATTTACCAATGTCGCCATTTTGGCACACGAACCAATAATCCAATTCCTCCCGGACACAACCAATGGATGCTTCCCGACAACAATCAATTTCTCCAACACAAGTGAATACGCTTTGGAGTATGAATGGGATTTCGACAACAACGAAACCTCCAACGAGACAAGCCCTTCGGTAACATATGAAACTCCCGGAGAGTATAATGTAATCCTTTCAGCCACAGGGTATTGCGACTCTTTCAGTAAAGACAGTACGACCATAACAGTCTACAATTCGCCCATACTTAATTTCGACACCTACCCCGATACAATAATGCCACCCGACCAGCCGATACACTGTTACAACTATTCCGAAGGCTACGAAATGACCTACAAATGGTTGTTTGGCGACAGCACTTCTTCCACCGAAGAATCGCCCTTGCACTACTACAAGAAACCCGGCGACTACCAAGTGAAACTCATTTCGGTATCCGGTCATAAATGCCAAGATTCCTTAATAGGCACAAAAACGATACATGTTTTGCCTTTCGGCGAAATAGAATTTCCAAACGCCTTTACGCCCAACGGCGACGGCAAAAACGATTTATTCCGACCTGCAATCCACCAATCCATAGCAGATTACGAAATTTGGATATACTCTCGCACGGGGCAAGTCGTGTTCCACTCGCTGAAAGTCAATGAAGGCTGGGATGGCAATTTTGACGGCAATCCCGCCCCGCCGGATGTATATGTTTGGAAAATCGTAGGCAAGTTTGAAAACGGCATGCCCTTTGAACAAGCCGGCGATTGCACCCTGTTGAGGTAAAGTTTATGTTGAAAATAATTATGAAAAGGCAATCTATTTTATATATTTGTGAAAAAATAAAATATGCACATTAAGTACCTGAAATTACTTAACTTTAAAAATTATTCAGATATAGAAGTTGATTTTTGCCCGAAATTTAATTGCTTTACCGGGTTGAACGGAGTGGGAAAAACCAACATTTTAGATGCTCTATACTACCTCTCGTTTACCAAAAGTTACTTCAACAACAACGATAAATTGCATATAAAAAAACAACAAGATTTCTTTAAGATAGAAGGAAATTACGTTAATCAAAACAACAAAACCGAGAACCTCACTTGCATTTTTACCAAAGAAAAAGGCAAGGTTTTTAAGCAAAACGACAAGCCTTATAAACGCTATTCCGACCATATCGGCAAACTGCCGTCGGTGGTAATTTCGCCCGATGACACTCGCCTTATAACAGGCACCGGCGAGGAACGCCGAAAGTTTATAAACTCGGTAATTTCGCAGTACGATAAGGAATATTTGCAACATATAATCAACTATAAAAAGATTTTGCAACAACGCAATACTTTGCTGAAAATCAAGAATATACCGCTATCTCCCGATGATGCAACTTTGGATATTTACGATTTCAAACTAAATGAAATTGCTTTGGTAATTCATAAAAAGCGAACTGATTTTATCAACAGTTTGCGACCAATTTTTGAAGAATATTACAATTTTATAGCCGATGAAAAAGAGCAAATAAAGATGAATTACACCTCATCTTTAAATAAAAATACGATGTATGATTTGCTGAAAAAGTCGTTTGAAAAAGACCGAATTTTGCAGTACACCTACCATGGCATTCATCGCGACGATATAGATTTTTTTATCAATGATTTGAAAATCTCGAAATCGGGTTCGCAGGGGCAACAAAAAACTTTTCTCATAGCGTTGAAATTGGCACAGTATGATTTCTTGAAAAAAGTGAGTGGCAAAACGCCCATTCTGCTCCTTGATGACATCTTTGATAAGTTTGATAATCAGCGAGTAAGGCAAATTATACAACTTATACGAAACGAAAAATTTGGGCAAATATTTATCACTGATACTTGCAAAGACAGGATTACGCCGATTTTGTCGCAAAGCCAAACCGCCTATAAATTATTTGAGATAAGTGATAACAATGTGAATGAAATAGAGACTTTATGAAACGCAAAAATACCGAAAAATTAGGAGCAGTAATAGACCGATATCTAAAAATCATAGGAGCAGATAATCGCTTGAAAGAGATAAGATTACAGAAAAAATGGGAGGAGATAATCGGGCGAAATATTGCTTCAAAAACAAAAAAAATATCTATAAAAGACGGCACAATTCATCTTTTAATACCGTCGTCGATTGTGAAGAATGAACTAAGAATGGTAAAGTCTGAAATAATAAGGCGATTTAACGAGGCGGCGGGAGAAAATATTATCCGAGACCTCAAAATTTATTAATTCGGAATAATTTATATTATGCACAAGCCCAAGAACATACATATTTGCATGGTATCGGACATGCACCACATGTTTGACGACAGGATACATGCCAAAGAGGCGGTGTCGTTGAGGAAAGCCGGCTACCAAGTAACGCATATTTGCGTGGGCAATTTGGCTGAAAATTTTATTGATAAGAATGGTATTTGTGTGATACAACTTCCTCGTAAACAGTATTTTAGTAATAGGATTTTAAATTTTGTGTATAAAAAAATATTTGTAAAAAATCTTTACAAAAAAATGATGCAAGAGTGTAAAATGCTAAATGCAGATGTTTATCATTTGCACGATTATAAGCCTTTAAAACACCTTGCCAAATTGAAAAAAAACAAGCCTATAAAATTAATCTATGATGTGCATGACCCTTTCTTTCAGAATGTTATAGACTATGCCCCTAAGGGAAAAATAAATTCTTTCATTTATAAATTTTATTCAAAAATAATACAACGAACTGAGCGAAAATATATTAAATATTACGATGAAATAATAGTTACAGAACCAAATCTTGCGAAATATTACACCAATCGATACGCCGTAAAACCGCATATTATATATAACTACACCACTTTAAATTGCTCTTCGGAAGCCCCTCGCAACCCGATTTATGATGCTATATATGTGGGTGCAATAACGAAGCAACGAGCTGTATTACAGATAATTAAAGCCGTTGATTTGTTGAAATCAAGAGGCAAGGAGTATAAAGTTGCCTTTGTAGGCAAAATTGAATCCAAAGCCCTTGAAAATGAAATATATAAATATATCATAGATAAAAACCTAAATGAAAATATAAACTTTTTGGGCAGTGTGCCGTACGAAAAAATTTCCGAACAATACCTAAAAGCCAAAATCGGATTTGCCGTTTTCATGGACATTCCGACCCACCATATAATCATGCAAATCAAACTATTTGAGTACACTACAATGTGTTTGCCTATGATTGGCAGTAATTTTGGGCATGTAAAAAAAATTCTGGAAACCGACAAAACAGGTCTCCTTTGCAACCCCGATAATCCAAGCGAAATAGCCGACTGTATGGAGAAATTATCAACCGATGAAGAGCTTTATAAATCACTGTATAACAATGCTTTAAAAGTAAAAGACAAATACAGTTGGGCTATAATGGAAAGCGAGTTATTGCAGTTATACGCCACAGTATTAAAGTGATATGCAAGAGATTTTTGTCTTATAAGTTTTTGTCAATGATAATCCAAACTGTTATATTTTATTATTATATTTGTAAAAAAAAATAGATATGAGAGAGTTTAATACATCAGGTCCGAATATTCCGAAGAAACATTATACAATTCAAAGAACCAATTTGATAAAACAAGGTTGTAAATTGGTTGAGGATGATAGATATTTTACCATTTGGGCTCCACGCCAAACCGGAAAAAGTACGTATTTTAGGCAACTTGCCGAAAAACTCAATGAGCTAAATTATACGCCTGTGTATTTTTCGGTTGAGGGTTTTAATGATTTTTCAGTTGCCGCTACATTTCACACGTTTTGTAGAGAGTTGAAAGACCAGACTGCTATTGAATGGAATATCAAGACATTCGAGGATTTTGAGCAACAGATAACTGCTTGCAAAGACAAAAAAATGGTCATGATTATTGATGAAATTGAGAGTTTGAACCCTAAAATTTTCGGACAATTTCTGCATACCATACGCAATTTGTATCACATCAGAGCCAAGCATTGTTTGAAGAGTGTGATTTTTGTTGGCATTTCAAACATTGTAGGCGTAGTGAGCGACAATGCAAGCCCATTCAATATAGCTGATAATCTGAATGTTCCATATTTTACAGATGAAGAAGTTTTTGAATTACTCGGGCAACATGAAACCGAAACCGGACAGATATTTGACGAAAAAGTAAAGCGTAAAATATCCGAAATTACCGCAAATCAGCCCGGACTTGTAAATGGTTTTGCTCGACAACTCGTTGAAAATAACCCTGATAAAAAAATAATTGATTACGCTGATTATCTGAAAGTTGAGGATTGGTATCTAAATTTAACAATAGATAAAAATATAGCCAAT
>PDWI01023303.1_pt1 | contig 15559 bp, 12 predicted proteins | sample 1430891 | NCBI WGS metagenome assembly PDWI01 (sample SAMN01162508, study PRJNA174530) | Oral metagenome, whole genome shotgun sequencing project. | biome: Marine environment; feature: Marine mammal; material: Swab sample of the gingival sulcus; isolation source: swab sample of gingival sulcus... | reverse complement strand
GAGACACTCAGGAGCGCCGATCGCGTGCTGCAACTGGAGCAGGGTCAGATCAGTCAGGATCTGCGTCTGGTCGACGCCGGAGTTCGTGTCTCGACAAAGCCCTGACGCACAGCCCCGACGCACAGCCCTGATGTATACGCAGGCTGCCGCGTCGCGCACATCGGTTAGACTGGTGCAGGATATTGAGAGTGCCAGTGCTTTTCGATAGGATTCAGGCCATGTCCCGAGGGCAGGTTCCTGGCTGCTCTCGTTACCTCGATGCTGTCCAGAACCCACGGAAACGAATCGATGTTCAGAGACTTTGAGAAAGTCCCCAGCCGCTCGTCCTATCAACTGAAGTTCCTCCTCGCGGCTCTGTCGCTGGTCGCTCTGATCGGTGCCTGGATGGCGCGTTCGAACGTCAGTGACGAGCTTCGCGAAGTACGTGCCGAGCGCAACCAGCTGCAGGAGGAAGTCACCGGCATGACCGAGGAGCTCAGCACCTCGGCTGTCCGTCTCCTTGACCTCGAAACCGAAAAGGCGGCGCTCGAGGATTCGGTCAGCGATCTCAAAGGTCAGGTTACCGGACTCGAATCGGAAATGGCCACCATGGCCACCACCGACGCCGAAGCCGAAGTCGCGCATCGTCAGGCCCTCGAAGAGCGCGATCAGCAGATCATCACCCTGACGGACCAGATCAGCCAGTTCAAGGCCGAAGGTGCCGATTTCGAAACGCTGCTGACCTCGGCTACCGATTCGGCGCGCATGCTTGATGACGAAGTCAGGATGCTCAAGGAGGACTCGAAGCGCAACTGGTCACGCTGCAGGCCGATCGCGAGCAGCGCCTCGCCCGTCATGCTTCCGACCTCGATCAGGTGGAGGCGCGTCTGCAGTCGCTGCTCTCGACCAACAACCAGACCGACTTCGCGCGTCGCAACGCGGTTACGAGTTATCAGTCGCTCCTCCAGACCTACGATGCCGACACCGCACTCCTGAACGCCGAGGTGGGTGAACTCGAAGCACGCAAGCAGGCGCTCGAGAAGAACATCAGGAAGCTGAACTTCCGAGCGGAAACGGCCGAGCGTTCGCTCGAGATCACCCGCAACGAGCTTGCCACCACCGAGGAAACCCTCGACAAGACCGTTGCCGAACTCGGTGACACCCGCGCCGAACTCGACAGCACCCGCATCGAGCTCGCCGACACGAAAACCCGCCTTGGCGATCGTGAACTCTCGCTCGAGGATTCACTGAGCGCGTTCAACACCGAGCGAGATCAGTTGCAGGGCACCATCAGCGGCTACGAGCAGGAGCTTGGCCAGGTACGGGGCGAACTCAAGGGCGCGCAGCAGGAACTCGAAGCCACCGAGGCAGAACTGGCCAGTGCCAACGGCGAGCTCGAGACCACCCGGCAGGCGCTTGGCAACACGCGGGATCAGCTCAAGGTCACGTCGGAAGAACTTGTCGTTGCCCAAGGGGAACTCGAGTCGCGCGACAGCAACATGGCCGACCTGAACACTCGCGTGCAATCGCTCATGAGCACGACCGACAGCAGGGAGAGCGAGCTCGCCGCGCTGCAGACGCAGTACGACAACGACATCATCGCGCTCAACGCCGAAGTCGGTGACCTCGAAGCGCGCCGTGAGTCGCTGCAGCTGGAAGTCGATCAGCTCACGCAGACAACGGCCACGCTGACCGAGGAGCGCGACCAGGCTCGCGCGAGCCTTGGCGAACTCAAGCAGAAGCACGGCGAACTCGAAGCGCAGCATGCCGCAATTGCCGATCGCAGCAACCAGCTGGAATCCCGGGATGCAGAACTGACTGCACAGGTCGGCAAGCTCGAAGCTCAGGTCGAAGAGCTTGAAGGTGTCCGCACCGGGCTCGACACCCGCGTCGCGGCACTCGAAGACGACGTCGGCACGCTCCGCGAGGAGAACACCAGGCTCACCGCCGAGCAGGAATCGCTGCTCGCCGAGAAAGCGGCACTGGAAGGCGAACAACAGTCGCTGCAGGCTGCGCTCGCGCAACCGAGCGAGAAAACCACGGCTCTCGAAGCCAAGATCGGCGAACTGCAGGGGCGTCTCAAAACGCAGACCACCACGATCACGGATCTCCGTCGGCAACTCGAAAACGCCAGGGCCGAGGCCTCACCCGTTGAGTCAGGCGCCTTGAGCGAAGCCGCGCAGAATGAAATCAACCAGCTCCTGTCCACACTCGATACCCAGAACAAGGACCACGAAGCCGAACTCGTCGTCGCGGAGAATCTGCTCGATCAGACCCGTGCCAGCCTCAAGACGGTCGAAGACCAGCGCGATTCCCTCAAACAGCAGATCACCACGCTCGAAACCGAGAACGTCGATCTGGGCAAGCGCCTCGAGAAGCTTCGTGCCGAAAAGGAAACCGCGGCCCGACAGGTCGTGGTACTCACCGAAGAGCGCGATGGTCTCGTCACCGAGCGAAATTCGCTGCAGTCGGAGATCAAGACAGCTCAGGCCGACGCCGATGCGCGCGTGGCGAAAGTGAATACACTCATGAGCGATGTCAGCGGCCAGCGCGACCGGTTCGAAAACGAAGCGGTCGAGCTTGGCGCACGCGTCGGTGAACTCGAAGGACAGCTCGCGATTGCGAGCGAAAAGGATGCGCAGATCAGTGAACTGCAGAGCGCGCGTGACGAAGCACAGGCACGCGTGTCGCAGCTTGACACCCGTATCGGCGAACTTCAGGCTCAGATCGGCGACTTCCAGGGCCAGATCGACACGCTCAATGGCGACAAGTCTCAACTCGAGGAACAGGTCGTGGCACTTCGGTCCCAACTCGAAGAAAGCCAGAGCGTGCGCGCCGATCTCGAGACGCGGCAAACCACAGCGCAGGAATCCCGCAGCGCGCTCGAAACGCAGCTGGCCGAGGCGCAGGAATCCCGCAGCGCGCTCGAAACGCAACTGGCCGAGGCGCAGGAATCCCGCAGCGCGCTCGAAACGCAACTGGCCGAGGCACAGGAATCCCGCAGCGCGCTCGAAACGCAACTGGCCGAAACGCAGGAATCCCGCAGCGCGCTCGAAACGCAACTGGCGGACGCCCGGAAAGCCCACAGCACGCTCGAAAAACAACTCGCCGCTGCCAACGAGCAGAGTGCGACGCTCGAAGCGCGTGTTGCCGAACTCGATCAGGAAGCCGGTGGCCTCCGTCAGCAGCTTGGCGAGGTCGAGTCCAGCCGCACCGAGGTACAGGGGCTTCTCGGTACGCTGAAGACCGACAAGAGCGGTCTTCAGGAGCAGGTCACGACACTCGAAGATGAAAAAGGCAGACTTGAATCCGACGTCGCCTCCTATGAAGCCCAGGTCGGTGAGCTTCAGGGGCAGGTCACTGAACTGCAGGGTCAGTTGAGTGAACTGCAGGGCCAGGTCGGTGAACTCGAAGGGCAGGTGGCCACCGCCGAAACCACGGCGCAGGACCAGAAGGCGCTCGCCGAGAACCTTGCGGGAAAGATCGCCGCCCGGCAGCAGGCCGAAGCGAAGGCGGTCGAGGAGAGCGAGGCGCTGCTGCTCGAGGTGGAATCCGCGCTCAAGGCCGGTGGTGTCGAAGGCAGCACCGTGAGTCTGCGCCCCGACAACAGCGTCGTCGTCAACTTCGAAAGCTCGGCGCTGTTCGACTCGGGCCATGCACGACTCAATGCGGGTGGCCGCAAGATCATGCGCCGCGCTGCCGAGGTGCTGAACCGGTTCAGCAACAATATCGTCGTCGAGGGTCACACCGACAGCATTCCCGTGTCGGGTGAACTCGCATCCTACTACCCGAGCAACTGGGAGCTGTCGGTAGCGCGCGCTGCCAATACCGTCAACTTCCTCGAGCGTTCCGGCGTCAACCCCGATCGTCTCTCGGCCCAGGGCTTCGGTGAATACCGTCCGATCGCCGGCAATGACACACGCGACGGTCGTGCGCTGAACCGCCGTGTGGAAGTGGTGTTGAAGCCCTGATCGAGCGCTCTCCAGTGGTGCAGGGCAGCGGCCCGGTTCATGCCGGGGGCAAGCGAGTGACTGCCATTGCGGTGGCTCTCACGGGCGCCTCGGGCATCCAGTACGGCCTGAGGCTCATCGAGTGTCTGGTAGAGGCCGGCAGCGCCGTTCACGTGCTGATGTCGAGGCCTGCGCAGATCGTCATGGGCATGGACACGGATCTTCCCGTACCGAGCCGCGCAAGCGATGTCGAGCGCGAGTTCGGCGAGCGTTATGGTGCCGCCCCAGGCCAGTTGCGAGCCTACGGCCAGCAGGAGTGGACCTCACCCCTTGCCAGTGGTTCGGGGGCGCCCGAAGCGCTCGTCATCTGCCCGTGTACCACGGGAACGCTCGCGGCCGTTGCTGCCGGCAACAGCACCAACCTCATCGAGCGGGCCGCCGACGTGATGCTCAAGGAGGGGCGCAAGCTCATCGTCATGTGCCGTGATCATGCCGCCGAACCCTGCCTTCTACAATCACCCTGAAACCATCGAGGATCTTGTCGATTTCGTGGTGGCGCGGGTGCTCGATCAGCTCGGTGTGGCGCAGACGCTGATGCCGCGCTGGGGAATGGACGATGCCCATGAGTGAATTTTTACCGTTGTTTCCGCTGAGTGGCATCATCATGCCCGGAGGGCTCATGTCGCTGCGTCTGTTCGAACGCCGCTACCTCGACATGATCCGTGCATGCTTCCACGACGGCTCGGGTTTCGGCATATGCCTGATCCGTCAGGGCGCCGAAGCGGGAGAGCCGGCCGAGCCCTACCCCTGGGGCACGCGGGTGGCGCTGGTCGATTTCGACCAGGGGAGTGACGGTCTCCTGCATGTGGTGGCACGCGGCGACACCGAATTCGACGTGATCTCGCGGCACATGAACGACGACGGCCTCATCGTTGCCGAGGTCAGGGAGCGCGTGATCGAACCGGCAGACATGGCCGACGAGGCACTTGCGGATCTTGCGCGCAAGCTCGAGATGATTCTCGAATACCTCGATGACGAGCGCCCCTTCGTCGAGCGCGATCTCGACAACGCCGACTGGGTCTGTTACCGCCTCATGGAACTCCTGCCGCTGCCGCCCGAGGCGCGTGCCGAGCTGCTCGAATCGTCGAGCAACAACGAGCGCATCGCGCTGCTCTCGAACCTGCAGATTTCGGTCAGGTAGGGCGGCGCAGATGCACGTGGCGCACACCCGCGTGGCACAGACCCGTGCGGCGTTCAGAGCTGCTTCTCGAACACCTTCGAATTCCGCTGCCGGTTGTAGCTCTCGCGCCGTTCGGCCGAGAGTGCGTCGATACCCACTTCCCGGTAGCCACGCGCGATGAACCAGTGGCCCGTGCGCGTGCTGAGCACCCGCGCCTTCTGCGCGCCGCGCGATTGCGCGAGCTGTTCGAGATGGTGCATGAGTTCATCCGCGTGACCCTTGCCGCGGTACAGCGGGTGGGTGGCGATCGAGGCGATTTCGGCATCCCCCGCCGCATCGAAGAAGAGCGCCCCGCAGGCGATGATGCGACCATCGCGCTCGATCACCTGAAAGCGCTCGACGTCGAGTTCGAGTTCTTCGCGCGAGCGGGTGACCAGCACCCCGTTCTGCTGCAGGGGGGTGACCAGTTCGATGATGCCGCCCACGTCGTCGATGCTCGCCGCGCGGATCTGTGTCCAGCGCTCGGCCGTCAGCAGGGTGCCTGCGCCATCGGTGGTGAAGAGTTCGGCGAGGAGGGCGTTGCGGTTCTCGGGCGACAGGATGTGCACGCGCGGCACGCCGCCGTCAAGTGCCCGGGTGGCGTACTCGAGTGTGCAGCGAAAGGCGGGCGTCGCAGCCTCGGTCATGCTCCCGGTCATGCTGTCGAGTTGATCGACGCTCAGTTGCCGCACCAGGGTGCCTTCCGCGTCGAGCAGCATCTGATCGCTGAACAGGACGAGCTTGTCGGCACCGAGCGCCAGCGCCACGCTCGATGCCACGTCGTCGAGGGCGAGGTTGAACAGCTCGCCCGTCAGCGAGTAGCCGATCGGTGGCAGCAGCACCACATGACCGGCGTCGAGGAGGGCGTTCACGGCAGCGTGATCGACCGCGCGCACCGCCCCCGTGTGCTGGAAGTCCACGCCGTCGTGGATGCCGAAGGGCTGCGCGGTCAGGAAGTTCCCCGAGGACAGGTGTGTGCGGGTTCCGGCCATGGGCGTGTTCGGCAGACCTCTCGAGAGCCGCGCCTCGAGTTCGATGCGGGCTCGTCCCGCGGCCACGATGATGCGTTCGAGTGCGGTATCGTCGGTGACGCGGCGCCCGTCGACGATGAGCCCCTCGGTGCCGAGCGCCTCGTCCAGTTGCGCTCGCAGTCCGATGCACAGCACGAGTCGCAGCCCGAGCCGCTGCAGCAGGGCGATATCCTCGGTGAGGGTGGCCAGCACTTCGGTGCGGCGCAGGATGCTGCCCGGCACGGCCATGACGAGGGTGCTGCCGCGGTGTGCACTGATGTAGGGTGAAGCCTCGCGAAACCAGTCGATGCTGGTTTCATCAGGGCAGGCAATTTCGCTCATGCGCACTATATTAGGATTGATTCTGGAACAGATGTTGCGGTTTCCGATCCATCTGCTGCAATCAATCATCTGCCGGTGCCTCGTCACGGCGCGGCATCAGGGAGCCTTTCGACTTGAGATCAAACAGCTTGAACGGATTGCGTGGCCCGATGAGGCTGGTGGCCGCCACGGCAACAACCCTCGCCCTCGGTTTCATGTCCGGTGCCGGCCCCGTGTGGGCACAGGAGACGGCGACGCCTGCGGCCGGTGTCGATGCGGCCGGTGCCAGAGGGGCTGCCGATGCCGCTGCGCCGTTGCCCGACACCGCTGCCCCCGATGCCGGCGCCCCTGATGCCAGCGCCCCCGATACCGCTGCGCCCGATCCCGGCGCGCCCGATCCCGGCGCGCCCGATCCCGGCGCGCCCGAAGACACGCCGCCGGAAGCCGCTGCCCCCGGTACCGCCACGCCCGCCGCACTCACTGCGGAAAGCGCCACCGAGTCACTGTCCGGCAACTGGGCCGAGACCGTCGCCACGGCTGCCGAATCGGTGGTGTCGCTGAAGCTCTCGCAGCTTCGCACCTTCGACGACAGCCCCCAGGGTGCGTCCAGCGCCACGGGTTTCGTGGTCGACGCCGAGCGCGGCATCATCCTGACCAACCGCCATGTGCTCGGTTCGGGACCGATGCGCATCTCGGCCACCTTCCAGAATCAGGAACGTGTGGACGTGCTGCCACTGTATCGCGACCCCGTGCACGACTTCGCCTTCCTCCGCTACAACCCGGCAGACCTCGAATACGCGCAGCCTGCCGCGCTCGAGCTGCGCCCCGACAAGGTTCGCACGGGTACCGATATCCGCGTCATCGGCAGCGACGGCGGCGAGCAGCTCTCGATCCTGCCCGGCACCATCGCGAGGCTCGACCGGGAAGTGCCCGGCTACGGGCGCTATGGCTACAATGACTTCAATACCTTCTACCTGCAGGCCGCGTCAGGCACCTCGGGTGGCAGCTCCGGTTCCCCGGTGATCGACATAGACGGGGACGTGCTTGCATTGAATGCCGCAGCCAACAAGCGCACTGCCAGCAGCTTCTTCCTGCCGCTGCCGCGTATCCAGCATGCCCTGGGGCAGTTGCAGCAGGGCGAGGCGGTGAACCGCGGCAGCTTCGAGACGCTCTTTCGGCACCAGCCCTTCCGCGAACTCCGGCGTCTCGGTTTCGACACGGCGCGCGAAGCCGCGCTGCGCCCCGAGCATCCGGCGGCGAACGGTCTGCTGGTGGTCGAGCAGGTGATTCCCGGTGGCGTTGCCGACGGCAAGCTTCAGGCGGGCGACATTCTCCTGTCGATCAAGGGCGAGGCGGTTACCGATTTCGTGACCCTCGAAGGTCTGCTCGATGACGCCATCGGCCAGACACTGCCGGTGGAAGTGCTGCGTCTCGGGCAGGAACAAACGCTCGACCTGGACGTGGCGGATCTCCACGCCATTTCCCCCGCGCGTTTTCTCGAACTGGGCGACAGCATTCTCCAGGACATGTCGATTCAGCATGCCCGCGCCATGAACCGCCCGCGCGAGGGCGTGGTGCTGGCGGCGCCTGGCTACGTGTTCGCGCGCGAAGCGGTGCCGGAAGGCTCGGTGATCGTGCAGGTCAACGGGCTTGACGTGAAGCACCTCGATGACTTCATCGCCGCGGTGAAGGTGGCCGATCCGAACCGTCCGCTGTCCATCCGCTACATCGTGCCCGGGCAGGAATTCAGCAGCGAAGTGGCGCAGATCGACCTCGATGACCGCTGGTTCCGGAACCGTCTCTGCGAGCGCGTCGACGATGCGCGCTTCTGGTCCTGCGAAGCGGAAGAGATTCCGGCGCGCCTTGCCGCGGCGGTCGAGGCGACGAGCGTGCCGGATTTCGGCAACGCCCTGCTGAACCGCGTGGCGCCGGCGATGGTGCGCGTGGGTTTCGACATCCCGCATTCGCTCGACAACGTCTATGCGCGGCACTTCGTGGGCGTCGGCCTGATCGTCGATGCCGAACAGGGCCTCGTTGCCGTTGACCGGAACACCGTGCCGGTTGGTCTCGGCGATGCCGAGATCACGCTGTTTGGCTCGCTGATCATCCCGGCCGACGTCGTGTTCCTGCACCCGCAGCACAACATCGCGCTGCTGAAATACGCGCCCGACACTCTTGACGGGCTCCGCATCAAGCCGCTGAAACTCGCTGCCGACGACGAACTGCCCGAGTCGCTGACCATGATCGGTTATCGTCAGGACGGCACGCTCAGGGCAAGTCGGGTCGACGCCATCAATCGCCTGACCATCGGCTTCCCGAGTCCGGGGCTGGCCCGTTTCCAGCAGAGCGTCATCGACGTCTATGGCGTACCGAACCTGCCGCCGACGATCGGTGGGCCCATCGTCGACAACAAGGGCACCGTGCATGCGTTGTACATGAGCTTTTCCTTCGAGGACAACCGCGAGATCCATCAGGAAGAGTACGCTATGCCGGCGGCGGTGCTTGCCGAAGCACTGCGGCTGTATCAGTCCGGCGAGCCTTATCGCAGCATCGATGCGCGCTTCGGTTATCAGCCGCTGTCGCTTGCCGTGCAGCTCGGCCTGCCCGAAAGCTGGCTGGAGCGTTACAACACGCTGCCGCCCGAGCGCCGCCGCGCGCTCGTGATCACTCAGGTACTGCCCGACACCGAAGCCGCCGACAAGCTTCGCCCCGGTGATTTTCTCGTCGCCATCGATGGCGAACTCGTCAGCGACATCTTCGACGCCGAGAAGCATCTGCAGAAGGAACGCGTCGCGCTGACCGTGCTGCGCGCCGGCGCCATCGTCGACATCGACCTGCCGACCACGGCCGTCGACACCCTCGGTACCGATCGCATCGTGAGCTGGGGCGGGGCGGTCTTCCAGGAGAGTTTCCACGACATCGGCTTCCAGAAGGGCGTGAACTTCCCCGGTGTGTACATCGCCGATACCCTCGACGGCTCACCCGCGATCTGGGACGGGCTCTACCGCAACCGCTTCGTGACCGCCGTCGAAGGTCAGCCCGTCAGCAACCTCGACGAGCTTCTCGACGCCCTTGCCGCGCGGGGCCAGGACGAAACCACGCGCCTGACCGTCACCTCGATGAGTGGCCGCCCGAGCATCGTTGCCGTGCAACCGGAGTACAATTTCTGGCCTACCTTCGAACTGCGTCGCGAGGCCGATGGCTGGACCCGAATCGATCACGGAAGCTGACACCACTGCACCGCAGTACGACATTGCCGTCGTGGGTGGCGGCATGGTCGGCTCGTTGTTTGCCGCTGCGCTGGCGACGACCCTGTCGACAGCGCACACGCCACTGCGTCTCGCCGTCCTCGAAGCCGCCGCCCCCGCACCCTTTCCACCGGGTGAGGATCCTGCACACGACCTCCGCGTCTCGGCGCTGAGCATTGCCAGCGAGCGCATGCTCGATGCCGTCGGCGCCTGGCAGCGCATTCTCGCGCGCCGCGCCTGCCCCTACCGCGAGATGCTGGTGCGGGATGGTGAAGCCGGCGGGCGAACCCACTTTCACGCGAGCGACATCGGCGCCTCGCACCTCGGTCACATCGTCGAGAACCGCGTGATCCAGCTGAGCCTGCTCGAGGCGCTGGGCGATCTCGACGCGGTCGATCTCCTCTGTCCGGCCAGGTGGCGGCCGCTCACGCGTCCGCGAACTCGCCGGCATCGACACCATCGGCGCCAGCTACAACCAGCACGCCCTCGTGGCAACGGTGGCAACCAGAGCGGGTCAGCAGGCGATCACCTGGCAGCGCTTCGTGCCGAGTGGCCCCGAGGCGCTGCTGCCACTGACGGGCGCACGCGCTTCGCTGGTCTGGTACAACACGCCCGACGAAGTCGCACGCCTGCTCGCCCTCGACGACGATGCCTTCCGCGTCGAACTCCTCGAGCGTTTCCCCGCGGAACTCGGTGGCGTCGATGCCATCCTCGAACGCGGCAGCTTCCCGATCTCGCGTGCGCACGCGAGGCGCTACTTCAGCGGCCGCAGCGTGCTCATCGGCGACGCCGCACACACCGTGCATCCGCTGGCCGGACAGGGCGTGAACCTCGGCATGCTCGACGCCGGTGCCCTTGCCGACGTGATCGCCGATGCGCTGGCCAGAGGCCATGACATCGCCGGCGAGCGAACCCTGCGACGCTACGAGCGCTGGCGCCGCAGCGAGAACGAACTCATGATCCGCGTGCTCGACGGCTTTCATCACGCGTTCAGGACGCAGCCCGAACCGCTGCGGCGCATTCGCTCGGCCCTGCTGGACCTCGGTGACGTGCTGATTCCCGTGAAGCACCGGATGATGCGTCATGCGATGGGCGTCAGTGGCGATCTGCCACGGCTGGCACGATAGGGAAATCCCCCCCATCAGGGCTAGAATGGTCGGCCCATCATGGAACTCTCGAGAACCGCAGGATCCCAACCCATGCCCGATTACCGCTCCCGTACCTCTACCCATGGGCGCAACATGGCCGGTGCCCGTGCGCTGTGGCGCGCCACCGGCATGCAGGACGGCGATTTCGACAAGCCGATCATCGCCGTCGCCAATTCCTTCACGCAGTTCGTGCCCGGGCATGTGCATCTGAAGGATCTCGGCCAGCTCGTCGCGCGCGAGATCGAGGCCGCCGGTGGTGTGGCGAAGGAATTCAACACGATTGCCGTCGACGACGGTATCGCCATGGGCCACGGCGGCATGCTCTACAGCCTGCCCTCGCGCGAGGTCATCTCCGATGCGGTTGAATACATGGCGAACGCCCACTGTGCCGACGCGCTCGTCTGCATCAGCAACTGCGACAAGATCACCCCCGGGATGCTGAATGCCGCGATGCGCCTGAACATCCCCGCCGTGTTCGTCTCCGGCGGGCCGATGGAATCCGGGAAGGTCCGGGTTCAGGGCAAGGTCATCAAGCTCGATCTGGTCGACGCCATGGTCACGGCCGCCGACCCGAACAGCGATGATGCCGAGGTGAACGACATCGAGCGCTCGGCCTGCCCGACCTGCGGCAGCTGTTCCGGCATGTTCACGGCGAACTCGATGAACTGCCTGACCGAAGCACTGGGCCTCTCGCTCCCCGGCAACGGCTCGCTGCTCGCCACGCACGCCGACCGCGAACAGCTCTTCCGCCGTGCCGGGCGCCTCATCGTCGACATCACGCGCCGCTGTTACGAGCAGGGCGACACATCGCTGCTGCCGCGCAGCATCGCGAACTTCCGGGCCTTCGAGAACGCCATGTCGCTCGACATCTGCATGGGCGGCTCGACCAACACCATCCTGCATCTGCTGGCCGCGGCCGAGGAGGGCGGGATTCCCTTCACGCTCGACGACATCGACCGGCTCTCGCGCGTGGTGCCGCACCTCTGCAAGGTGGCGCCGTCCACGCAGCAGTACCACATGGAAGACGTGCACCGCGCCGGAGGCGTCATGGGCATACTCGGCGAACTCCAGCGCGCCGGACTGCTGCACGGCGACTGCCCGACGGTGCACAGCCCGAGCATGGCAGAGGCACTGGCGAGCTACGATGTCATGCAGACCGATGACGCCGCCGTGAAGGAGCTCTACCGCGCGGGCCCCGGTGGCGTGCCGACGCAGACGGCCTTCAGCCAGTCGCGCCGCTGGGAGTCGCTCGACACCGATCGCGAGCAGGGCTGCATCCGCTCGAAAGCGCACGCCTACAGCCAGGACGGCGGCCTCGCCGTGCTCTACGGCAACATCGCCGAGCAGGGCTGCGTGGTCAAGACCGCGGGTGTCGATGCCGGCATCCTGGTCTTCGAAGGCCCCGCACGCATCATGGAAAGCCAGGAGGAAGCGATCGAAGCCATCCTCGGCGGCAGGATCCGGGAAGGCGACGTGGTGCTGATTCGCTACGAAGGCCCCAAAGGCGGCCCCGGCATGCAGGAGATGCTCTATCCGACGAGCTACCTCAAGTCCATGGGCCTCGGCAAGGCCTGCGCCCTGCTGACCGACGGGCGCTTCTCGGGGGGCACCTCCGGCCTCTCGATCGGGCACGTCTCGCCGGAAGCCGCCGAGGGCGGGGCCATCGGGCTGGTCGAGGAGGGGGACATCATCGCCATCGACATCCCGGGCCGCAGCATCAACGTGAAGGTGAACGAGGCCACGCTCGCCGCCCGCCGCGAGGCCATGAAGGCACGTGGCAAGGATGCCTGGAAACCCGTCAACCGCACCCGCAGCGTCTCCCAGGCCCTGAAGGCCTACGCGCTGCTGACCACTTCCGCCTCGCGCGGTGCGGTGCGGGACGTCTCGCAGCTCGAAGGTTGAGCGCCGGCCGTATCACGGCAGACAGGTGAACCATGAACCAGGCAGACCAGGCCGAACCCGCCCCGAAGGGCAGTGACGCACCGGATCAGGCCGAACTCTTCGCGACCCTCGGCGAGCTGCGTGAGTCGATCCGCTCGCTGACGATGGCGACGATCGGCGACAACGGCGAGCCACATGCGAGCTACGCCCCCTTCGTCAACGATGGTCGGGATCTCGTCGTGTTCATCAGTGCGCTTGCATTGCACACGCGCGATCTTCTGGCGCGCCCGCAAGCCTCGGTGATGCTGATCACCGACGAGGCCGACAGCCGCCAGATCTTCGCGCGCTCACGCCTGACCTACCAGTGCCGGGCCGAGGTCGTGGCTCCCGAGGACGAACCTTACACACCCCTGCTCGAAAGACTCGAAGCCCGTCACGGCAAGACCGTGGGGCTGCTGCGCTCCCTGCCGGATTTCACGCTGTTCCGCCTCGTGCCCGAATCGGGCCTGCTGGTGCTCGGCTTCGGGAATGCGCACCTGTGGCACGCCGGGAAGCCGGACGAGCTCACGCACGTCAGCCGCGCCTGAGGCCAGATCCCGAACCCGTTCCGAGAGCCAGTTCCTAAGGACACACGGCGCGTCGCCGCTAGCGGGCAAGGAACCCGCAACATCTCTGGTGACGCATGAATACTGGCCTTCTCGTGCTGCTGGCGCTGATCGTCGTGATCGGTGTGGGCATGGTGCGTTTCTACAACCAGCTCGTCGCGCGCCGCAACCGCTGGCAGAATGCCTATTCGCAGATCGAGGTGCAGTTGCAGCGCCGCTACGAGCTCATTCCGAACCTCGTCGAGACGGCGAAGGGCTACATGGCGCATGAGCGCGAGACGCTCGAAGGCGTGACCGCCGCCCGCGCGCAGGCGAAGGATCTCTGCGACAAGGCGCACGGAGCGCCCGGTGACGGCGCCGCGCTCGGCCGGCTGGCCAGTGCCGAAGCCCGGCTCGCGGGTGCGCTCGGCAGGTTCAACCTCGTGGTCGAGGACTACCCGGAACTCAAGGCCGATGCACGGATGCGCGACCTGAGCGAGTCTCTCGAAACGACCGAAAACCGTGTTGCCTTCGCGCGGCAGGCCTACAGCGATTCGGTGGAGGAATACAACCGCTACCGTCAGTCGTTCCCGGCCGTGATCGTTGCGGATCTGTTCGGCTTCCGGGACGCGATGCTGTTCGACATCGAGGACCCGGAAGCGCGCAGGCCCGTCAAGGTCGGTTTCGTCTGAGCGGCCGATTCGGTCGACAGCCTTCAACTCGCGCAGTCTGACATTCCGGAATCCGCATGCGGTACCACGTTCATCAGAAGAAGGCCGAGAACCGAACCGGCTGGCTGATGCTGCTCTTTGCCCTGCTGCTGTTCGGCATGGGCGTGCTCGTGCATCTGTTCGTCGTGTTCGTGACCTCGGCGCTGGGTGCCGAGAACGCCGGTTATCTGCACCCCTCGGCGCCGTCGATGGTCATGATCGCGCTGTTGTGGGGCGTCTCGATGGCCGGCATGGCCTTCCGCCGGATGGACGTGAAAGGCGGTGGCGCGGTTCTGGCGCGGCGCTTCGGGGCCGTGCAGGCCTCGACGCGTGACCGGCACTTCGATCAGAAGCGGCTCTGCAACGTGGTGGCCGAGATGACGATTGCCGCAGGGCTGCCGCCAACGCAGGTGTTCGTGCTGCCGCATGACAGCCACATCAACGCCTTCGTGCTCGGAACCGCGCCAGACAACTGCGCCATCGTCGTGACCCAGGGCGCGCTCGACGCCTTCGACCGCGCCGAACTGCAGGCCGTCATCGCGCACGAACTCGCGCACATCCGCAATGGCGACCTGCCGCTGAACATGCGCCTGCTGGTGGTGCTCGCCGGCCTTCTCGCGATCGACGAAGTCGGCGCGATGCTGATTCGCGGCGGCACCTTCTTCGATGAGCGGCAGGGTGCAGATCGTACCGCCGCGCCCGCGATGATCGTCGGGCTGCTGTTCCGCATTCCCGGCTTCGTCGGCTCGATGTGCGCCTCCGTGCTGCGCGCCGGATCCGTGCCGATCAGGAGCGTCATGCCCTCGCGTCCCCCTACAGCCGGGAGCTGCAGCATCTCTGTTTTCACAACGGCAGCCGCCTGTCCTGGCTTCGCCTGCCGCGGCTGCGCCATCTTTTCGCCACGCATCCGAGTATCGCAAGGCGCATCACCGCCATCGAGCCGCACTTCAAGGTCAAGCAGCGCAAGCGGCGCCGACAACGCGAAGCGGATCGCGATGGCCACAGGATCGTCGAGAGCGCGCGCGTGCAGGGTTTCGGTCCACCCGTTGAAATGATCGCTAGCGGATATGCGGCAGAACCCGGCGAAAACACCGTGCTGCACGGCGGGGATGCCGGCGACGGCCAGGCCAACGTCAACCGGAGCGGGCTTTCGGACCGACTGCTGTTGCTGCTGCCGAACCCCGAAAGCTGTCTCGCGCTGCTGTTCGCGCTGTTTGCCGGTGACGACAGCTTGAAGCGGCGTGAATACCTTGATGCGCTGACCTTCACCTTCAACGAGACGCTGTCCAGTCAGGTGAAGTCGATGCTCGAGACGATGCCGGACGAGATCCGGAACGACCGGCTGCGCCTGATCAAGTACGCCACGGCCAATCTCAACGGCAAGGTCGAGAAGAAGAACCGGCAGATCATCATGATGCGGCTCGAGAAGATGATGATCCTGTCGGGTCAGTACAGCCTCCAGCGCTATGCCACCCTGCAACTGATCCGCCGCAAGCTCGGCGTGGATTT
>PDWI01005924.1_pt1 | contig 15561 bp, 15 predicted proteins | sample 1430891 | NCBI WGS metagenome assembly PDWI01 (sample SAMN01162508, study PRJNA174530) | Oral metagenome, whole genome shotgun sequencing project. | biome: Marine environment; feature: Marine mammal; material: Swab sample of the gingival sulcus; isolation source: swab sample of gingival sulcus... | reverse complement strand
ACAGTTTCTACTTTAGTTTTCAACGTTCATCTCTTTTCACAACTTCTATATACTATCATACCCATTTTATCATGTCAATACCTTTTTTAAACTTTTTTTTAGGCCTCTCTGATAGCTTTTGCTGTGCTTTTTAAATATATAATATTTTTACCCTTTGGTCAACACTTTTTTTACAAATTTTCAATATTTCTTTCAATATCAATTGATTATCAAAATATGCAATTAAGACAAGTCTAGTAATTCTCTGTACTCCTGCCCTTCTTTGCTAATTATCAGTTTTCTCTCCGTTATATTATCACCTAAAAGAGCATTAAAGTAATATTCGCTTTCTTGTGCATCTTCATAACTTACCTGAATCAGCTTTCTTGTCTTAGGATTCATTGTGGTCTCCCACATCATCTCGGGTTCGTTTTCTCCCAGCCCTTTTGATCTATGAATCGTTACTTTCTTACCCTCTAACTTCTTCAATATCTGTTTCTTGTCCACATCATCATAAGCAAAATAGCTTTTGTTATCCGCTACTAATTCATATAGAGGTGACTCTACGATATATACTTTACCTTCTTTCAGTAATGACGGCGCTAATGTATAGAACATAGCAAGTATCAATGTTCTTATCTGAAATCCGTCAACATCCGCATCCGTAGTAATAATTATTTTGTCGTATTTTAAATCATTGATATCGAACGAATCAATATTTTTATGCTTAGAGTTTATTTCTATCCCCGTGCCTATCACCTGCATAAGATCCATAATAATGTCGTTTTTAAGTATCTTGCTATAATCCGATTTTAAGGTGTTTAATATTTTCCCTCTAACAGGTATAAGTGCTTGAAAAGATGCATCTCTAGAAAGCTTGCAAGCGCCAAGCGCTGAATCTCCTTCCACTATAAAGAGTTCCCGTTTTTTAGGATCCTTTTCTCTGCAATCAACAAATTTTGCTACCTTATTTGTAATATCCATCTTCTTAGAGAGTTTCTTCTTAGACGTTATCCTCGCAAGATCTGCCTTTTCCCTGCTTCTTTTGTTAATTAATATTCTGTCGATTATTTTTTCGGTAACTTTTTCATTTTCTAAAAAGATAACTTCTAAATTTTTTCGAATAACATCGGTTAAAAATTTCTTTATAAACGTATTGTTGATACTTTTTTTAGTCTGGTTCTCATAAGACGTTATGGTTGAAAACGAACTAGATATATAGATAAGGCTGTCTTCAACATCTACGAAGTTAATCATTTTTTCGTTCTTTTTATATTTGTTATATTTTTTTATAAACTTATCAATTTCATATATAAACGCTGTTTTTACAGCAGCATCGGGAGATCCACCATGTGTTAGTGCGCTAGAGTTGTGGAAATACTTTAGCGCGTTTACCTCATTATTAAATGTGAACGCAATGTCACATCGAACCTTGTAATCATCCCGATCATCTCTATCTCTACCACTGCCTTCATCACTTATAACATATATCGGAGTGAATTCTTGGTTATTTGATAATTCCTTTAAATAATCCTTTATTCCATTTTTATACTTATAAGTATAGCTACTATTATCTGGTTCATATTTAAAGTTAAACGTAATATTACTATTTACGATAGCCTGTTCTTTTAAAACATTGAGAAAATAGCTTTTTTCTATTTTTATATCCGTAAAAACATCTAAATCCGGTTTCCAGTGAATCTTTGTTCCAGTTCCAGCTACATTATCAGCTTCTTCTTTAAGGCCACCTATGTTCTTACCCTTTTTAAACGTTAAAGAGTATAATTTACCATCTCTTTTTATTTCTGCATTCATATACTCCGAACTATACTGAGTAGCACAAAGACCAAGCCCGTTTAAGCCAAGCGAGAACTGATAACTAGAAGAACTATTGTTATCATATTTCCCCCCTGCATATAACTCTGTAAAAAGCAATTCCCAATTGTATTTCTTTTCCTTTTCATTATAAGAGACAGGAATTCCTCTCGCAAAGTCTTCTATCGTTATAGAGTAATCATTGTGATAAGTAACGTTTATAACATTTCCTCTTCCTTCTCTCGCTTCATCAATCGAATTTGAAAGAATCTCAAAAAAAGAATGTTTACACCCTTCTAAACCATCTGAACCAAATATAACAGATGGTCTTTTTCTAACGCGATCAGCACCTTTTAACGATTTTATTGTTTCATCATTCTTTTTCTTCATCTTGTTCTTCATCTTGTTCTTCAACCTGCTCTTTTTCTTTCTCGTTCACCTTTATATTTAATATAATTTTTACACCACGTTGAACTTTCGTTCCCGGCTTAGGAAACTGTTCATCTACAATTTGGTCAGAAACATCATCCTTATAGTTATTTAAATAATAGGTCAGTCCTGCTTCTTCCATGATTTGAACTGCTCCCTCCGGAGTATTTCCTATAAGTTCAGGAACTTCAACCATCTTGCTTTCATCCACTTCTTCTTGCTTTAAGCCCAAGTACTTATAGGCATCCACTATTATATCCCTTGCGATAGGGCCCGCTGACTTTGAACCTGAACCTTTTCCGGTAGGAATATCTGCAATTACCAAAAGCGAGTATTTCGGATCCATTGATGGAGTGACCAAAAAATAAGATACGGTTACACCATCCCCATATTCTCCATTGACAAGCTGAACAGATGTTCCTGTTTTTCCACCTACATCAATTCCGTTAAAACCATCTTCCACTTTTGCCGTACCAACCTCAGCAGTAGATTTTAGTATTTCAAGGACCGTTTCCGCTGTCTTTTCACTAATGACTCTTCTAACAACCTCTTTTTCACTAGAAAATATGATATTGTTGTTCTTATCAACAACTTTTTTTACTATATGGGGTTTTACTAATTCCCCTTTATTAGCTATGGCATTAACTGCCGTAATCATTTGTATAGGTGTTACGGAATACGAGTGGCCATAAGTCATGGTAAATGTTTCTATTTTATGTGCTTCATTCTCATCCAAAATTAAAGGGAATTCTTCGCGTGGCAAATCAATACCAAGTCTATACGTTAGATTAAACGCTCTCATATATTTGTATAGCGTCTTTTTGCCAATGACATTTCCCATTTTCATAAGGGCAACGTTACAACTGTTATTAATTGCTTGTTCCACCGTTTGGCTTCCATGAGCGTAATCCTTGCTCCAACAATATAATCTTGTACCATCATTAAATTCAACAAATGTCTTATCCGCATTAAAAACAGTGTCTTTGCCAAACAATCCCTCTTCAATACCTGCAGATACCGTAATAAGTTTGCCTACACTTCCTGGTTCATAGGTCCAAGATGTCGTGTAATTCATTTTTCGTTCGTTAACTAAAGCTTTTTTTTCTTCTTCGGATAACTGCGCAATTTCTGGTTTGTATTCATCAACTAAAACGCTATCATCATTTAAGTTAAAACTTGGGTAAGACCCCATAGCTATTATTTCTCCAGTTTTGGACTCCATTAAAATAGCAGTAGCTCTTCTGGCGCCAGTCTTCTCTACCCCTTTTTTGAGAGACTCTTCCATATATAATTGCATAACATCATCTATTGTAAGTACAACGTCATAACCATCCTTTGGCTCATACTTTTTCACTCTCTCAAATGCAAGTTCAGAACCAAGCCGGTCAGTTTTAGACACAATTCTACCATTCACACCAGAAAGCTCTCTGTTCATGCTATATTCAATTCCACCTTTTCCATTGCCTTGGCTATCCACCCATCCTATGACAGACGATGCAAGCACGTCAAATGTGTAGTGTCTTTTTGTTTCTGGATAAATACCTAACCATTCTATTCCAAGTTTTTTTATTTCATCAATTTTATTTTTAGGAATATTATAGCCTAATTCCATAACAAAATTTTTGTTGGAATATATTTTTTTGTTAAATCCTTTCGCATCAATTTTAACTATATTATTTAATTTTTGTATGGTTGTCGCTACTTTTTTTCGTCCTTCAGGCGTCCTTACGTGATCTTTAACATCTTCATATCTAACCCACATAGAATAAACCACTTCATTACTAGCAAGCAAGTTCATATTTCTGTCATAAATCATTCCTCTTTTGGGCTTCCTATAGATATCTTGGATACTAAGATTTTCTGCAATTCTTTTGTATTCTTTATAATCAATAACCTGAAGTTTAAAAGCTCTAAGTAATATAACCAAAAAAACAAGACATATTAAGCCTAAAGCAAAATACATCTTTTTGTTCAATCTGTTCTTCATATTTCCTCTCAATTATTATTCGCTGTTGCGCTAGGCTCATTATCTACTATAACACTAGCTACCCCATCTTTCAATGTATATTTTTTATTTATCGTAATAGTATTAACCTGAGCTGCTGATGCAACACCTAAACCGAGCTCTTTTGCTGCAACGTTTTTTATTAAGCTACTCTGCGTTTTTTTATCTATTTGAGCCTTTAATTTTTCAATATCTCTATTAAGCTCAGTGATTCTAGCATGTAAATTGTTGTTTTCATATTTCATATTATTTATTTTTATGTATCCACTAACTATGTTGGCAACAATTGCAACAACCACAATTATCATCGCGAAGATAAATAAAATCTCTTTTATCTGTCCTCTTTCCGCTTTTTTTCTCTTTTTCTTTTCGAATAGAGCTTTTTTCTTTTCGATATTTTTATTATATTGTTCATCAAACTTTTCAAAATTTAATCCCATTTTTATCACCATTTCTCTATGATTCTTAGTTTTGCAGATCTACTTCTCGAATTGTCTTCCAATTCCTTATCACTAGCTACTATTGGTTTTTTAGTAACTATCTTTACTTGCTTTTCCTTATTGCAGTTGCAAACCGGATATTCCGGAGGACAAATACAACTTTTCTCTAAAAATTTAAACTTTTCCTTCACTATTCTATCTTCTAATGAATGAAACGATATGACTAAGAGTCTTCCTTTTTCGTTGAGCCTGTCCACTATCTTTTCTATCGTTTTATCGATTATATTGAGTTCATCATTTACTGCTATTCTTATAGCCTGAAACGTTCTCCTTGCCGGATGTTTATTATCTCTAGCGCTTGCAGGAACAGCCTTTTTTATAACATTCACTAAATCTTCAGTTGTTTTTAAAGGTCTCTCTTCTACAATAAATTTAGCTATTCTAGCCGCCCAGTTTTCTTCTCCATACTCTTTAATAATTCTTGAAAGTTCTTCTTCAGAATAATTATTTACAATATACTGCGCATCGATCTTTTGGCTTTGGTCCATCCTCATATCTAAGATAGAGTTCGTATGATAACTAAATCCTCTATCGACATTATCCAATTGATAGCTAGAAACTCCCAAATCCATTAAGACTCCGTCAATCTTCTCAATTTCTAACTCATCCAGTATCATGTCGAAATCTTTAAAATTAGCTTTTGCTAATACAAAATTTGGCGAAATCGCTTTTAATCTGTCTAAACTATTTTTAAGCGCCTCTTCGTCTCGATCGATTCCAATCAATAGGCCGTTTTCCAACCTCTTCAAAATTTCCGATGAATGGCCAGCGCCACCTAATGTCAGATCTAAATACACGCCATCTTTCTTTATATTTAGTTTGTCTATACACTCATCAAGCAAAACACTTGTGTGCTTATAATCCATTCTTTTCTCTTTCATTTAACCTTGCGTTTTGTTCTTCTCTACTATAGTTTTTATCAATGTAAAGTTGTTTCAATCTACCTTCATCCCAAATTTCAAAGTGTTTAAACTTACCTAGTAGTACAACTTCTTCATTGAGACCATATACATCTCTTAAATTCTGTGGGATTAAAATTCTGTTTTGAGAATCAATCGTAACGGTTGTCGTATGTTCCGCTACATCGTTTAGAAATAATTGAAAGTCAGGATCATGTTGTTGCATTTCATATAACTTTTCGATCATTTCATCAAATTGTTCCTGAGTATACACTCTTAAGGCATCTTTCATGGTATTAGAAATAGTTAAAACAACTTCATCATCTAGAAGCTTTCTAAACCTTGATGGTATATTTACTCTACCTTTTTTATCCAAACTATGAACATATTTACCTGTAAACATTGAACTCATATTAATCTACCCACTATTGTTTTCTTACTATTGTCTTGTGAGCCACTTTAACCCACCTTTATTACATTTTACCATAAAAAAAAAAGCTTTCAAGCTTTTTTTTAAACTTTTATGAAATTTTTTATTGTTTCTTTTTTCGCATTAAGAAATAGTATAATATCATGCTCAACAGAATAATGAAAACACTAATTAACTGCGCCACTCTAAACGATCCAAGCATTAAACTGTCCGTTCTTAACCCTTCTATAAAGAAGCGTCCTAATGAATATAGCATTGCATAAATAAGTAATATTTGACCATTAAACTGTTTCTTCTTATATAATACTATAAGCAATACAAAGATAGAAAAGTCCCATATAGACTCATATAAAAATGTTGGGTGTACTTTAATACCATCAACCATTATGCCCCAAGGCAAATCAGTTGGTCCCCCATGCGCTTCAGAATTAGCGTAATTCCCCCACCGTCCAATAGACTGAGCCAAAATCAAGCCAGGAGCAACCATATCTGCCAATTCCAAGAAATTTACTTTTTTAACCTTACAGAAGATATATCCACTAATTCACCCAGCTATTACACCGCCATGTATTGCAAGGCCTCCTCCTCTAATATTAATGATCTTATAAAAATCCCACGCGTAATTATCCCATTCAAATATCACATAATAAAGTCTAGCACCTATAAGGCCAGAAGGCACAACGGTCAATAATAGATCTAGAATTAAATCTTTGTCATATCCTTTTTGCTTCGCATAGTTCATAACGATATAGCTAGCAAGCAAAACTCCTGTAGCCATAAAAATTCCATACCAGCGAACTTCTATTCCCAAAATCTCAAAAGCAATTGGATTCATCAGTCCTCCTTTCTACCTATTACAGATAGAACCTTTTCTCCATCAAAAGTTATATTGTAATCAGCTATCTTTATGTTACTAACAATAGTACTATAATCAAGATAACTGATATCAAACATATCTAATTGTAAAAATGTAAACGCACTTGAACTGATAGAATTAAAAGAAGATAAAAATCTACCAAGCATTTTTCTCTTGCTCCTGTTGACATCGTTTTCGCTGATACCATTTTTATAAAACTGAGTTATCGCTTCATCGATTCTCTTTTTTAGCTCGATTGGATTATTGCTTTCTCCATCAAAACATATATTACTATAGTTATCGCCAACATTATATCGCGCATTAAAATCTATAAAAAGGCCACTGGTGTAAGCCGACTTATAAAAACTACTGCTCTGACCAAATACAACATCTAACACAATATCATATGCTATTTTTTGTTCAAACACACTCTTTTTATCACCAACAAAATCAAGTTTTATAATATAAGTATATGACTGGAGAACATCTTTTTCTTCATATATATAATCCTCCGAGTCCTTGGCTTTATCAAAATCAAATATAACCTTAGGTAAATTTTTCTTATTGTGATAGAATTCCGGTACATTTTCTATCATTTCAAGTACTTCTTTTTCTTCAAAATCACCTGCAATGATTAGAGACATATTCGACGGAATATAGAAATTATCCATAATTTCATCCAACGTTTTCATGGTTACATCTTTAATACTTTCTTTCGTCCCCGCAATGTCTTTGCCTACTGGGTGCACCGGATAAAGTTTGCTTATTGCATTGTAGTAAGACTTATAGGTAACATTATCAAGATACATATCTATCTCTCTTGCTATGATGTTTTCTTCCGCCCTAATTCCCTTCTCAGTATATTTTCTTTGAGTTGGGATTGTAAGTAAAAGTTCTAAACATTTATCAAAGTTTTTTAGTGTTTTAAAATAAAAGCAGGTATTTATGTTGCTGGTAAACGCATTTACATCAGCGCCATACTCTCCCATTTTTTCAAATATATTTATGTCTTTGTTTTCAAACAGTTTATGTTCTAAAAAATGAGCTGATCCTTCAGGATGAACTATAAGCTCACCTTTACCATTAATAAATTTAGTGCACATACTGCCAAAATTGCAATTAACATATGCTCCCTTTGTGAAAAACCCTTTTTTGGGAATAAAGATAACTCGAAAACCAGAATCAAATATATATTCGCTATAATGTTCCTTTATCACATCGTTCTTATATCTATTGATCTTCATTTGGTACTCCCTCTAAATAGAACTCTGTATTTTTATGCATCTTTTTAGAAACCCGTATGATATCAGCAGCACTAACATCATTAATTTTTTCTATCCTATCGGTTATATCATCAGACAGGCCAAAAAGATCTTTTAAGAAAATATAATCAATGCTTTGCAGCTGCGCATCCTCAAGACTCTTTAAACTATTTATAAATTGAGTTTTCGCTTTTGTTATATTGCTTTCGTCAGCAATGTACTTATCAATGTTAGAAATGATACCATCAATCTCTCTAGCAACAACATCGTAGTTCTTTGACTCCATTCCTAGATTTAAAAACATCATATTCCTAAATTTATCATATATTGTATATATATAGTAACAAAGATTCATTCTCTCTCTTACTTCATTAAATAATACGGAATTAGAACCGCCGCCGATTATAATACTAAGAAGCGCCGCGGCATATTGATCCTTTGTATTAAAGTCTATGTCAAAATAATACGCTCTTGTAAATATACTCTGATTATTATCTTTTTTCTCTACATATTTTTCAAAATTAGTTCTATCTAATCTTGTCGAGTGCACATTGTTTTTAACTGTATTTATCTCATAATGGTCTTCATATGCACCGTGATAATAAGTGTAAGTTTCCGCATTCATTAAAACATTATGATAAAAATCTGATAACTCTTTATTCGTCACATTTTTTGCAACTCTTTTAGAGCCATACTTATACACTCCTAAAGCATCGCTTCCGTAAACACACTCAACCAACCTTCTATGAGCATAACCAGAAATATTTTTTTCTAAGCTACTAAACTCGAGAATAAGATTTTGTTTCTCATTATCAAATACTTTTTGATCAAAAAGTCCATCTTTTATATTGGGATTGTATAAAATTTCATGAAAGAATTTCTCCGCTTCTTTTGCAATATTAAAATCACATTCTAGATGTGAATTGCTTGGAAATACCATTTTTGCTTCAAAGATTAACTTGTCTGCAAATTTATTCATGTCAAAATATAAAACAGAACCATATAAATCTTCCTGTTTTCTATTAATCTCTTCGATTGTCTTATATTCTCTAGAACTGTTGAGTAACACTTCTGACAAAATACTTCCCAATACAGCGTTTTTATCAGAAATTGGTAAAACAAAATATTTAGCCAATATATTTGTTTTGAACTTGCTTCCATACATTACTCTTTTCACTATGTTTTTATTCAAACGTTCCTCCTCGCAACTCAACATTATAACACTTTTTTTAAGTTGATTAAACAATAATATTGATATATAATCATTTACTAGAGGAGTTAAGAATGAAATTAGGAATAGTTGGCCTACCCAACGTAGGCAAAAGCACATTATTTAATGCAATAACAAATGCTGGAGCTCAAAGCGCAAACTACCCATTCTGCACAATAGAACCAAATATGGGTGTTGTCGATGTACCAGATGAAAGAATAAAAAAATTATCCGTAATGAACGCTTCTAAAAAAGAAGTTCCTGCTTCTATTATATTCTATGATATAGCAGGACTTGTAAAAGGAGCTTCTAAAGGAGAGGGCCTTGGAAATAAGTTTTTATCTCATATAAGAGAAGTAGACGCCATAGTCCATGTTGTAAGATGTTTTAGCGATGAAAACGTAGTTCACGTCGACGGTCAAATTGGCGCTAAAAAAGACATTGAAGTTATAAACCTTGAACTGATACTATCCGACTTAGAAGTGATAGATAAAATAATAGCTAAAGTAAGAAAAAACGCCAAAGGAGATAAAGGAGTTTTAAAGGAACTGGCATTATTAGAACGACTTCATGAAACGCTATATAACGAAAAACCGATTAGAGCGTTAGACTTAACTGATGAAGAAAAGAAATGCATAAAAGGATATAATTTGTTAACCGCTAAGCCTACAATATATGTTGCAAACATTGACTTAGATGATGAAAATCCTTTTTATGAGGAACTGAATGAAATCGCAAAAAGCGAAGGTGCAGAAATAATCGAAATTTCGGCACAAATCGAACAAGAACTATCTGAGTTATCTGCTATAGAAAAAAAAGAGTTTTTAGAAGAGTTAGGGCTAAAGGAATCAGGGCTTGAAAAGTTAATAAAAGCAAGTTATAAGCTTTTAGATTTAATATCATTTTTTACGTCTGGTGAAATGGAGACAAAAGCGTGGACAATAAAAAAAGGAACTCTCGCTCCTAATGCTGCAGGTAAAATCCACACGGATATACAAAAAGGCTTTATTAAGGCAGAAATTATAAACTACGATGAATTAATTACCTTCAAAAATCTAAACGAAGCAAAAGACTCAGGCAAACTTAGACTTGAAGGAAAAGAGTATATCATGAAAGATGGGGATGTCGCTCACTTTAGATTTAACGTTTAAAACTAAAGCGAATAGATTTTCTTTATGAGTTCATCACTAGCTATGTAGATATCACTTTGATTATCAAAAACATCATAAAAAAGTCGATCTAATTCCGAGCAGCCTATAAGCACCGGAACATCACCAAGTCTTTTAGAAATGGAATTAATTGTGTCTAAGCAAGTGCTAGGCGCAATTTTTTTACCTTTCTTCAACTTTATAATCCAATCCATTATCATATCCAACTCTTCATCTGTTGGATACAAGATCTCTATTCCATTAGAATATTTGTTGTAGATTTTAGACTTAGCTGTAGCCTTTGTCGATATGATGAGCAACCTTTCTATTTTCTTATTTTTCATATGATTCATTGCTATTTTAACCATATTTAAATATTTCGCTCTTCCATTTACTATCTTGTCAAAATATAGATGAGCAGAACTACTTAATAGAACGATAACATCACACCCTTGCGCTATCAGACCATCTCTAGACTTTTTTATTTCACTGTAAAACGTTTCTTTCCCATTTAGTATATGATCGCTTCTATCTGGTATCTTTGAGTTAGAGTCTATTATAACCCTCAAATGATCTTGATCTTTTTCAAAGTTTCCATATTCAAGCAATCTTTTATAAAAATATGCTGTAGATAACGGTCCCATTCCGCCAATAAGTCCTAGTTTCATAATTCCCCTCCCTCTAGTTCATTATACATCATTATAAGCAAATAAAAAACCTCTTAACTAAAGTAAGAGGTTTAAAAAACTAACAATCTGTTTTTTTATCTGCGATATAGCCTTCCGAAGTCAGTATTTCTAAAGCTTGCTTCTCATTTTTGTCCGATACTAAAACAATAGGACCCGTACAGCCCATGCCACTTTCAGCATAAATTCCTTTACCCCAAAGTACTTGAACCGCATCATCAAGTTCCATTATATCAATTCCACTGAGTTGAGCTGTCACGACTTCTTTATCTGGCATACTAACTTCTTCAACTGTTTTTTCTTTGGTTTTATTTAAAGACATTGCGATATCTTCAAGACCTGCTTTATCCGCTTTTTCATATTCACTCTTAGCTAAGGAATTAATTCCACCTTTTACGATATGAGAGCCATATAGTATAGCATTAGCTACTACAGGTGAACCAGACGCTCTAGATAGTATTAATACATTCCTATCATAGTTCTTGCCAACACCTGGCCCATAACCATATCCAAACGCTTCATAGCTTCCCCCAGTTTGATATGAAGAGAACACTTTCATCAGCAGGTTACCAGTTAAAGAGTCACAAACCATTACATCTGGAGACGCCATAAGGAGATCATTTCCCCTCATAACAGCACCACCATCTGCTCTTTTTGACGTAGCAAATTCAAAATCAAAGCCGTTTTCTTTTAGCTCTATTAATGCCATCTCAACTTGTCTAGCACCATCTAAATTAAGAATACCAACTTTAGGTTCCTTTATTCCAATGCTCTTTGCAGTAATAATACCTGCAACCGCATTTCTAAGCATTGCTTCTACTCTGTTTGTAGCAGATGTACCTGTTGTTGTAGAAATTATCATTTCTCTACCATTTGCAGGTGCAATCACCCTACCAACAGTTGAAACACCTATTGGAAAATTATAGTGCATCGTAACGCAAGCATCGATCTCCCCAGAATCTAAAAGCTTTTCCATAACTTTGTATTGCTCATCTTCCGTTTCAGCTAAGTACTCCTTAAGCTCTGTATCTTGCTTTGGTCCAATAAGAACCACCTCAACACTAGAATCGCGTTTAGCGGCTAATAAGGCGCCGTCCACTAAGTTTTGAACGCCATGTTCACTACCCAGCAGAGTAAGACCAATAACAGCTTTTTTACCGAAGCTTCCACTCTTTATTCCATCAGCAATATCATTGAAAACTTCACCTATTTTTTTATTAACTGAATTATTCATCTGTTTTACCCATTAAAGAACTTGCAAAATCTTTCATAGCATCTGCTATTAATAATTTGATTTGCTCTTTCGATACACTACCCTCTTCTGACATTTCGCCGCTATTCTTTTCTATGATAACGGAAACACCATCGAATAGGTTTGTCATTCTTCCTAGGAATAGCGATCCTTTTCCAACGATCATCGCTCTATTAACATTACCACTCATCATGTCTTCTCTTATAAACCCTAGATAAGGAACACCTGAAGGAATATGTCCTTGAGTAGGAGCCCATCCCTTAAGCCCGTGCTTAAGTATAAAGTCTTTAAGCTCTTTCTTTTCAAGGTCTCCTCTCTTAACGCCAAGCGAACCAATCATTTTATAGTTCGCTTCAGGAACATCACCTGCACCGGCTGGCTTAGTAATATCAGGATTCTGCATTTCTACAGAATATACATCGATGTCCGTAATCTTCATGTTCGCTTTATCGAGTGGATTAGTAACTAAGGCAGAAATAACACCCTGTGGACTTGCGCCAGTACCAACGGTATGCTTACCAACTAAATCCGTTCTAACAATAGGGCTAACGCCATCATTTTTAGAGATAAGAATAGCGAAAGATCCCAATACGTCTTCAAGCACAGGCATTTCTTTTTCTACGTGCTTTTTACCATTCATACCAAGTTTTGCAGTCGCTCCACCAGCAACTATTACAACATTATCGTATACACCTGCTTTTACAAGCGCTGACGCTTCAATTAAAGCATGTACTGGAGCAGCGCAAAAACCTCTTGTATCTGAACCTGTCGCATTTAAACATCCTGCAACTTCAGCGATACTCTTAGCAAAGTTACCGCCACCTCTTTGGTTCATATCACCACAAGCCTCCTCTGAACATTCGATGACATAATCGATTGTCGTTGGAGAAATATTATTATTTTTCAATAGATTGATTAATGCTAGTGCACCAGATGCTTTCACAACAAGATTTTCCATCATTACATGTGATGTTAAGTTAAGGTCAACATCGTGCGCTCTACTAACACAACCTACAATTTTCTTTTCATAATATAGTGGCTCCGCACCTCTAGATTCTATTTCTTCATTTATTTTTGAAATATCTGAACCTTCTGTCATAGACCCATCTATATATTTCGAAACCTCATTAGCAATTGATGCTTGAAATTCTTTTTCCAATAAAACGATACCAAAAACATCTACCGCTTTCATAAGTCCGATGAATACATCTTCTCTAAGTATTACACCATTCTTACCTTCAGGCTTATTCTCAAATTTTTTGTCAAACCAAGGCATTTCAAGACCATCCAATTCTCTAGGATGATTATTTCCTATATAAACTTGGTTTGGCGGATAAGTAACAACTTCTTCATAGCTTCGTATATGTTTTTCTATCTGCTTCAAATAGTCAGAATCAGGATTAACCTGTTTTTCTACCGTTTGTGTTGTACCTGCATGAACAATCATGTCAGGTGTATGCACAAGGCTATACGAACTAGCCTTCACTACTGCATATGACATATAATGCCTCCATTTCTTAAAAAGAGGGTTTAGAACCCTCTTCTTTAATCTTCAAATACTGTCTGCCCTTCTACTTCTGTTTGTAGCGCTTTAACAGCCTTATCAACTATTCTTCTCCTTAATGCTTTTTCTTCATCAGGATCAAGCGCTGGATTACCAAGTGGATGTGGAATAGCGATAGCTGGTACTATTCTATTCGCTCCTACTGTTAGAGAAATAGGTACTACTGTACAAACATGAACTACTGGAATTCCAGCTCTTTCAATTTCTTTTACCATCGTTGCACCGCAACGTGTACAAGTACCTCATGTAGAAGTTAAAATCACACCATCAACTCCAGCTTCAACAAGCTCTTTACTGTATTCAGCAGCAAACTTCTTAGCACTAGCAACAGCAGTACCATTACCAGTTGTAGTGTAGAAATATTCATAGATGCTTCCTATTTTTCCTTCTTTTAAGATGTCTCTTAATACATCAACAGGTAAAACACGGTCAGCGTCTTCATTTGCATAAACAGGATCGTATCCACCATGAGCAGTTTCATGAGTTTCTGCTGTTAAATTATCAAATTCAGCAATTGAATACTTACCATATTTAGATGCAGAAGATGACTCTATATGATCTGGGTTACCTTTTGGTACAATACCACCAGATGTAACTAAAGCTATCTTTGCATTTTTCATATCTTTGATAGCAGGATTTGGTTCAACTCTATCAAAGTTAGGCATTGGATATTCTGTTTCAAACTTCTCACCTTTAAGCTTCTTGATAAGCATATCAACAGCTCTCTGCGAACCTCTCTTCTCAGCAAAGAAATTTTTTCTAATTCCCCTTGCGAAGTAACCTTCTTCTGAAGGTGATAGAATTTCTTCCCCTTTTGCTATTTTTAAAGCAAACGGAGCAATTGATTTTATAGCTCCTCGCATTCCAGCAGCACTATTTTTTGTGCTTATGATATATAAATCTTTTTTATACATATCAACGCCTGGATTTTCTTCATACATTCCTGTTACTACAGGTATTCCTATTTTATCGCTTACTGCTTTAGAAATTGTTCCGCATGCAACACCATATCTTCCAGCGTTAAATGCAGGGCCTGCTACAAATAAATCTGCATTCAGTGATTTAACCATGTCTAATATTTCAGCTTCAGCTTCTGCTAAATTTTCATTAAAATATGAATCACCACATATTATCGTAGCTACTATTTCAGCTTCTTCACCAAATCTTTTTTGAAGTTCTATGCCTGGGCCAACAACTTCTTTACGTAGCTCTGGCTTATAATCAGCCTTTTCTTCTCCACCGATACCAGCAAAGAATTGATTAATATAATGAATAACTTTAATCTTACTCATTTATCATCCTCCCAACATTAACACTAATCATTAAACTTACAGAATTCTGAACGAATTTCAGTCATTTCTTCAATTATTTCATCAACTTCTAGAACCATTTCCATCATGCCAATTTGATCATCATATACATCAGCATCAACTTCTTCTTTGAATTCTGGTTCTACAGCATGATATACCCTTAGTCCTAACTGGACATTTGCGAGTGGACCTGCAAAAGTAGGATCGCCAGCTGTT
>PDWI01005922.1_pt1 | contig 15564 bp, 6 predicted proteins | sample 1430891 | NCBI WGS metagenome assembly PDWI01 (sample SAMN01162508, study PRJNA174530) | Oral metagenome, whole genome shotgun sequencing project. | biome: Marine environment; feature: Marine mammal; material: Swab sample of the gingival sulcus; isolation source: swab sample of gingival sulcus... | reverse complement strand
ATTACAGTCTTCATAAGCAGCTATTGCAGCACTTCGTCGAGCTTCCACGTCCATATTCAGCTCTCTAAGCCCAGCCACAGTCTCTCCATAGTCCTCCAGCAGGGGCATGGAAAAGTTCTCCTCTTCAGGGGACTGGAGCTTTACCGTTTCTACAGGTACCCATTCACTTTTTTCAACCTCATCAGCCAGGACAGTTTGCAGTGAAAGAACCGGAACGAACAGAAAAATAGAAGCAAGAAGTGTACGTGGGGTGGTGTTTACTCTTTTTATTGCAGACATAGTTGCCTCCTCATAAAAAAATGGTTAACAGCAAGGAAAATACCCTGCACGGCCGAGAACAGCCTTTCCGTTCTCAACCTCTCAACCTTTACTACGTAAAAACACGAAAAATTTTTTTCAAAAAGAGAACTAAAAAGAATATTTTGTCATTCACCACTCATGGATTTAAAAAAAACTATGTAATATTATGATGTTAATGTTTTTTCAGAAAGGATTTTAATTTTTTATAACTACTCTAACCCGAATTTCTCATGAGTTTTTTTGTTTTAGACAACTGCATGAGAAATCCGGATTAGTATTGACTTAACTGGATTTTCCTCAAAAACAAATATTAAAGAACTTAAATTTCGTTGAATAGTTACTTAAAAGATTTAATTAGCAACCAGCTCCGATGGTTCCCCGGTTCATCTGCCCTTTGCCGAGAAAACAGTGGATTCTCGCCGTATTTCCTCTGTTTTTTCATCTGTCGATTTCTTTAATAATATCCGGCGGAACAGGTGTGCTCCAAGCAGAAGAGGTGTAAATTCGACGATAATCGTTATTAGCAAGGCGACAAAGAGAATAATATGGCAGGCCTCCACTGTAGACGTGCCACTCACCCGATGGATGAGATCGATTAAATTAATAACATAACGGTTCTGAGACTCGTAACTGTCGAGGTACTTTTCTATTGATTCACCAGCCAGTGCAGCCTGTTTTTCTACAGCTATCTTGTCCTGTTGGTTCTTAATATTTGCATTCTCGGAAGCAACAGACTTTCGGTAATTTTTCATGGCCCGGGATAAAGCCAGGTCCAGATTTTTCTTTGCAATATCGTACTTCTCTTTCCACTCAAGATATCGGCTCCCTCGCCAAACCCCTCCCTGCACATTTTCCATCTCCGCTGACATACGGGCAGCAGCCCTTTCCAGCTCAGGCTGATATAATTCTCGAATCCGCTTTACTTCAAGCTCATAACTGGCATCAAGCTGATATATAGCTTTATCATGATTTCGTTCAGCAGTTTTTTGCCGCTCATAAAATCTGCCCAAGAGCTCCGTTCTTTTATTTGCGAGAACTTCCTTAACATAAGGCGATGTAAAAAGAGTATTCACTATAAACACCGTCATCAAAAGAGAGTTCACTATCAATGCAGTCCTCAGTAACCAACATCTCCACGAAGACTCAGAACCTCTTTTGTATTCCAAAATATACGTAATGGCCAGCTTGGCGGCATTCGTCGTGACGGCAAGCAACATAGTTGTAGTAAACCCTAAAAGGGGTATCTTAAAATCGATCTCCTGAAACAGAGATTTGTATACAGATAACTCAAAAAAATAAGAAAGATAAATTGAGGCGATTACCGCAAACGGTATTAGAACAATACTCATGATGTCCTGCAAAACGACGAAAACAACTGTTTCGATAGAATAGTTTTCTTTACCGTGCTCTTTTTTCATGATGTTCTCCCAGAGTATAGGTTTTAGAGCAACGGTTATTCGTTGCTCTAAAACCTATTACGTTCGACATCATCTATTTTTTCGGAAATTTTATGATTTTTTTTCAACTAAATTCCCTGGCAGGAGCGAGAACACGTAAAGACGCCCAATTATAGAGAAGCTGTGCACGAGTTTTTTCATTTTTCTTCTCGTAATGCTCAAATAATCTTTTTAATGAACTATGGAGCACAGCGGAGGTATCATCATTGTCGATAAAGGTTTTGGTAATTCCATAAATCGTTTTACCTGGAAGGGCCCAAAGGCTCCCCAGTACTTCAAAAGCTCCTTTTTGCAACAAGGCATTTGAAATGGAAAGATGTTCGTCAATACTGGATGTCTGAGCAGGAACAAGATCTGTTTCACAGGCAAAAAGCAAAACCCTGCACCCCGCAAGAGAACGGTTCAAAGCAAGAATATCCCGATATGACACCCCAGTGTCACCAAGGCATAGTTTAGATGCAAAAGGATTGGCTGAATGTCCAATTCCATGACAATACAGAACAAGTTTTTCTGGTACCGGGTTCAGATTTAAAAGATCACTCTCCAGTGCGGGTCGTCTCACTATAGCGCCCATCTTCTCTACTTTTTCAGCAAATATTTCTTCATCTTTTTTTTGCTGCTTATTTTCTCTAAGATTAACAAGCGCATAAATACTTGTCTTTTTATTCTCTGTAATATTATTTTGCAGATGATAGGCAGGGAGATAGCAAACAGGCTGTTTTGCGGCAAAAACTGTTTGAGATTCAATATCAATCGCCATGTGCAGAGGGAGACGATGGAGAAAATCATGGGGGACAAAAAGCACTCTCCTTCGCTCCTTTGGAAATAAAAACTCATCAAATAACCACCGCATCTCCTTACCCAATGTTTCACAAAGGCTCTTTAACAGGAGTGCAGATTCCCTGATTTTATTATGCAGGGAGACCTCCTGCCAAGCGATATAGGTCGCCCACAATTGTTCGTATTTAAAATCCCTTTGCTCCCATGTATTGGTATCGGCGTTGTGAATCAGTGCATAGCCTTTAGGCTCAGGCCAGGAAGCAAGAAAAAAATGGACCGCAATCCATCCTTTTGGGAGGCAGGGGAATATACGCAAAGAACCACCGCTGTGACTTTTCGCACCCTTTTCATGGCGCCTTAAAGAATGAGCAAAACTATCCTGATTAATTATTTCTTCACTTTCGATCCATTGTTTGATTATATCACTACTTTGAGCCAATTGTTCCAACTGAGAAAAATGATGGGCCGGTCTGTTTTTCAGAGAGTCAACAACGCGGGCCTTATCTTCGCATTCTTCGAAAGCTGCAAACGCAAGATTATACACGTCTCTTTGCCTCGACCAATACCAACGAAGAACACAGCCATGACCGGCATCTTTGCTCTCCTTTTCAACGGTAATTTCCCACAACCTTGTACATGCCCGGGACCACCCATGAAACTGATTGTAATTTTTCTTCAGCAAGGTCACGACCAATTCCCAGTCTTGTTGAAAGAAATCGGTTTTACCAAGATCTTCAATGGCCTCATATATCTCTACATTACATCGTTCCCAATCTTCAAGAAGAACCGCAGCTCTTGCCCTAGAGAGAGGACTAACATTTTGGTCGTTCAACAAGGCTCTTAAGTCATCTGTATATGGATCAGGCTCCTTGCGCTCCCCGCACAATAACAAAAGCTCAGTTTTCAGCATTTTATCATCAGTTACAGCAAGAGCTTTTGTGAAAATATCATCCAGGTCACAAGGTGGTTCATCATGAAAAAAGCGGTACCATTGAAGATAGATCCGGGCTCTTAGTCTCAAGGCCTCTTCAGAACAGTTTCCTTCTATACAGTTAATAGCTTTTTGAAATAGCTCTTTCTTTTTTCCAGGTTCAGAGAACCCTTTAGGTCTGACAATCCGCCCCCTTTCAAACAACGCCTCGGCCAACAATAATCTAGCCTTGAAACACAGTTCATCCAGAGCTTCTTCACATATTTGCTCCAGCTCTTTTATCGCAATTCGCAACGCTTTTCTTCGGCGAGCGTGAGAGTAGGTATTATCAGCAGCCTTTTTTACAATAGCTTCTAACAAATCCAGCCTATACTGGAAATGCTGTCTTATCATCTTCTTTATCTCTTCCGGCTTGGCCAGGTTTGCACATGCCTCTGGAGATGGAAGAAGCTTTTCTCCGAAATGCACTTCTCCCCGTAAAGCCCCTCTAGAGAGGGTCAGCAGTGCCGAGTATTTACGGGTTAATTCCCCATGCTCCACTATTTTCAACAAAAGGTCTACCAAAGCATTCTTTTTTTGCTCTTTATTCTTACTACCTGGTGGCAAAAAGACCAAATCCAGGGTCAAGCGTTCTTCCTCCTGAAGTAATTCGACTGTATTCATAGGTTACCACCTTGCCAGATATGGTTTGTAAACAGATTTATCCATCAAATAGCTTTTCAACAACTGCGCCTGCCGATGGATCATTTCCTGCAATGTTAAAGCCTTACCTCGACCTTTTACCTCCTGCCCCAATCTATTGAGGATTGCCTGAATCAGTATTTTTCGGCTATCCTTCTCAAGAAGCCCGTCTTCATCAAGCACCAGTTTTCGTTTACGGTTCAACATAGTGAAAACAGCCCGATCTACTACTGTCGCCCTGAATTCTTCGACCAAGTCATACACAAGAGAAGCCTTACTGCCCTTTGTTGTATGGAGAAATCCGGCCGCTGTATTCAAGCCATTTTGTTCAAGCGCCTGCATAGCCTGATTATACAAAATCCCATACCCGTAATTGAGTAATGAATTGACAATATCTTTCGCTCCTTTACCGACTCGACCAGTAAAAGCAGCGTTGGCAGGTAAAAGAAAAGAAATCAACTTCCAATAATGTGCAGCAAAACGACCTTCCAGACCCATTAGAGTTTGACGTATATTACTCTTATCCTTTGGGCTTTCTCGCAAACCTTTCACCTGATCAAGTAAAGCTACCATCTCCGGATAAACCCTTTCATATCTACGACCAAATTTTCCCTGCCTATGCCTCTCATATTTCATATATGATTTTAACAAAGCCAACTGGTTCTTCATTTTCCCCCAGACAAACATGCAGGCCAGGTGGTATCCTTTTTCACTATCACGATGGCAAATCTGGTGCAGAACTAATTCGGAATCAACTCCCTCAGGAGGACGAGCCTGAGAGTATGTTCGACCAAATCCATCAACAAAAGAGACGTTAATATCTCTCCGGGCACAAAGAAGAATAACATCAGCAGAAAGACTGACACCCTTTCCGGAAATAAGAATCCTCTTTAATTGAATGCTCAGAATCTCGGCAAGTATAACCTGTTTAAGCCGTACAACCACCCGTTCTCCCCTTTTACCAATAAAAGTACCAGGTGTATTAACAATCAACACTCCTTTCGAAACCTCTCGTTTACGATGTTTTCTTCTCCTTCTATTAATTTTTTCCGCAGCAGATATTTGATGTTGTATGGGCTTATCGCACCTTGTATTACGAACAAACAAGTCCTTTAATTTTTCTTCCTTCACAGCCGGTCTTGGATTTTTAAAATCTGTATTCAGCAGAGGACATGTTATATCGGGAATTCCCTCTTCTGTACTCTGCATCTGGGACCAGCCAGCCAAGGCCGAACTTATTTTTTTATTGATTTTCAAAAATTCGGAAACAGGTCGCAGAAAAGAATAGTAATTTTGCCATCCAGTAAGCGTCTTCCGTAGCCTGACCATTAACTCTTCGATGTTACCATCACGTTGTAGATTGAGCAACCACCCGACCTTTGTCTCCATCTTTTGTATCTTTTTTTCAGAAATCTTTCGATTATCTTCATGAAAATGTACACCAAGGAATGTAAAGCCACGAGACAGAGATGAAATAGGAGCAGGATTGTCGTTAAGACTTAGTTTGATTGTAGACAGAAACTCTTGAGCCTCCTGGTTGGCAGCTATCGCCTGTTCTTCATCGTTGCATAATATCAAAAAATCATCAGAATAGCGGACAAACCCCAAACCTCTCGAAACCATTGAGACGTCAAAATCATGGAGATACAGGTTGGCGAACAGAGGTGCAAGTACCTGCCCCTGACGGATGCCAGTTTGTACATTCCTCCAGCAGCCATCTTGTTGAACAATCCCCATACAACACCACAACTCTGCCAGCTCGACCAAACGTTGATCGCCGTCTACCAATTTTTCCCAAAGACTTAAAAGCCGTTGGTGATCGAGCGAATCAAAGAAATTATCTATATCATGACTAACCACCCAAGTGCGTTTTTCACAGGTTAGCATGTGTTCCACCCGACGCAGTGCCTTATGAGGTCCCTTACCCGGTCTGTACCCATAGCTATTGTTTAAAAACAATTTCTCAGCAAGAGGCTCCACAACCTGAAGTAATGCAGTTTGTACAACCTTGTCAGCAACCGATTGGAGCCCTATCTCCCGCCACTCTCTTCCCTTGTTAAATTTAGGCAAATGAATTGCCGCTACCGGTTCAGGCACATAGCTGCCATCAAGAATCCTGTTGAGTAGCAATTGGATATTTTTTTCAAGTTTCTTGCCGAACTCTTCTACGGAAACTCTATCAAGTCCCGGGCTGGAATTTTTTAGAGAAATTCTTTCATATGCGGAGCGAAAGGTATCAACATGAGCAAAACGGTAAAAAAGAGAATGTGTGCTTTTCATGATCAATCCTCCATTGCTAGATGGTTAAGTAATTGCCTTTATTTAACCTTACGAATGGAAGAGTGTTTTTTTTCGAAAAAATAAAATTTTTCTATCGGTATAAAGAGAACCACAAAGTCAGTGTGGCCTAAACCATCAAAATAAAATGAAAATTTCTTTAACATTATTTTGAGAGCCATCACATTAAAAGCTTCTGTCTATATCTATCGAACTTAAAAAAGAAGCAAGAAATGCTGCATTAGCTGTCCCATCACATTAAAAGCTTCTGTCTATATCTATGGAGAAGAAAATGGATACTATCTATAAGTATGAAACCCGTCCCATCACATTAAAAGCTTCTGTCTATATCTATAGAAATGGGTAGATTATATAAAAACTCTTATAATTTGTCCCATCACATTAAAAGCTTCTGTCTATATCTATAAGAACATGGGAAGCATCGTTATTGAAATGCAAAGTAAGTCCCATCACATTAAAAGCTTCTGTCTATATCTATTTGGAATAAAAAATTACTCTTACAGAATCTTTTATTTTGTCCCATCACATTAAAAGCTTCTGTCTATATCTATATATTTGTAAAGTTATTGGAGCTGTTGTTTTAGTTATGTCCCATCACATTAAAAGCTTCTGTCTATATCTATTTCATATCTTGCTTTGCAAGGTATGCAAGTGAACTTGTCCCATCACATTAAAAGCTTCTGTCTATATCTATTAATTTTGGTCTAGTTTATTTAGGGCTTATTATGTCGTCCCATCACATTAAAAGCTTCTGTCTATATCTATTCCTTTGCAGGAAAAGAAAAACAAAATGGCTAAATTTTTGTCCCATCACATTAAAAGCTTCTGTCTATATCTATTAGAAATAATAAGAAAAAAATATGGTGTTGAATTTAGTCCCATCACATTAAAAGCTTCTGTCTATATCTATTTTCTAAAAAAACTGAGAAATTAACAGAAGTTTCTGGAGTCCCATCACATTAAAAGCTTCTGTCTATATCTATCCAAGAAGGCTTTGTAGTTTTAGCCAAAGAAGCTTTGTCCCATCACATTAAAAGCTTCTGTCTATATCTATCCTTTAGAATCAAAGAACAAACAAAAGCTGCATTCTGACACTATACTTAATAATCTCTATTATACCAAGGAGTTCTCTCATGTTATTAAATATTACGCCAATCATTCTTCAGTTAAAGGGGAAATACTACTAAATTAACACCTGTCTAATCACAACTATTCGTATTTATTATAAAAAGATACTGTCAAAAAATTCGCCAAACCAGTTTCCTAATTTCAAAAAAGGAAATTGGCGACCGCACCAGAAAAACTATATTCATATCACCTTAATTTTACAAAAAAAATTTTTCCGTAATTTTAGCCACAATCACTACATCTTCGCCAAACTCCTGCCTTTTCAAAGGTTTCATATGTATGTCGAATATTTTACGATAAATAAAAACAGAGTATCTTTAGATAAAAAAACAATAATATCAGATTGTTGAAGAAAGAATAAAGAGATATTTAAACCATCGCCAATAAATGAAACCCTGCCTTGAAACTTTCATCAACCATCTCCCAAAATGAATACCCCACCAAACTCGATAAAAAACTATTCCGGCTATGAACATCATCTTTCATAGCCGGAATAGTTTTACGCAGAATATTCGCGTACTTTACGCTTTTTTACCTGAAAGCTCCATAGCTTAATATAATCTTCACAAAACAGCGAACAAGTAATTACAAAAAGAATAGAGACTGGAGTAATTTTGTCATCTTATACGAATAACATTGATGGCCTGGGGACCTTTTCTCCCCTCACCTATTTCAAAACGTACTTTTTCGCCCGGTTCCAGGATTTTATAACCCTCACCCCGAATAGCGCTAAAATGAACAAAAATATCCCGTTGCTCTTTTGTCTCAATGAAACCAAATCCTTTAACAGAATTAAACCATTTTACGACCCCCTCACAAAAGGGTGCAATTGCAGGGACTACCTTCGGTTCACTTATCAGACTTTTGGAGACAGATCCACCTCTTCCAGTACAGTCATTACCGGGAGAAGGCTTAAAGCTTTTCCCTGGCTCATACCAGGGTCTCAGAGGCTGATTACTTCCAATTTGAACCACCAGCTCTCGATAAGGATCATAGGTAGCTAACATTTTCAAATCAGTATAACCGGGGCGTCCATTCTCCCTCTCAAGACCTGGATAACAGGCGGTCAACCCCTTATAAGGGGTCATAACAAGCCGTAACAATTTCCGCCTTTCTTCTACCTTTTTTAATGAAGATATCACCAACTCAGAGCTGGTCACAGGCAGATCCGTGCATATTTTTTCAGATCGCCATTGACCGGGCTCCAATCGTCGTTCGAGCTTTGTTACCCTGATTTTAACCTGACCAAAGCCAAACGCCTTTCCCCTTCCCAGATGATGGTTCATACCAGCATCCAACTCAAGGCTATAAAGCAATCGTCCTAACTCGTTTTTATCCAGATTTTCAAAAGCAACCCTGAAGTGAAACTTCTCTCCTGGACCGATCCCTTCAATAATATCCTGACATTCTTCAGAAGATGGTCTGCTATCAGGTTTATCATCGTCACCCCACATTTCGCGCCAGCCATCATGACGGAGGTAAAACTTTCTACCGGGAACATCTTTTTCCTTACCTTTGCAACTCTCGGGCAAAACCCAGGTAGGTCTGGGGCGTTCCTGAGACGGCAGAGTAACATATTTCAATTGAGGAGATCTGGTGCTATTTACTGGCACACCAAAACTGAATCTAACTCGTCCTTTGTACATTTGCGTCCCAAAAAGTTGGCAAGCGGGGCAAAATCCACGAGCGGGATAACCTTCCCGATAAATTGGAACAGGGCAATCCTTACCTGTACAGGGATCACACTCCTCGAGGCAGACATGTGCACAGGGTCGATACTCTTCCGGCAACCGTTTGCCAAGAGGGCGATCGTCCGCCAACCTTGAAAGACAAACCGGAGCAAGATCAGTTACCCGCCCCTGAGAGTCGGTCTTGTAATAAACCAAATCACCATCGTTCAATTCCCTATAGCTGCTAAATCTTGTCTGAAAACCCTGCGGGATATGCTTGGCGTTTTGTTCGTAATCAGTCAGTATCCCCTTATAGCCCTCTCGCACCATACGAGGAAGCTCAATAGCAGGAGCTGCACTGTCTTCAAAGACCCTTTCACAACGTTTATTTACTGTGTATTGCTTCCCATCTACGGTACAGGTAAAACTCGGTCTGGGATACTCCCGGGTCTTTTGAGTATTAGGTCTAAGCTCCGATTTACCCGAAAGCCTGAAAGAAAAATCCAGAGGATCGTCCCAAATATCACTATATCCACTATTAGAGTGACTACCTCCAGATATTTCCACATTTGCGTTGTTAGGACCACTTATTTTCAAATATCCTTTCCTCAGGAATCTGCCCCTACGGAGACCCAGACAGGCTATCTGAAAACTCGTTTCCTTACTTTTTGCCAAACTCCGTAGAGAAAACGGAACACGCTCCAGACCTTGAATAATTCTCTTATACCTAGCGAAATCCTGCTGCTTTATTTCAAACAGATAGTCTCGATTATTTTTGGCAACCGATGCTATAACCCTGTCTGTTGTTTCAGCTTTAATCAGGCAGCTGTTTTCATCTTTAAGAAATCTGTCGAACAACAGTTCTCGCCCGTGCCAGTTTGCAAACCCTGACTCCTCCAGAGCTTTCCTTTCATCTTTTGTTAATGGTTGTTGCCCCTTGAGGATCCTCCTACATTTATCAAAACGCTTGTGTCGTTCTTCCTTTTTCAGCAGCTTCCAAGGCAAGGTGATATTGACGACAAGCGCCTTTATCCTTTGATAATCACCGCTATATCGTGGATATTCCTGTTCTATTGCATCCTTCAGGAAGCTGTCAAAAGTCAATGACGTCTTATCCCTCCAGTAGGCAAAACCACTATTCTCCAAAGCACGAAGCTCCTTTTGTTGCAACATCCTCCCATCAAGAATATTTTTGCACTTCTCAAATCGTTTCTTTTTTTGCTCCTCAGGCAACTCCTTCCAGGGACGAGTCAACTCTAACACAATCGCCTTAAGCTTCTCCAGATCATCTGTATCTCCAGGAGTAGAAACATGATGAATAACTTCATCGTAAAGAGGCAGTCGAATCGCCTGCTTCCCCATAGGTTGAATTTTGCGGCCATTATCCGTTATCTTCCCCGGCTGATAGTCTTTATGTTCACTGGTCGACATTCGCCAGGAAAGTGTTTGTCCTTGATCCATTATCCGAATACAGGAATTGGTGAGCACTTCATATACCTGACTCACCGCAGCTCGCAACCCTGCACCAGGTATCATAGGAGTATTATTAAGCCTGAACGATGGATATTCCTTATAATTGCCATCCTTTTCCCGACATGTATCGGGAAGAAGCAGCGGACTTACAGTTTCCAATTCACAGGTAAGACATCCTGTGTAGCGGTCAGATTGCAACCTGGCATGGCTCGGCGGCACCAAACATCGTTCTGGCTTTTCTGCTGGAAAAGGAAGGTAATAGTAAGGGTTATAAACTGCTCCTTTAACGGGAGTGAAAGTCAAAGGAGCACTTAAAGGTATCTCTTTAGCTGAATCGAGCAATGCATCCTGGATAGAGCTTGCCTCCCGAAAGCCGCTGTTCAATTTTCTCAATGAACGCGGAATTTCCATATCAAAAAGCCAGCCATAGCCTATTCCCCCTTTACCGCCAATAGAGTAAAGACCATCAGCAAAATCCTGTAGCGCAGTTTTTATCTCCACATCGTTTTGAAAATCCCTATGCAGCCAAAATGTTCCCTCAAAATGTAAAGGGCTATCCGGGGAACCGACCAGCGATCTATCATCAAATTTATTTACCACCGAAGCGTCAAAACGACTACAGGAGACATGATCAATTTTTTTATCATTCCATGTCCCGACAGGAACCATATCATCAAAACGTAACATGCCAGCATGATGTTCGTTGCCAAATATTTTGCAGAGAGGACAGTCACAATCTTCATGCTCATCATTAATCAGGCTGATACCGTAAGCTCTTGAGACCGCAGTTCGCAGGAGACCACGCAACCCCTCCCCCCTCAAAGCAGGAACGAGCACTACCCGACCATCAGAAGTAAATATCCGTTTTTGAAAATAGACAGAGTCCTCTTCATGGCGGGTCTGGGCCATAATAGGGTCCGCAGTAAGCAAAGGAACCTGAAAAGAAAGCTTCCAGGCGTGTTTTTTCCATGGATATCCACTTTCAGGGAGATTAAGGGATAAATCTTTTTCCAGATTTATCGCAGTATCGTCTCCAACACCTCTTCTCAGACCACATTTTTGGACATAATCAGCCCGCGCAGACTCATCCCTCAAATCCCAACGATGAATTTTCATGTTCTCAAGCCTGAACCGCCCCTTACCTATACCAAAATCTCCTCCAAGAAAAAGCAATCCCTGTTGCCACCAAGAGAGGAGTTGCCGGATAGGCCCTTCAAGATCTTTATTGCCCCGATAACGGATTTCGAGGGGAAAACAGACCCCTTCAATCCCGTATTCCGTATCAAAAAGGGCTCCATCCCGGACAATACCACAAGAACGATCCACCCCCACCCGGTGTCTCATATCTGGTGCAACTTTAGTAGTGCTTGTTGTATCAGCAAGAAGCATACGACCAAGCAACCTGCATACCTGACACGTGCAAGGCACGTCCGGAGCCAATTCGACCCTGCACCCTCCCTTGTCTGTTGCCTCATGGAGATCCCGTCGTATTATACCTCTAAGCAGAGAGCGAGGCAGACGATAATAAAAATCGCGGGTTAACAAGATTTTCCGGCTGGTATGATCGTGACTTCCCTGCTCATCCGGGATAAAAAAAGGAGTTTGCGCTTTAAGAGTCCCGGTAATTATCCATTCAAACGGAGGAAGGAGCGAAAATCGGTGCTTCTGCTTCCCGGGAACCGGTCCCTTCGTTCTTATTGTTTTAGATGGATCAAGACAAGGTTCCGGGGAAATTTTCGAATTTGGCGCCAAATAAACGCCCTTATTGATTCGGAACAAACTACTTCCAAGTTTTTGGCAAAACAACCGAAATTGTGTTTGTTCACTCTTACACTGTGCGGCTATTTTTTCAAGACAACTCCGCAAGGTTTGCGTTTCCCTGTCCTTGCTAACCAGTGGAACGTCCCACAGGTGGTGTGGGAGACGTCCCCCAAGACCTTGACTCCCCATCGGCAACGTCAGATTGTCAGGCCCTTCCTCCCGCAAACGTAAAATAACATCAGCCAGCATTCGTAATTTCCCGGAAGGGAAGACATCCTGACACATTTTTGCCAGCACTTCGGGTTCCAGAAAAAAGGGGACCTCAGAAACAGGCAGGATACTGTCTTCTTTGTTGTTCTGTTTTTTTTTCAGATCCACCACCTTGATCTCGCACTGCGCCCCGCACAGGGTAGAGACAAAGCCAAGACCGCGTCGAAGTAAAAACTCGACATCGACTTTCCGAGGAAGGTCCCCGGCCAAAGTTATCGTACCGAAAAAATCCCGGACCTGATCCACTTCATAGATTCGGAAAAAATCCTGTGCCTTTGTGGTTAACCTGTCAATTCGATTAAGGGTGCGCAATCGTCCTATCTCTTCAGGACCTGACCACACTTTAGGGGAACTACCAGGATAAAAAGGATTCAAATTGCTGAAATGAACATCATAATCGTTATTTTTCTTCCTCCCCTCCTCACTTTTTTCACCACCAAAGCGATCCAGAAGTAAGCAAAAGGGACAAGCATTTTCCCGACCATCCTGCTTGCTACAGCTCTTCGCTCCTTCAGGATACCATTGCAACGTTGTTCTTCTCCGCAAATGTTTGGGTTTCTTTTTAGCCTGAGAATTAAATTCACCCGGACAACAGGCGACACCCCTCCATATCCCGTTTGCCAGACACAGCTCTTCTTCTACGGCTCGGATCACCCTGGAGCGCAGAAGAGTCCCGGTAATAAATGGATGTCCCTCTTCTGGAGCGACTTTGTGCCAACGGGCATAAGATTGCATCCTCAACCAGTCCCTATTGTTGTTTCTTCTTTTTTCAGGAGGGAACCAGGGTGCCTGACGATAAGGAGTCAGAAAAGAGATATGAACGACAAGAGAGCGTAAATCAGGAATCATCTTTGACATAACAAATCCAGTAGATATTGGAGGAAAATTCGGAAATCTGGTCAAGCCTGTCACTTCTCAACCCATTAAGGGTCTGTTCAAGTTGTTCCTCACTGCCGCAGAGTCCGATTAACACAAAGGAATACTCATCTACGCTATCTGGTAGTTCAAGAGGGAAATCGGTCAACATCTCGGGCGCGAGCTTTATTATTTTTCCATCATCCAAGACAACAAGTCCCCCATGCCAAACAATATAATCATTAACAACCTCTCGGACATTCTCAACTTCTTCATTCAATAGCTCTCTTCTTGTATCTGTGGTCTTGATTAGTTTTGGATACTGCCCGCGAATAGTCAGAGAAATAGAATCTTCTTCCTCATCTATGGTAGCAGAATACCCATGAGAATAACCGGCTTGCAGATTCGGTAACAGGAACTCAGAAGCGGGGGATAAATGTTCAATAAAGACATCACCAACATTTTGCAATACTTTTTTTAACCTTTTATACAGGACTTTCTCCATCCTCATTTCTAATGACTCATTTTTTATCATCTTTAACAAATACCTCTAAATGAGTTTGCGTTTATTTCTTCACTCGACACCAGGACACAAAAATGCTGTTATACATTGCAAGAATCTTAAATATATACATCTCTTTGTTCTTTTTTTATTTCTTAGCTTTTTTTCGTATAATAAATTACTGTACAATCAAAATAGTTTTTTTGTGGATCCGAACCTTTCAAACCTTAAAACCTGAGCTATTGTCCTGTATATTGCATTACAACTTTTGTTTACAGTCCTGACATCATCTTTTAAAACCTGAAGAAGCTCCAGGACAATTTGCTTTTTATTATTCCTGACAGCCGTAAAACGCTCCTTATTGCTACTGCCTTTTTCGAGTTCATCTAAAAATTCCCGAGTCCCTTAAAACGATCCGACAATAATTTTTTTCTGTACCACGAGTTCCTTTCTCGGAGAGATAGCCATCGTTAAATAAGCCAAATCCACCATATATTTTTGATTCCATTATCAAGAACAGGAATCCCGATAAATCCAGAAAATATTTTCGAGAGGTCTATCTTCTCCTCTCTAATCTTAACGAATTTTGCCTCAATCAAACGATTATTAAATTCTTTGGAAAAGGCAAAACTATAAAAGGGGGGCTGCTACGAATCCTGAGCCGTAACACACAGCAGATAAAGTTGGTTCTCAATCGTTACAACAAGAAAGGCGTACCTCTTGCTTAGCAGGTGCTTAATCACGTCCTCACCCATCTTCAATGTCAAGGCGGAAACAAGCCCCTGTCTTGCTCGATACCGGCGTGTAATCTACCTCCCTCTTCCTTTCGATTTAAACTCTCAGCGTTTTTTCTTATCTCAATCTGACTGGTTTCAACAGATCTTTCCCTAAGATATTCATTATTTTTATGTCCTCCGCCAGGTATATAAGAGATTTCCACCGCGCCGAACTGAAGCAGGTTAGTCTGTAGCTGACTGAACATCCCAAGAGACAGCGTAGCCGGTACATGAAAGACAACCTGCGGAGTCTCTTGCTCTCGCAGCAGAAAAACAACTTCTGCTGTTTTCAATTTAATTCCAGAACCCTGAACTGTAAAAAAGGCTCCAGTCGTATCTACATAAAGCGAGATAATCCTACTATTCTGACCAGCGTCCAAACCACTCTGTTCGCTGGCATATGTGTCAGGTAGAGTTCTCCCATCAACATATAAAGCCCGGTAGTCCGCCATATAACAGGCTATCGGGCTTTTCTCTTTAAAAATTTTTTACAATAACAGCTTACAGCTGCCTGAGCGCCTCAATTCGATCCTCAATCGGGGGATGGCTCCTGAACAACTGTGCCATACCGCCTTTCTTGGGACGAATACCAAAGGCAGCAACCTGATCCGGCAAATGCGACGGCTCGTGATGTGCCTGAAGCCTCTGTAATGCACCTATCATTTTTTCTTTGCTGGTCAGA
>PDWI01005921.1_pt1 | contig 15564 bp, 14 predicted proteins | sample 1430891 | NCBI WGS metagenome assembly PDWI01 (sample SAMN01162508, study PRJNA174530) | Oral metagenome, whole genome shotgun sequencing project. | biome: Marine environment; feature: Marine mammal; material: Swab sample of the gingival sulcus; isolation source: swab sample of gingival sulcus... | reverse complement strand
AATAGATAAATACCAGCTGTTTATTTTGTTATGATAACTTACTTACTCATCCCTCCCCCCTCGTTTTCAACTCGGGGTACTCCCTTCAAAGGGAGAATTAAAAGTCAAAATAACAGAAAAGTTAATTATGCAAAACTCACCCAAGGGAGGAATTTATTGCTTAGTGACCAACTCAATGACCGAATATTGGGCGTTCCGATTTGTGTTATTTGGATAAGTTTGGAAAGTGATTGGGGAAAGTCAAAAAAGTTTTTGGGAAAACTTTTAGAAATGACTGGGAAAACTCAAATGAGTTTTCCCAGTCATTTTTTGACCTTAAAATGAAGGATTATATATCATTGATAGATAGCTGGTTACATAAAACACCCTGCGGGTGTTCGGATTTGTGATATTTTGGCTAATTAAGAAGGGAGAATTAATAATGAAAGTTGATGATTCGGCGACATCATACTACTGCCTTCCCCGCCCCTTTTTAAGCCTTTGAAAGGAAAAACAAGGATATAAGCCAGCTTTTTTAGAAACAAAAACTTAGATTAAAGCTATTTTATACCATATTAATATAGAGCATAAAAATAAAAAGCATAAGTTTGCTCAAAGAGAATAGAGCAAGGACGATGGAGAAGCCAAGGCAATATAGTTCGTTTTTGCAACACTATTGTCAAATAAATCATTATATCGGAACAAACTTTCCGTTGTAATTTTGCAGAAATTATGATAAAATGGGAAAATAGCGAAGTATTTGATACCTTTGTAACAATACACTTTAGAATCCCCAAAAAGAAAGATAAATATATGATAAAAAGAGAATTATTAGCTTGTCTATTGCTTGCTACTGCTTTATTTAGCTGTAAGCAGGAGCAGACAGACAAAAAGGCACAGATTAAAATGGTCAAATCGGAGCTTGTACGCAGTGCAAATGCTAACAGCTCTTTTGCTTTCCCAGGGAAAGTCAAAGCCGAGCAAGAGGCAGACGTTGCCTTCCGCTCAAGTGGACCTATCGCTCAAATCTTAGTTAAAGAGGGGCAATTCGTTCGTCGTGGACAAGTATTGGCAAAATTGGACAGCCGAGACTACGAAATACAACTATCAGCAACAACGGCTGAGTACAAACGTATCAAAAGCGAAGTTGATCGTATCATCAAGCTATACAAAGAGCAAAGCGTTTCTGAGAACGAATACGACAAAGCAGTCTTTGGTCTGCAACAGATTTCGGCTAAGTACAACGCTCATAAAAACGCTTTGAAAGACACAGAACTCAAAGCTCCTTACGACGGCTACATCGTAGGTAAACCTCTCTTTGGCGTTGGCGAAATGGTTAAGGCTGGAATGCCTATTCTTCGCCTCAATGCTTCAAAACAATCTGTCGTAGAGATCAACATACCTGCCTCGGAGTACTTCAAGAGAGGGGACTTTGCAAGCTACGACTGTACGTTTGACGTCTTCCCAAATCAACGCTTTGCTTTGAAGCTATTGTCTATAGACCAAACAGCTAATTTGAATCAGCTCTATAAGGTTCGCTTCAAGCTTATCAACAAGTCAAAGCAAAACGCACCAACCCCTGGAATGACGACGATGGTTTACATCAAGATGAAAAACGAATCTAAAGGCTCTGTCTTGGTCTCAAACAATGCTGTTTTCCAAAGCGAAGGCAAAAGCTGTGTTTGGCTTATCAAGGAGGTTGACGGACACAAAGAGGTGCAAAAAGCTGTCATTTACATTGAGGAAATCCTCAAAAACGGAGATATCCGCTGTACAGGCGTGCAAGAAAATGCTCTTATCGTCTCTGCAGGAGCAAAGGAGCTGAAGGATAAAGCCATCATTCGCCTTATCTCAAAAGAAACTAAAACAAACGTAGGAAACTTATTATAATGAATTACGGAGCTTGGGCATTAGACCACAAAAAACTAATCTACTTCCTCCTCGTAGTTCTTAGTCTGGGGGGCTTGTACTCATTCTATTCAATGAGTAAGCTTGAAGACCCTGAGATTAAGGTTAAGGAGGCTTTAGTGCTGACGCTCTACCCTGGGGCATCTCCTCACGAAGTAGAGCTGGAGGTCAGCGAACCATTGGAGCAGAAAATCCGCTCACTCAAAAGCGTTCAAGAGGTTAGTAGTACATCAATGAACGATATGTCGCTCGTGCGTGTCAAGCTATCTACGCTTGTCAAAAATAATGAGGTTGCTCTGAACTGGAATCTCCTTCGCAATAAAGTCTTTGATGCGACTCCTAACCTGCCAATGGGAGCTAAAACGCCTATTATCATTGACAATATCGGTGATGTGTATGGTATGTTCTATGCCTTGACTTACGAGGATTTCTCCAACGAAGAGGCAATGAAATATGCCAAACTCATCAAGAGAGAAATACAAGCAATAGAAGGAATCTCGGATATTGTCATCTATGGTGAGCAAGCAATGGACATCGCCGTGGATATTCGTGAAGACAAGATAGCAAGCCTTGGGATACACCCAACGGAGATATTAGCGACCTTAAAAGCTCCAAACGAAGTAACCTATTCAGGCTACTTCGAGAGTGGCGATATGCGTATGCGTCTGTCTGTAGATGGTCGCTACAAAAATGTTGAGGATATTCAGAATCTCGTTCTACAAGGACACGAGGAGGATCAGCTTCGTCTCAAAGACATTGCCAACATCTACGAGACACCTCAGAGACCTATCCGCAATGCTATGTACAGAGACGGCAAGAAAGCCTTGGGCATTGCAATTTCGGCAAAGAGTGGCACGGACATCGTTAAGATTGGTTTCACTGTAGACAAACTTATCTCCAAGCTTGAGAGCGAACGCTTGCCTGCAGGGATAACGATGCAAAAGGTCTTCTTCCAACCAGAGCGTGTAACAAATGCTTTGACAAACTTTATGCTTAGTCTCATAGAGTCGGTGCTAATCGTTGTCCTAATCCTAATCTTCTCAATGGGACTTCGTAGTGGTCTTATCTTGGGTACAAGCTTGGGGCTAACGGTAGTCATTACGATTCAATTCCTTTCTGTCTTTGACGGAACGCTACAGCGTGTATCACTGGCTGCCTTTATCCTTGCGATGGGAATGCTTGTAGATAACGCTATCGTCATCTTGGACGGCATACAGACAGACTTGGAGCAGGGTAAGAATAAACGTTTTTCACTCACGAATATCGGACAAAAAACGGCAATGCCTCTGCTTGGTGCGACACTGATTGCTATACTTGCCTTCTTGCCAATTTTCCTCTCGCCTGATACGGCAGGTATCTATGTAAGAGACCTATTCATCGTTTTGGCAATCTCGCTCTTAGCCTCTTGGATCTTGGCACTTTTCTACGTGCCTATCCAAGCAAATAGAATGCTGAAGATCAAAAAGAAGAAAAAGGGCGAACAGATGTATCAAGGTTGGCATTATACTATCCTTAGAGCAACGCTTAATTGGGTACTTAGACACCGCCTCATCACTTTTGCCTTAGGTTCTTTCTTAGTTGTCTTGAGCCTTCTCTGCTATCCTCTTCTGCCACAAGGCTTCTTCCCTGATATGGACTACGACCAACTCTATATTGAGTATCGTTTGCCTGATGGTATTAATTCAGATAGAGTAGAGAAAGACTTGATGGACATTGAGACCTACCTCAACAATCGTGATGACGTCAAGAACATCACTCGTGCTGTGGGAGGGACACCTGCACGCTACAACCTTGTGCGTAGCGTAGCGACTCCGTCCCTTGCTTACGGAGAATTGATTGTGGACTTCACTTCGGCAAAAAAACTGGAGCGTTCGGTTGATGAGATTCAGAACTATCTAAGCAATCACTATCCCGATGCACAGGTTCGTGTGAAACGCTACAACCTGATGTATAAGGAGTTCCCTGTAGAGCTTGTTTTCTCAGGAGCTGACCCAGCTGTCCTACATCAGCTTAGCGATAAGGCTTTAGCCATTATGAGGGAGAACCCTAACGTCTCTATTGCCAGAGTGAACTGGTTCCCCAAAGTGCCAAGGCTGAATATCCATTACGACCAAGCGAAGGCTCAAGACCTCGGACTAAACCGCCAAGACATCTCGCTCTCTGTCCTGAGTGCAAGCGAAGGTATTCCTATGGGAACGTTCCATAAGGGAGGCAACAAGCGTACCATTAAGTTCCGTACCGTGGACAGAAATGGCGAAGCAATCGAGTCTATTGAGCAAACACCAATCTTCAGCATACTCCCCTCTCTGCAAAACCTCGGTATTAATCGCAAGAAACTGCAATCTATTTTGATGGGAGCAGAAAGCAAAGAGGACTTAATCAGCCAAATCTTAAGCACGACACTGCTTAGCCAAGCAACGAATGGTATCAACGTTTCGTGGGAAGAGTCGGCTATCTTGCGAGAGAATGGTCAGCGTACCATCAAGGCTCAGTGTTCGCCTGTCTCTGGCTACTCTAATGAAAGTCTGCGTACAGAGATTGCCGAAGAAGTGGCAAAACAAATCAAGCTTCCTGTCGGCTACGAAATGAGCTGGGGTGGAGAATATAGTGCCAGCGTGGAAGCTAAGAAATACCTCTTCCGCTACTATCCGCTTGCTGTCGTGCTGATGATTGCCATTCTAATTATGCTCTTCGGCGGTTACCGCAAACCTGCGATTATCATTCTCTGCTTGCCATTCCTAAGCATTGGTATTGTCTTCGGTATGCTTGCCTCGGGTAAGACCTTCGGCTTCGTGGCTATCGTTGCTATTCTTGGGCTGATGGGTATGCTGATGAAGAATGGTATCGTCTTGATTGACGAAATCGTCCACCTGCTGAACGAAGGTGTTGAGCCGATTGACGCTCTGATTACAAGTTCGGTCTCTCGTTTCCGTCCTGTAATGCTTGCTTCACTGACAACTATCCTCGGTATGATTCCACTGCTTAGCGACTCGCTTTTCGGTTCGGCAGCCGTGGTTATTATGGCAGGATTGCTGGTCGGCACGTTGATTACCTTGATATTCGTACCACTACTATACGCTCTATTGTATGGTATTCAAGTGGATAACACAAAGGAAGAAAAGTAATGATGAATAGTTTATTAAAGAAAACAATATATAGCCTTACGCTACTAAGCCTTAGCCTGCCTCTTTTGGGGCAAAGCCTTAGTTTGGATAGCTGTAAGCACCTTGCCCTGAAGCATAACCGAGAGTTACGAATGGCTCATCTTGGCGAGAAGAAAGCTCAAGCAACGCTCTGGGCAATGCGTACCAATTTCTTGCCTAAGCTTTCGGCAAAGGGAGCAATGCTTTATTCTGAAAGTGGCTACGATAAGACCTTCACTGTCCCACCATTTACTTTAGGTCAGGTGCTAACGCCAGAGGTGTTAGCCCAAGTACCGCCTCAACTGATTAAGCAGATTCCTGCTCCTCTTTTGATGCAGTTGGCGACAAAAACGATTAATCTGCCAAGCCTGAACGTGAATTTTGAACCACGTGATTGCTACTATGGTAGCATTAATCTTGACCAACCTATTTTTATGGGAGGGAAAATCCTCGCAGGGCATTCAATGGCTAAAATTGGTACTCGTGTAGCACGCCTCAAGCGTGAGCTAAGCGAAGAAGAAGTTATCTATAAGACGGAAGAAGCTTTTTGGCTATATGTCAAAGCCATTGAGCTACACAAGGTTGCCATTGACTATCAAAAGACAGTCCTTGAGATGCAACGCCTAACGCTCAATGCCGTTAGAGCTGGAATGCGAACTAAGAACGATGAACTAAAAGTCAGCGTAGAGCTAAGCAAAGCTGAACTAAAAGTAGAGCAAGCTAAGCACGGCAAGCAGTTAGCTCTGATGAACCTCAACCAAATCATCGGACAAGACTTGATGACGCCTCTGCCTGTCAGCTATGATTTGACGCATTACGCTCCCGAAGCCTCTCAAGGAGAAGCTCTCGATATTAGCGGACGTAAAGAGTATGCCCTTCTGAAAGAACAAGTAGAGCTAAAGAAACAAGAGAAGCGTCTTGTTCGTAGCGAGTTTTTGCCACATATCGGCGTGCGAGGTTCTTATTCTTATTTCCGAGGAGGACAGCTCAACGATCATCTGATGATAGACAAGGGAGGCTTCTCTGCAATGCTTTCGGTTTCTGTACCATTATTCCGTTGGGGCGAAGGCTTCCAGAAAGTCAAAGCAGCTCGCATAGAGCAAGAAATAGCAGAGGAACAACTTGAGCATCTAAGCGAAAGAATGACTCTTGAGCTACAGCAAAAGACGAATATCTACAACGAAATGTTGCTTGAGGTCGAGCTTAGAAAGAAAGTTGAGAGCCAAGCTCGTGAACACAAACGAGTGATGCACAACCGCTACGAAGCTGGCTTGGAGAAATTGATTGACTATATGGAAGCAGAAACAATCTATAGCAAGGCTTCGGCGGACTTAGTGATCGCAAAAACCAAACTTGCTTTAGCACACTCTGCTTTGCTAAAAGCCAAAGGACTTCTATAGATGAAGCTGTAATTTAATCATTATCTCTTTAGAGAGAAGAAAAGCTCTGTACCATTAAGTACAGAGCTTTTCTTCTCTCTAAATTCGGTTGGATATAACAAATTAAAAACGAAGTCCGATATTAAAACCAAGTCCAAAAGGCTTAATCTGATGCTCTATTCCATCGGAATCAGAAGCCATTCTAACATCTTTATCTTTCCGAATGCCTTGACACCAAGACTTGGAAATATAATCCAAATGCAAACCAACATTTAACCTGAGACTTCCCTTCAAGTCATAAACTAAACCGCCTGACAAACGGCTATAGCCGTGAAAGTTGTAGCTCCGTGCCTCTGAACTGCCAATAAAGGAGTCAACAAGTCCTAAACGAAGATCTCCGTAAGCATTACACCCCTTCCCCAACATATCATCTTGCGACTCAAGACGTATGGCAAAATAACCCGCTATAGCCGCCATATAACTATCTTCTGAAATAGTAATCTCGGTATAATCAGACAGACCTGTTGGTCGCTTAGGGTCTGTATTCTTATGACTTGGAGGCGTATAGTAGCCCATTTTTTGCTCTCCATCAGGCTTGAGAGACATCAGATTCACGCCTAAGCCCAAAAAGAGACGACCATTTTTCAGGACAGCTCCCTGCGTAAGTCCAAGTCCTAAAAAGTGTGGCACCGTGAGGTCAAGATCTACGTATGTTCGAGACTTGATGGAGCGAAGACCTGTCGTTACTTGTTTCTGTGGCTCTGAGAGCTTAGTTTCTTGAGCTTGAAGGACATTAAGCTTAGCGACACCAAGCAAAATGAAGATGATCAATAGTTTCTTTTTCATACATCGATTATTTAAGTTTGAATCTATAATTTAGGTACTGCAAAATTACGGATTTTTTCTAAAAAAAACTGCCATTAAATTATGTTAAAAATTTGTTCCCAAAAACTCAAATGAGTTTTCCCAGAAACTTTTCTGAGTTTTCGGGAAAACTTTTTTGACTTTTCACGCTCATTAAAAAACCTCTCTAAAACAGACAGCTACAACGCTCACAATCAACAAATTACAAACTAAGTAAACCATCGGCTTATTTTTCTTGTTTTTTCTTTGTATTTTTGGGGGTATTAAAAGACTTAGAAAAAGGAAAATGACAAAAGAAGAACTCAAGATTGTATATATGGGGACGGCAGACTTTGCCCTTGAACCCCTTCGTCGTCTCGTGGAGAGCGGTTTTAATATTGTAGCGGTCGTAACGGGAGCTGATAAGCCAGCAGGACGTGGTATGAAACTGCGTGAAAATAAAATCAAGCAATATGCCAAAAGCGTAAACTTGCCCGTACTACAGCCAATCAAGCTCAAAGATGAAGCTTTTGTCAATGAACTCAAAGCCCTTGAGCCAGACCTTGGTATCGTTGTGGCTTTCCGAATGCTTCCCGAAGTGATTTGGCAGATGCCTCGCTTTGGCACGATGAACCTACACGGATCGCTCCTTCCTCGCTACCGTGGTGCTGCTCCAATCCATTGGGCTGTGATGAATGGCGATGAGGAGACAGGTGTTAGTTGCTTTATGCTCAAGCACGAGATTGACACAGGCGACGTCATCGCACAAGCAAAAACGCCTATTGCCCCAACGGAGACAACAGGCGAAGTATATGAACGATTGATGTGGCTGGGAACAGATTTGGTAGAGGAGACAGTTGGCAAGCTTCTTGAGGGCGACATCTATGCCCAAGAGCAAGAGGGAATGAGCCTTGAGCCTTCTCACGCTCCAAAGCTGACCAAAGAAAATACTCGTATCGATTGGCAACGCCCTGCCGAAGAATTGGTTAACTTTGTACGAGGTCTTAATCCATTCCCAACAGCTTGGGCAGAACTTGAAATCGAAGGCTTGGGGAAAGCAGTCTATAAAATCCACAAGGCAGAAGCGATTGAGCGAAGCGAACTATCCGAACATCAACTTGGAGAGGTTGTCCTAACAGGACGAAAAGCTTTAGATGTTGTTTGCGGAGAAGGTTTCTTGCGTATCTTAGAGATCCAACCAGCAGGCAAACGCTCAATGCCTATTACAGACTTCTTGAATGGGCTACGTCTATAAAACCTTGGTCTTACAATTAAATAGAATAAACAAATGACTAAAAAAACAAGGATCAAACTAAGCATTTTCATTGCTTACCTTCTTGTCAGTATCATCATCTTTATCTTTAGACCACGAGGCAGTGATATTATTAAGGACACTGCCCCGCATTTCTTATTCTATTTCATTACTTCGGCTATCTTGAACGGAATGTTTAATCGCTATTCCATCTCCAAGCACCTACTCATATTCTCAGCCTTAATGCTCTTTGGCGTAAGCATTGAACTTCTGCAATGCCTACGTGCAGGGAGTTGGGCTTCGTTTAGCGTACACGATGTAACGAATAATTTTAAGGGACTCATAGCCTTTAGTATTCTTTGGGGATTTTTAAGCATTACTCAAGCAATCGCCGAGCTTATTTTATCTAAAATTAAAGACCAAGATAAATAAGCCTATCTACATTATATGAAGCTCAAGACATTACATCTAATTAATTTTAAGAGCATTGCCACAGCAAGCTTTGACTTCTCCGATAAGGTAAACTGCTTTATCGGCTTGAATGGTATGGGTAAAACGAACGTTTTAGATGCTCTGCATTACCTATCTTTTACCAAAAGTCATTTAGGACTAAAAGATAGCCTTGCCGTTCGCTACGGACAAGAGGCAAGCGTGCTTGATGCCAGCTATCAAACGGACACAGGCGACGACTTACAGATATTGCTTCAAATCCGCCCTGGGCAACGCAAAATCCTCAAACGCAACAAAAAAGAGTACGAACGCTTGAGCGAACATATTGGGCAATTCCCTTTGGTTATCATTTCGCCACAGGACTATCAACTCATTCTTGGCACGAGCAAAGAGCGTCAGCGTTTCCTTGATATGCAACTCTCTCAGCAAGATGCCGTCTATATGTCGGCACTCTCGCAGTACAACAAAGCTCTACAACAACGCAACACCTTACTAAAGGATCAGGGCAGAAGCGATGCTCTACTGGCAATCCTTGACGAACAGATGAGCCGTTTTGCACGCTTGATTTGGGAGCGACGCAAAGCTTTTGTTGAGCATTTCGAACCCATTTTCCAAACCTATTATTCAGCTATTGCCGAAGAACCTTCAGAAATTAAGCTTGGCTATCAAAGTGCTTTGAATGAAACAGAAGGCGAACTGATGAGCATTCTCAAAGCCAACTTCCACAAAGATCGTATGCTTGGTTATACAAGTGAAGGTATTCACAAAGATGACCTAACGATGATGTTAGGAGACGAGCGTATCAAAGACGTTGGTTCGGAGGGACAAAAGAAGACCTATCTGATTAGTCTAAAGTTGGCTCAATACCGCTTGCTTAGTCAAACGACGAGTGAGCATCCAATGCTTCTGCTTGATGATATCTTCGACAAGCTTGATGTTGAGCGTGTCAAACGTATCATTTCGCTTGTAGGCGGACAGGACTTTGGGCAAATCTTCATCACAGATACCAACCTCAAGTATCTTGACCAAATCATTCATTCGTGGGGCGATGACTATCAGCTCTTCTCCGTTTCTAATGGTTCGGTAACGATTATTGACAAAGCTAAAAAGACTGACGACGATGAAGAAAAGTAAAACACAGAGATTCTCCGAAGTTTTTAGGGAAATGCTTCGCCAAGAGCCTGAAATGAAGACGCAAATGCTTGCTCAAAACATCGCAGATGCTTTGCCTGAAGTTTTGGGTTCGTACTACCAATTTGTGGATAAGATTACCCTTGCGGATAACATTCTCTATATATACGTCAAGTCTCCAGCTGCTAAGCAAGCCTTTGCTCAAAACGCAGGAATGCTCCGAGATCAAATCAATAAACAGGTCTTTATGCAAGAAGTTAAGCTTCGAGAAGTACGCATTCTTTAATTTTTTTGAATATAAGAGCGTGATTACTTGCATATTTGCGTTTTTTTTTGTTACTTTGCAAATCGAATGCAGAAGCTCAATGATGCTAAGGAGTCTCAGGTATTCTCTAATATTATCAAAATAAGAATATAAATAAATAGAATAGAAATGTCTAAGATTTGTCAGATTACAGGTAAGAAGGCAATGGTCGGCAACAATGTTTCGCACTCAAACAAACGTACGAAACGTCGCTTTGACGTAAACCTTTTCACGAAGAAGTTTTATTGGCCTGAGAATGACTGCTGGGTAGTATTAAAGGTTTCAGCAGCAGGTCTTCGAGTAATTAATAGAGTTGGTATCGATGCAGCTATCAAGCGTGCTGCCGAAAAAGGATATCTTAACGCATAATAAACAAGAAGAAAATGGCAAAAGCAAAAGGAAATAGAGTACAGGTTATCCTTGAATGTACAGAACATAAGGAAAGTGGAATGCCTGGAATGTCTCGTTATATCACAACGAAGAATAGAAAGAATACAACAGAGCGTCTTGAGTTGAAGAAATACAACCCAGTGCTTAAGCGTATGACAGTTCATAAAGAAATCAAGTAAAATTAGGAGGATAAAGAAATGGCAAAAAAAGCAGTTGCATCATTTAAGAAGGCCGATGGTCGTACCTACTCTAAGGTGATCAAGATGGTTAAGTCTCCTAAAACTGGAGCTTACACATTCCAAGAAGAAATGGTTCCTAACGAAGCAGTTAAGGAATTCTTCTCATAAGGAATATAGTACAAAGAAACGTAACTTTCGTGAAGAGGTTGAGCTACTAATGTAGCATACTCACCTCTACCGAAAGCAACCTTATTCGGAGTGCTGAGATCTCGTAAGAGTTTTCTCAGCACTTCTTTTTTCATATAATTGAGAGCATAGACGTAATGACCCAAGAGATCGGTAGTCAGAATACATTAGACTTAGAGCGGAAACCGCTTAGGTCTCTTTTACTACATTATACAATTCCCGCTTTAGTCGGCACGATGGTAACGGCGATGTATAATGTCGTAGATAGGATTTTCATCGGACAAGGGGTTGGCGAGTTTGCTATTGCAGGACTTACGCTAACCTTTCCCATCCTTATTTTCTTACAAGCTTTTGGTATGCTCATCGGCGTTGGGGCTTCATCTCGTGTCTCTATTGCTCTCGGACGACAGGACAAGGCCGAAGCAGGAAGAATCCTCGGCAATGCTATTGTCCTGACCTTTATTACCCAAATCCTAACCATTATCCCCACGCTCATCTATATGGAAGAGTTGCTCTATGCCTTTGGGGGCAGTGAGCGAACGATTCCTTATGCCGTGGAGTATCTACAGATAGTCGTCCCTGCAAATATCTTCACTACTCTGTGCTATAGCTACAACTCCATAATGAGAGCTTCGGGCTATCCCCAGAAAGCGATGTACACAATGCTTATCGGAGCTGTCATCAATACTATTTTAGATGCAGTCTTCATCTTTACTTTTGATTGGGGTATTGCAGGAGCTGCTTGGGCAACGGATATTGCGATGTTTGTCTCATCTGCTTTCGTGATGTGGCACTTCTTCGATAAGAGAAGCACACTTCATTTCGAGCGAAAGAATATGAAGATTTCACTTGCTTCAATTATTTCGATTGTCTCTATAGGGCTTTCACCTTTTTTTGTTCAACTACTTGGTAGTGTCGTTACGATACTCTTCAACAAAAGCTTCATCGCCGTATCAAACAATGCTATAGAAGCCGACCTTTGTATCGCAGCCTATGGAGTCATCAATAGCTATGCAATGATTGCCGTGATGTTTATCCTTGGGATTGCACAAGGAATGCAACCGATTGTTGGCTACAACTATGGAGCAGGCTTACACGAGAGAGTGCGACGGACCTTCAAAGTCTGTGCGACGGTTAATACAGGAGCAGCAGGACTATTTTCAGTCTTCGCCTTGCTCTTCCCCGAACTTGTCAGCCGAATTTTCACGCAAAGCCCTGCACTCCTTGAGGTATCAACGCACGCCATACTATATTGCTTCTTCGGTTTTACGATGGTAGGCTTCCAAATTACGGCAACGCAGTTCTTACAAAGCTTGGGACTTGCCAAAGAATCTTTTATTCTAAGTATTTCTCGTCAATCATTCTTCCTGATACCTCTACTCCTTTTCTTACCTAAATTCTTAGGCTTAGATGGTGTTTGGTTAACTTCTTCTTTTTCAGACTTATTAGCAGGCGTATTAGGGCTTTATATGATTAGCCGAGTAATGCGTAAGCTTAATTCAAAACAAATAATTCAAACAAAATAATGTATTACATCTTTTCACTCATTCTACGTATCACGCTCTATCCCTATTTACTCTTTAGAGCTTCTTCTGTCATCAGCCCCAAAGTAAGACAATATCTTGCGAGCTTTCTTCTGCTTGAAACGGTTATTGCCGTTCTTGCTTTGCTGATTCAGCTTTTTGTTGAATGGACTTTCTTAGACTGGTTAGTGATTGCGGGTTATTTTGTCTTCTTCTCGCTGATGTACACGGCAGGCTTTGTGATGATTATGAACCTTATCTTACGACTTATTCGTCGCTACAAAGCCGAAATCCTTCCCACCAACATTAAGAAAATTATCCTTGGAGCAAGAGTTATTGCTCTGGGGGCTATTCTTGTTTTCTTTGGGACAATGTACCTTGGTTACCACAACGTTGTTAATCTTAAACTTGTACATAAAGAGTGCCACCTCAAAGGCTTTAGTCAAAGTGGACAGGAACATCATCTCCGTATCGGTTTGATGGCGGATATTCACATCGGAGCAGCTATTAGCAATAAGCACATTGACAATGCCGTTAAGCTTCTAATGAATGAAAAGCCTGACTTAATCCTCATCGCAGGCGACTATGTAGATAACAAAGCGGATTATCTACATAAAGGGCAAATCACAGAGATAATGAAGAAGTTACAGGCTAAACACGGTGTTTATTTTGCTCTTGGCAATCACGAATATCGTGGTGATGTTGATGAAAATATTCGTTGGGTGCGTGAAGATGTCGGAGCAAACTTACTCAAGGATTCACGAACTTGTATTGACAGCCTTGTTACGCTCATCGGACGAGATGACTATGTCAACAAAGATCGTTTCCCACTTGAGCATCTAACAAAGAACTTAAACAAGAACCTTCCGACCATTCTCTTTGAGCATACGCCTCACGGATTAGATAGTCTTGCCTCATCTCCTGTGGACGTTGCCTTCTATGGACATACCCACGCAGGGCAAGTGTGGCCTGTGCCTTTGCTAACCTATCTCGTCTATGGAGCTGTTCACGGCTCTTATCAGCGTGGCAATACCGAAGTTTACATCACAAGTGGCGTTGGGGCTGCCCGAACGCCTTACCGCCTTGGCACGCAAAGTGAAGTTGTCATTTACGATTTATATTGGTAGCTATGGCAAAAAAGAAACAAAAGTATTACGTTGTTTGGGAGGGAATGCAGACAGGTATTTTCTCTACTTGGGACGAATGCCAAAGACAGACGAAAGGTTATCCACAAGCGAAATATAAGAGCTTTGAAAGTCTTGCCCAAGCTGAAGAGGCTTTCCGTCAAGGTTACCATTTCTATATAAAGAATAGTTCCTCAAATGGTGGTAGCGATAAGCTAAATGGAGACGAGCTTCAGGCTCAAAACCCAAAGCTCAAAACTTCAGACACCCAACCTTTGCTTCCAGCTCTCTGCGTTGATGCTGCTTGCTCGGGCAACCCTGGGCTAATGGAATATCGTGGCGTTTGGGTCAATGAGGACGGATCTTCTTACGAAGTCTTTCATCAAGGAGCTTTCCAAATGGGAACAAATAACATCGGTGAGTTTTTGGCATTGGTTCACGGCTTGGCTTACCTTGACAAAGAAGGGACAGGCGATGAGATACACATCTATTCCGATAGTAAGATTGCAATGAGTTGGGTTCGGCAGAAGCTCTGCAAGACAAAGCTCGCCCAAGTGCCGAAGAATAAAATCCTCTTTGAGCTTGTTGCTCGTGGCGAAAAATGGTTACGTGAGCATAGCTTCAAGCGAGCAATCCTCAAATGGGATACCAAAGCTTGGGGCGAAATACCTGCTGACTTCGGTCGCAAGTAATCCGAAAAACATTCAAATGATAGGCTGTAGTTCATCAAACTACAGCCTATTTTTCTTCGGTAATATCTACTTTAATCTTGTTTTAAGGATTACATAATCAAGAGCAACTCTTTTCGGTCGTTGAGCGTGTCAAAACGAACCGATTTGTTGTAAATTAGTTGATATTTTCGGCATTTTGACGCTTCGACACGCTCAGCGACCGCAAGCTTAATGAACGAAATTATTTCACAAGACTAAAGTAAATACTTCTATTTTTCTTTTATTAAAGCAGAGCAAACACATCAAAACTCCCCAATGTTAATTCATCATTCTTAACTCTTAATTAAACAAAATACCACAAATCCGAACTGTCGCAGACAGATTTATATAACACACTATCTATTAAGAAGATACAAACCTTCATTTTAAGGTCAAAAAATTACTGGGAAAACTCATCTGAGTTTTCCCAGTAATTTCTAAAAGTTTTCCCAAAAACTTTTTTGACTTTCCCCAATCACTTTCCAAACTTATCCAAATAACACAAATCGGAACGCCCAATATTCGGTCGTTGAGTTGGTCACTAAGCAATAAATTCCTCCCTTGGTGGGAGGTGGCTTGCGACCGAGGTTGCAAACCTTGGGAGCAAGACGGAGGGGGTTAAAACAGCCAACATAAGAGAAGTTTTTGATATACTCGCAATCAGTATATAAGCTATGTATAACTTCCCTAAATAAGACTATAATACCCCCTCCGCCTCGCAAGCTCGGCACCTCCCGCCAAGGGAGGAATTCCGTTTATGTCTTAAATTCGACAGGCTCAGCGACCGAGAAATGATTTGCAAAACTTAAGTGCATACTTCCCTTAATAATTAAGAGTTATGCTATTCGGTCGCTGAGCGTGTCGAAGCAAATCGCTATGGGAAATAAAAGAGGTTGTGCCTCCGCTGTCTGTCGTACCGACTTAATAGTTATGAATTAGTAACTCAGTAATTAATTAAATTCCCCTCCGTGGTAGAGCTTTGCATAATTAACTTTTCTGTTATTTTGACTTTTAATTCTCCCTTTGAAGGGAGTACCCCGAGTTGAAAACGAGGGGGGAGGGA
>PDWI01006392.1_pt1 | contig 15565 bp, 16 predicted proteins | sample 1430891 | NCBI WGS metagenome assembly PDWI01 (sample SAMN01162508, study PRJNA174530) | Oral metagenome, whole genome shotgun sequencing project. | biome: Marine environment; feature: Marine mammal; material: Swab sample of the gingival sulcus; isolation source: swab sample of gingival sulcus... | reverse complement strand
TACGATCCATACGACAAAAGAATTATACTTAATAATTCTGAAAGTAGAGTAAATGGGTACACGAGAGTTCTAGAAGCGATATTTGATTGGGGCGAAAGGAGTAGTCATTTAAGAGTAAGGAATATAAAGAATACTTTGGGATTTGAGCCAACTTGGGTTCGTATTGGTGATGGAGGTTACCAGCTTCAAGGAATCCCTCAGAGGGCATTTCTTCGAGTCAATGGGGAGTTGGTATCTTGCATGTATGGACGCTAATGGGAATTATGTAGATATTTCAGAGAGCACGAAAGTATCTTTAAAAATAGAGTGCTTTCCACATTGTCCAGATCACCAAAATTTAGTGGCATAGAGTAGTAAATTATGAAGATTTACATAAACGGTAGTTCAGGATATGAATGGCATGAAGACAAAGTTCAGCAAGCACTTGAGCAAGGTTGGACTGATTCCGGTGGAAAGATTGAAGATTTAACAATAGTTAGGAGTATAGATTCATTGCCTAATTGTATGGAAGCGGCTAAAAATAACGGGGCTCAATTTGTGCATAGAAGTTATGGAGGAGCAAGTTCTAATATTGCACTTGCGGAAAGCTACTACCCCGATGTAATTCTAAGTATGCCACCGGGAAGTAACAGCAAGATGAAAGCATTTAACAAACCAATTCCTCAGAAACTGCTTGTAATTTCGAGTGGTGATAATGGTGTAAATGAAACTGCGTGGAATACTGAGTTCGTGGAGAATGATCCGATTACTGCAGAGACTGTTCCAGATGAAAAGTTTTGCTAGTTCTTATGGGCTTGGGAAGATAGCCTACATTATGCACGCACTTAATTGCACGGCGACCGAAGCAAGAATTAGAGCTAGGATTACCGGATCGGAGAATGGTGTTTGGCACGAAAAGAATGGATATGGCGAGATAAATGTAAACTCAGCTATTGCTTATAATGGTGAGGTTAAATTAGGGATTGGGAATATAAATGTAGAGAGGACTTCCGGATTTTCTGTAAAGGTAACTATTGAGAAAGTGGCAGAAGCAACGGACTATAAAATTTTTAGGGATGGGGAAGTAATTTCAACTCAAAAGGAGTTAGTGTTTGAAGATACGATTCCTAATTATGGGGAATATTTGTATAAGTATGAAGCATTGAATGGGAGCTTAACGAGCAATTCTTCAAACATTACTAAATTAAAATATAATGCTGGTAGATGGCTTAAAATTTAGATCATAAATTCTGTAAGGGAAAATTTTTGTATGGAGAATATGTGGAATGCCATTGTAGATACGGTGATTGTTGTAATAATTGGGATTATAGGATTCTTTACCAAGAGAGTTTTTAAAGAGTACGATAAGAGGCTTGAGAAAATGGAATACAAAATTGAGAGCCAAAGTAAAGAGCACATGGAAGATATTGAGAATATAAAGGACTACTTCCTACTAAAATTTGAAAAAGTTTACGAAATGCAGAATTCGAATAAAGGCGAAATAATTGAGGCGATAAGTCAGATTAGAATTGAAATCGCCAAGCAAGAAGAGCGATGGAATACCATAGAAAGTATTTATAAAAAACAAAAAGGAGTGTAAAAGATGAATAAGAAATTGTGGTATAAGAGTAAAACTATTTGGACATTTGTAATATTAGCGATAGTGAGCATTTTAAACACGCTTGGAGTTACAGAGCTATCTTTGAGTCCAGATGCTAATTGGGTAGCAACAGTTTTCGCAGTGTTGAGTGTGCTGTTTAGATTGATTTCCGGTCATGAGCTGATATTTACTGAAGAATAGTGGAATGGTTTTATAAAATATCCCTTCTCCTAATTGCTTTCTTTTGTGGGTACTTTTTAAATAAGGTGCTCACAAAGGAGCAAGATTTTAAACAAGAAATTGTACAGAACAAAATTGTTCATGTAACGAAATTGAAGCATTTTGAATTAGAGAAAGCTAATCCTATTTATATAAAAGAGAAATATTTAAAGGAAGAAGTGAAGGATTCTTTAATTTTTCATAACGATACGCTTGATTTAAAAGTTGTGCATGCGATTAATGTGGATAGTCTAACGCCGAAATCTTATTGGAATTATTTTCTTGATTATAAAGCAGAAACTGATACGGTGTACCAGACGCTAGTTAAGAAAAAAGATATTCCTATTTATGCGAATGTTTGGTTTTATCTATTTGCGGTAGTTTTGGTTTTGTTGGGGTTGAAATGATAAATAAGAAGCAACTGAGCGAACTAATCGAAAGGACTTTAAAGGAGTATAACCTTTATAGCAAATCTGCTCACGAAATAGTTTTGGGCACGATAATTTATGAAAGTAAAAGAGGGACATATTTAAAGCAGCGTGTGAAAAATTTCGATTACAATAAACACGCTCTTGGAATTGCTCAGATGGAAAGGAAGACATTTAGGTGGTTGGCTAAGGTTTATATGAGTAAGTTTCCTTTTCTTGCTTCGGTGAAGTTTGAGGAGCTGGAGTATAATTTAAAACTAGCTATTTTGTTTTGTAGACTAAGGTATTTAGCCGTGCCGACTCCTATTCCAAAGCAAATATTTGCTCAGGCTAGGTATTATAAGAAGTATTATAATAGTTATTTTGGGAAAGGTACTGTTGCGGGGTATATGGAGAATTTTAAACGGTATTCTTGATGAAAGTGTTACAGAAAGTGTTACAGTGGTTGAAATTGTACGAAAAGTGCTTTAAAATAAAGAGCCCTAAATTGTTATAAAATAACAAGTTAGGGCTTGAGCTGGTGAACGGACTCGAACCGCCGACCGGCTGATTACAAATCAGCTGCTCTACCAACTGAGCTACACCAGCATTTATTTTTCAGATTTTAAATTTAATACTTTTTGAAATTCAATGCAATATATTAAATTAGAAAAAACAATTTTTTTTTATTTATGACTACAAAAGCAGAAATACAATTAGTTAAGAAATTAAGTCAAAAAAAATATAGAGCTATTGAGCAAAAATTTGTTGTTGAAGGAAAAAGACTAATTTCTGAAGGATTAAAAAGCAATTTTACATGTATTAAAATATTTGTAACAAAGGAATTTCTTGACCGTGATTCAGTTTTTAAAGAGTTTCTTTATTCACCTAATAAAAAATTAGATGTGATTACAAAAAGGGATTTTCTAAAAATTTCTTCTACAAAAAATCCTCAAGGAATAGCTGCAGTTTTTAGTATTCCGGATTCAAAGGAATGCAATTATGACAAAACTATTATTTATTTAGATAATATTTCTGATCCTGGAAATTTAGGTACAATTATTCGCTCTTGCGAGTGGTTTGGTATTAAAACTATTTGCTTAAGTAAAGAATGTGCTGATCTTTACAACCCAAAGGTTTTACGGGCTAGTATGGGAGCTGTTTTCTACCTAAATATTATTGAAGATGTTTCTGTAAGTGAAATAATCCCTAAAGTGAGAGCAAAGAATTATAAAACTTTATTTGCCGATATGAATGGTATAGATTATAAGAGTATTGATTATTCCGGAAAGTTATTTATAGCTTTTTGCAATGAAGCATTTGGTCCTTCAAAAGACTTAATTGAAAATTGCGATAGTGCAATTACTATTCCTAAAATTGGAAATGTTGATTCGTTAAATGTTGCTGCAGCCGCTGCTGTAATTCTTTCGCAAATTAATTAACAATAATTTATAAACTCTATATTTACCGGAGTAATTTTATTACTTGCAAATATTTTGTTTATTTGTCCACGATGATAAGTAGAATGATTGATTACGTTTTGAAAAATATCTTGATAACTGTGATGTTTTTCTTTTCCATCTGAAGTTGTATAGGTACATATTTCCAAGAATTTTTTTTGGTTCATTCTTTTTAAAAATTTTTTCCATTCATTTGAGCTAATATTAGATAGTACATCTAACTCTTGAATTGAATACTCTTCCCACAAGTATATGTTATATGAAGATTTTCCTTTAGCTATTTCTAGCCAATGGTCTTGTACGGAGATAATATGACTAAGAATTTTAGCCGGTTCATTTATATTCAAGTTTTCATCAATACTATGTAATTTCGATATTATTCTATCATTTGCCCAATTATTATATTCGAATAAATCTAAAAAGTATTTTTTCATTTCTATTTTAGTAAAATCATTTTCTTTGTTTGATGAAAATCTTTTGTAGAAAAAGTGTAAAAATAAACTCCTGATGGTAATGTATTTGCATCAAATGTTATATTATAATTTCCCGGAGCTAATTTTTTATCTACCAAAACTGCAACTTCCTTTCCTAGAATATCGTAAACTTTTAAGCTGACCTTACTTAGATTAATGTTTGAAACTACATTAGGTATTGAAAATGAAATTGTTGTACTTGGATTAAATGGATTCGGATAGTTTTGAGAAATTGAATATTGTTCAGGTATTACTTCGTTTTGTAATTTAACATTTAATAATATATTTGCTTCGGGAGTAGGTAATTTTTTTGAAGTATAAATATTAAATTTCCCGGGTTCTAGAGTAAATGAAACTTGGGTATCTGTAACGTTAATGCTATCACCACTAAAGTAATCATACCACATACCTCCATGTTGAAATTCCGGACTTACTTGTTTTGATACAACGTCAAAATTTCCAATGATTGATACATTCATTGAGTCGTGATTTAATTTAATTCGTTTTACATTATTTCTAACATCAAGCTGGAAATTGTCTGTAGAAAATGCAGCATAATTATTCTTAAGAAAATTCAACGCAGCAAAAGTTTTATAAAGATTTTTTCTATTAACATCGTTTAAGTAATCCCAACGAATTGGTTTATTTCCAACTCGTCCGTTAAAATTTATGCTAATATCATAACCAAGTTCACCAAATTGCCAAATCATTTTGGGTCCGGGAATTGTTAAGAAAAACGCAGCAGCTAATTTAATTCTGTTTAACGCTGTTGATAATTGCTTTATGTTGTAGTTCCCACTAGAATTTCCATATTGAAGATTCTTAAACATCAACCTTTCTTCATCATGACTTTCCATATAACCAATAAGGTTAGGATTATTAAAATTTCTATTTTTATAAGAAATTCCGGTTAGATCTGATTTGCCATTTGTATTGTATCCCATTGTTGCTTCGTTGTAAGCATGGTTCATATTTCCCCAAAGCATCATTCCGTAGTTAGCCAGAATTTTTTCTTCTCTGTTTTCAGCAAGGTGTTCTAAAATAACATAAGCAGTTGGGTCAATAGCCCAAATTGCATCAGCCATTCTTTCTAGAATTGTTACACGAGAAGCATCGTATGCCCAGCCATCACCGGGTTTATTTGTAAAACCTTTCGTAAAATCAAATCGGAAACCATCGAACTTATATTCGTCAATCCAATACTTGTTAATTCTATCTACAAGTAGTTTTGTTTGTTCACTTTGATGATTAAAATCAAAGCCCCAAGAATATTGGGCATTAGGACTTGTAACATTGTACCAAGGATTTTCTGAAGTTGGTGGTCCATAATCTCCATCGGCATAGAGACGTACAAATGGTGATCTTCCAAAAGAATGGTTTAGAACAATATCCATAATTACTGCAATATTGTTTTTATGACATTCATCTATAAATTTCTTTAAGTCATTTTTAGTTCCATAATATTTATCGGGTGCAAAATAAAAAGATGGATTATAGCCCCAACTTTCATTCCCTTCAAATTCATTTATCGGCATTAGTTCAATTGCATTTATTCCAAGTTTTTTTAAATAATCCAAAGTATCAATTAAGGTTTGATAGTTATGATCTTTTACAAAATCTCTAATAAGTAATTCATATATTATCAAATTTTCTTTCTTGGGCTTTTTATAGTTAGTTGCCTGCCAAGTGTAGGGAGTTTGTGCTGTTTGAAAAACTGAAACCGAGAAATTGGTTTTATCACTTGGATAAGAAATTAGATTAGGGTATGTTTTATCGCTGATATATTTATCTTCATCTTCAAGTATTTTATCTGCATAAGGATCAGCAATTCTAATTTTTCCATCAACCAAATATTGAAAACGATATTCTTTAGCTGCTACAAGATTATTCAAGGTAATCCAATAAGTTGTACTATCTGGAGTTAGTTTAAGACTATAATTATCAGAAAGCTCCCAATTGTTAAAGTCCCCGATTGTATAAACAAAATCTTTTTTTGGTGCATAAAGTGCAAGTGTAACAGTATTGTCATCAATATAATTAATTCCTGTTTTAACATTTGCCGGTAACTCTGCAATTGTTGGTGCTGACCTAACATAAAAGTAAGAAGTATCTTCAATTGTATTTGAGGAATTTGTTGCAACTAATCTTAATTCGTTTTTCCCAATTGTTTGAGCAAGATAGTTCGTTTTTATTGTATCTGAATTTGTTTCTTTAATAAGATTATTATTGATGTACAATTTTAAATTATCAGCATTATTTGCAACGGCAACAATTGAAAAGGATTTACCTATTAAAGGAAAAAAAGGTGATGTTAAAGGTTCTAAAAGTTTTACATTAATTCCTGTTGCATAAATTGGTACAAATAAGTCTTCTGTTTTTGTGTTTCCATTAGAACTTCTTAACACAAAATTTAAGGAAGTTATTTTTTCTGTTGCGTCTTTTAACTTATAATAAGCTCTCGGATTATTAATTGAGATTTTATATTTATTTGCAGAAATTCTTGTTAAGCTTGGCTGTACTGAGTTGTTCCCCCAATTACCAATTACATGTTGCCAATCTCCTTTAGTAGTATTTACACCGGTGTGTGTGTAAAGTGTTCCTGTATAGCCAACAAGAGATTTATTGGTCATTTGTTCAATGTCAAATGTAATTTCAATATTACTTGTTTCATTAGGAAAAGAAGGAGTTGTTGTAAATTTCTGAGCAAAAATTACAGAGGTAATTAAACTTATAAATATTGTAAATGTCTTTTTCATATTTTTCTCTCTGTTAAAAAATTATCTTAATCTATAAAATCCCAAGCAATACCAATTTTAATTCCGCCTTTTGGCATTGGATAATATGGAACAATATAATAATTATTTCCTAAAATGTTTTCATATACAAAATAAAAAGTTGCTGCATCTTGAATTCTTCCGCTAAGTAAAAAATCTAATCTGTATTTATTATTACTCATTTTATAATAATCGAATTGTTTTACGGAATTATTATCCAAATAAAAAGGGGTTGATCTCATTTTTTGAAAATCATAAACCATATAAGAAGGTGAATCGTACAGATAAAATGTAACACCAGTTTTAAGATCAAGATTTGAATTAAACAAAGTATCTACATAATATATTCCGGCAACTAAATTAAAATTAGTTTTCTTGGTAGATAAAGGATTTTTTGAAAGCCAGTAATAATTTAAGTTTGTAAATGTTTGTACATTCCAATATTCTATAGTTGAATTAAGATTGAATCCGTTTGTAGTTGAATTTTCTAAAGAATTAAAAATAATTTTAGATGAAGTACTTTGGATATTTGAAGTATTGAAAACCGGAAGAGGAACATTTTTACCTTTTACAATAAAAGCTGATAAAGAACTCGAGATTCCTTTTGTATATAACTCTGCCGAAATAAAGGTGGTGTTGAAACTTTGAGTTGTTTTATCAGAAAAATATTGTTGCTCTATAAGCGAGAATGGTTTTTGAAAGTTTGAGAACCCTGCAAACAATTTAAGCGAATGAAATAATTCCAATTTCACATCAAACCCAAATCCATTATTACTTTGTTCTTCATATTTAGAAAACTTACCAAATATAGATGGTGTAAGTGAACTATCAAATAAATCAATCGATGAAATAAACGAGAAATACAAGTTGGTGAATTTTTTATTTACGTTGATAGCTTTAATATTATAGTCAATATTTTCATATCCTAAATAAAAGTCAGAATAAATGTTATTCCATAAAATATTTTGATTTAGAGTTGCAGCAGTTATGGTATATAGATTTTTATTCCCAATTTTTGTTGAATCATTTAATTTCCATGCGAATCTATCTTTATTATTATTGTAGTTAAATGTTAATCTAGTTTTTCCCAATGAGATCAAGTTTCCATATAAACTAAAATTTACACGATGATTAGTTGTTTCGTTACTCATATTATTATTTAAAACTTGTGCTTCTTTATTATACAAGTCATTTGTTAAAACAGATGTACTTGATAAGACTTTGTTTATATCTACTCCTCCAAATAAGGGAGTGTTAAGTTTTACATGATAATAATCAAACTCAGCAAAAGTACTTTCAGAAATTTTATAAGTAGCTTTAGTATTTAATTTCCAAGCACCATAATCTGTATTTTTGTAATTCTCATTAATTGATAGATTAGTAGCTCTAATTGAAATTGCGAGTTTAGACAAAACTCTTGCACTAAAGAAAGCATCAATAAATCCTTCTTCATTAGATGCTTGATAATATCTAATTCGTGAAATAGGTTTCGACTTTAATGTATCTTTTGTAAGAATGTTTATTGTTGAAATATTGTTAGAAGCACCATAGAGAAAACCTCTATTTATTGGAATAATTTCAAGCGTGTTAAGAGCTTCAGCTTGAATAGAATTTAGATCAATTGAATTATTCCAACGATTATTTAATGAAACATTATTCTTAGTAGCAGAAAAGTTTCCATATCCGAAAGAAAATATTTTAGCTTCACTTGGTTGTCCTGTATATCCAAAACTTGATAAATATGAAAATGGTAAAAAATTTATTATATCACCAATATATCTGTAGTCAAGCTTATCAACTGCTTTTTTTTCTACTTTAAATGTGTTTAGTGGTGTTGAAAATATACCTTTGTTTTCTTTAATAAAGAAAGGTTTTCTTGGTTGCTTTATTTTAGTGGAATCATCTGTAACAAGTGAATCCCCAATGCTAGTAAGGCTTATATCAGTTTTTGCTGTATCAATCTGAGCGTTAAAAACACTTTGAACTAATAATAAAAAGACAAAAACCAAACTTAATTTTTTAGAGCTAATTTTATTTTTCATTTATATATTATAAAAATTTTAGATACTATAAATTACCAAATTTGAATGAGTGTAACAATTTACTTATACGAAACCGTATTTTTATAATTATTGGAAAATTATAGAACCTAGTTTTGTTTAGTAATAATAGGGGTTTGAGAGTAAAAAAAATAAAAAAAAATTTTGTTTTATTTAAAAAAATAAATATCTTTTCGGTGCATTCATTAACAAACAAACTATAAAGGAAGAAAAATGGCAAAAGCGAAAGCAAAACCAGCTTCAAAAAAAACTGCAGCTAAAAAAACAGTTGCAAAAAAAACTACCGCTAAAAAGCCGGCAGTTAAAAAAGCAGCTCCTAAAAAACCAGTTGCAAAAAAAGTTGTTAAACCTAAAAAACCAGCTGTTCCAAAAGGACCTTACACAAAAGGTGATATTGTTGATCATTTAGCATTTAAACTTGATGTAACTAAGAAAACAGCAAATTTATTCTTAGATGAACTAGCAACTTTAGTTGCTAAAAATGCAAAGAAAACATTTACACTTCCAGGTCTTGGTAAATTTTCTGTTGGTAGAACAAAGAAAAGAAATGGTAGAAACCCAGCCACTGGTGAAGCTATTGTTATTCCTGCAAAAAGTAAAGTTAAATTTAGAGTTGGTAAAGCGTTGCAAGATGCTGTTTATCCACCAAAGAAATGATTTTATTTCAATAAAGAAAAGTCCGGTTTGTTTCCGGACTTTTTCATTTTAAATCATACTATTTACTTCTTCTTCTTTTCTTCCTTTGGGCTGCGTTTTTTAACTGCAAATTTTGTAATGTCATTTAAGAGGGACTCATAAAGTTCTTTTGGAATATTTGTGAGAATAACTTTTAATAAATCGTTATAATCCTTTATATGCGGGCTTATCCCAATTTCTTCATCTTTAGTTGTTATGTTAAGCGGTAAATATGTTCTTCCAGAAAAAATACTACCGGAAATTTTAGTTATTTCCGAATGTTGAATTTCTACTACTTTATTTTTTATCATAAAGTCAGAGCAAATCAATTTTTCATTATTTATGTCAATTTTAAATGGAAAAGATTTATAAATCTTAATATAAAATTTATTTAATACGTAAATCATTATTCCGCTAATAAATAATGGAATTACAAATAACCAATTTCCAGTAAACCCAATTATTGAGCCTATTAAATAAAATAGAAGAATCAGATTTGCAGGAATAACTCCGTACTTGTAAAATAACTTCGAGATAGTTTTATATTTAAAAGTTTTCATATTCTAAAGGATAGTTCCTATTATAAAGTGCTTTGTTTAAATTAAATAAATATTTGTTATACAGAAATTCCGCCCATCTTTAAAATTTCATCAAATTCTTTTTTAGTAACCGGCATAACGGAAAGTCTATTTCCACGTTGAACAAGACGCATTTCTTGAAGTTTAGAATTTTCTTTAATTTCACTTAATGGAACAGGTTGTTTAAATTTCTTTTTTAATTTTAGATCAACCATTATCCATGTCGGACTATCCTGTTTACTTTTAGGATCGTAATGTTGATCATCAGGATCGAATGCTGTAAAGTCAGGATATCCTTCTTTAACTACTTCGCAATAACCAACAGCAGCAGTAGGTTTTGCATTGCTATGGTAAAAAATTACTAAGTCACCTTTTTTCATTTCATCTCTCATAAAATTTCTTGCTTGGTAATTTCTTACTCCATCCCAATAAGTTGTTTTATTTTTACTCTTTGCTAAATCATCTACCGAAAAACAAGAAGGTTCTGATTTTACTAACCAATAATTTTTTGCCATTTCAACTCCTGTTCTATTTTAAATACTTCTTAAGCCAATCTTTTCTTAACCGATCTACTTCTGATTTATGTTCTCTTAAAAAATGAGTGCCATTTTCTAAAAGAACTAGTTTATGTTCAATATTATTTTGTAAAAACTTATAAGATAAATCTAATGAATGATGTGCAGGAACTCTATCATCATTTGTTCCGTGAATTAATAATGTTGGTGTTGATTTAGAATAATATTCAATTTTATTTAATATAGATCTTGAATTACAAAATGATTTATCCATAGTTATGTTATGTTTATCAAATAACTTTTTCATAAAATTACTTTCATTTGTAGTACATTCAATGTTGGAAATACCACCCGTTGTAATTGCTACCTTAAACAAATCTGTTTGTGTTAAGGTTAAATAGGTCATCATTCCGCCTCTACTCCAACCTTCAATTCCCCAAATATTATTATTTGCAAATGGTAATTCCTCTGCTAAAGGAATTAGATTCATTATATCATTTAAATCATTTCCTCCAAATTCATCAGCACCTTCACTTCCTGCATTTCCTCTGTATTGAGTTTCAAACACAACATAGCCCCAACTAGCTAACTGTCCTAAAATACCTTGAGCATAAAAATCATCTAATGCACCGGAATTTCCAAAACCTCCTCTGCACCAAATAATACAAGGGTATGAACCTTCTATATTTTTTGGATATGCTAAATATCCATTTACAGTTAATCCATCTGAATTATATGCTATTTTTTGAATAGTTGAATCTTCAATTGAGTTTTTTCCCCAACCGCTCATTAAAATTTTTTTCTGTATTGAAGTAAGATTGATATTTTTTCGTTCAAGAATCATTTTATAACAACATTTTTAGATGCAATTTAATTAAATTATAATATCTAAATAATATTTTCAATTTAAAATTAGTATTCTTATGGTAAAGAAAAATTCTAAAAGTAAAGTTAAGCCAAAGAGCAAGTTATTTCAAATAATTGCCGGAATAGTTTTATTAGCATTTATGGTTTTAATGTTATCTAATTTCTTCACTAAACATACTGTGGTAAATAATTCAAGTAAAAGAGAATCTGAAGTATACAAGTTTGAAAAGCAAGGAGAACTTACTTTCCAATCTGCTGAGGGAAAATATATTGATAAAATTGATATTGAATTTGCGGATAACGAATTTAAAAGAGCGCAAGGTTTAATGTACAGAACTGAAATGGAAGAGAAGCAAGGAATGCTTTTTGTTTTTGTACACGAAGAACTTCAATCATTTTGGATGAAAAATACAGTCCTTTCTTTAGATATGATTTTTATTAACTCTAAACTTGAAATTGTTACCATTCATAAAAATACAATACCTTATACGGAAGAGTCCTATCCTTCAACTGCTCCTGCTCAATATGTATTAGAAACTATAGCCGGATATACAAGTAAATATAATATAAAGGTTGGGGACAAAATTATTTTTAGAAAAACTAATTAGATCTAAATTATTCTATGATTTTAACAAAAGGAAACATCACAAAGTTTAATTCTGATAATTTTGTAGAATCTAGAATTGAATCAGATAAACTTGCATCATTACTATTAATTGTTCCAACAAATAGGAAGTTGCGAGATTTAAAGAAAAAAATAATTTCTTCGTTTAACGGAAAGGTTGTTTCGGTAATTAATATTGAAACAATAACAACATTAACAACAAAACTTCTTAACGAATCAAAAAGCTTTATTCCTTTAAGTGAAGCAGCAACAACAGTTTTATTAAAAGAAACTGCCGAAGAATTAAACCTTTCTTATTTTGCAAAATATTTAAAGGGAATTCCGGTTGGAACTTTAGATAAGATTAAAAATGTTATTTCTGAATATAAGAGACATGGAATACTTCCTTCGACATTGGAACGAGAAGCTGATAAGCTGGAAGGTGGTGAAAAACTAAAAGCTTTAGATATTGCCTCAATCTATAAATTATTTCTTGAAAAATGTAAAACTTATTCGGCACTTGAAATTGGAGATATTTATAATTCTATTCTTGAGCTGGAATTTGTAGAAGTTCAAAAAGTATTTTCAGAAATATATGCCAATGTTGATACAGTTTTTATGGATGGATTTGATGAGTTTACAAATCCGGAAATAATTATTATTGATATTCTTTCTGATATTGTGAATTCTAATTTGATTATAAATTTTGATTACTATTCAAATAATGAAAATATATTTTCGCATCTAACAGAAACCTATGCTACTCTTAATGAGCGTGGTTATAAGAAAATTTTAGATAGTGCACCGGCAAATGAATCAAGTTTTAGAAATAAAATTGGAACTAAATTATTTAAGGAAATAGAGCAGAAACCAACTGATAAATTTATTGGAGTTCTAAATAAAACAGTTTGTCTTAATAGAAGAGATGAAGTTGAAGTTATAGCAAGACAAATAAAAAAACAAATATTGGAAGAAAGCATTAAGCCGGAAAAAATTTGTGTTGTTTTTAATATTGTACATAACTATTCTAATACCGTACGAGATGTATTTAGTAAATATGGAATTCCGTTTAATCTTACAGATAGAATACCGTTAAAAACTTCGCCACCAATAATTGCTACAATTAGTTTATTAGAACTAGCCGAAAACGATTTTTATTATTATGATTTAGTGCGAGTTTTAACAAATGGTTTTTTTGAATTTAAAGATGTTAATCTAAATAACTTATTAAGTGTTTCTAGTGAACTTAAAATAATTGGTGGTCAACAGAATTGGGAAAGTTCTATTAATGATGCTATAACTCTGCTTCAATTTGATAATGACATTCTTGAAGGAAGAAAAAGACAATTACTTAGCAATTATAAAAAAGCATTAGAGGATATAAAATATTTATCTTCAATTTGTAGGAAGTTAAAACGGAAACAAACGGCAAACGAGTTTATATCTAACTTTAAGAAAATTCTTTTGGAACTTAGACTGCCGCACAAAGTTTTAGAAGATTCTACAGGTAAAGAAGAAGAATTTATAAAAGCAATTACAGTTTTGCTGCAAACATTTAGTGAAATTTTATTATTAAGTAAAAATAAAAATGAAGATGGAAAGTATAATCTACAATTTTATTTAGATCAGATTAGAACAATTGCAAATTGGGCAAGATTTAATACAAAAGAAAAATCTGACTATGGAGTTCTAATTACTTCTGTAAATGAAATTAGAGGACTAAACTTCGATTATCTATATTTGGGTGGAATGTGCGATGGTGATTTTCCTACAAAATACTCACCGGAAATTTTCTTCTCCGGATCATTTCAGAAAAAAGAATTGATTCATCAAACCGAAGAACGATATCATTTTTATCAAACATTAAGTGCTTGGAATAAAAAACTTTTTCTTACTGTTCCGCAAAAAAATAATGAAACGGAATTAGTTGAATCTACTTTTGTAAAGGATTTAGAAAAACTCTTTAAGTTTAATAATATTGATACTAAAGAAGAAAGTAACATTTTATCTAAAGAAGAATTACAGATTGCAATAGGGAAAAAAATATTATCTTCTAAAGATTTAGCAGCATTAAAAATAGATTACAATTATTTAGAAGATAAAGGTAAAATAAGTAACTTAAGAAAACTTGAACCATTTGGCGATAATATTTATTCTGGTTATATTGGTAATGAAACCAATGTTGCTGAATTACTTTCTCAAATTAGTCAAAAGGAATTTTCAGCTTCGCAGTTAGAAACATTTGCAAAGTGTCCGTTTAAATATTTTTCTGAAAGAATTTTAAAATTAGAGCCGATAAAAGAACCGACTGATGAAGCTGAACCGATTGAACTGGGAAATGTCCTTCATTCAATTTTATATGATTTTTATTCAAAAGTTATTTCCGAAAAAATTCCCTTAAACAAAGTTGGTACAAAGGAGTTTCTAAAACTAAAAAAAATATTGTTCGGCATTGCTAATGAGAAAATTCAAAAGCTCAATTTAAATTCTCCGGTTGCTTTTTTTGAAAAAGAAAAAATACTTGGTATTGATAACAAAGAAGAAAACTCAATTCTATATAAGTTTTTATTAAAAGAAACTAATAATGACACAGATTATATTCCTTCATTCTTCGAGTTTAGTTTTGGAAAATTCCAAAATGAAAAAACAGAAAGTATCTCTTCGCTAAAAATTGGAGAAATGAAACTGCGAGGCAAAATTGACCGAATTGATATTGATGAATGTAATAATTCATACAATATTGTCGATTATAAACTAAGTGGAAGAAAACCAACTGTTAATGATTTTACTGCTGGACTATCTCTGCAACTACCTGTTTATTTAATGGCAGGAAAAACAATTTTAGAGGAGATAGAAAACAAAAGCTTTGTTGGTGATAAAATGATAATTTACTCTCTGGACTATAAGGATAAAAATTTTGGACCAATACAAGTAAAATCCACAAAAAAAAGAAAGCCTGATTTTGCTGAAAATATAAAAGAGAATGAAAAACTGATTGACGGTACGAAAGAAAAAATTACCGAATATTATCAAAAAATTAAAAATGGAAAATTTAATTTATCTGAGTTGGAAAATAGAGAAGAGAAAGTTTGCAGATATTGTAATTTTCAATCATTTTGCAGAGTTAAAGAAGTTTTTGAAGTTTAGTTCGATAATATATTTTCTATTTAAAATTTAATACACATCCTTTACTTAAATATTCTATTGTTAATAAATGCTCTGTACTATACCGAGTATTTAATTAAACAATTACCAATAGGAGAAAAATAAAAGTGAAAAGAATAAATAAAAGTGTGGTGCTATTAGTGTTGTTTTTAACACAAATTACGATTGTTGCACAGAGTTATGTCAGTT
>PDWI01005919.1_pt1 | contig 15565 bp, 16 predicted proteins | sample 1430891 | NCBI WGS metagenome assembly PDWI01 (sample SAMN01162508, study PRJNA174530) | Oral metagenome, whole genome shotgun sequencing project. | biome: Marine environment; feature: Marine mammal; material: Swab sample of the gingival sulcus; isolation source: swab sample of gingival sulcus... | reverse complement strand
TTAAGTGTTAAATTTACTCTATCAAGTGCTAAAAAATTACCATATTTTTTTTCTAAATCAATAGTTTTTAGTATCATAATTTTTCCTTTCTACATTCATCAATAGTTTTAGTAATAATATTTTCTGTTTCATCAAGGCTAAAAGAAAGTGATTGCATTTTTTCTATGTAGTCCGTACTTATTTTGTTTGCAGAGTTTAGCTTGATTTTTTTGAGCAGAGTTTCGTCCTTAGTAACGAATCTGCCACTTGTTCGTACCGTGTTGACTATACCTTTTTCTTCGAGTTTGCTAAGTGCCTTTTGCATTGTGTTAGGGTTTACACCCGCCTCTTTTGCTAAGTCACGCACGGATGGAAGTCTAGAACCCACAGGGTAGTCACCACTTATAATTTTGTCACTAATAATATCTACTAACTGGTTATATATAGCAGTATTAGAATCTAAGTTCCACAAAATGTCACCTCCTTTGTATTATTGTACTAAGCGAATAATACAATACTATAATGATAATGTCAAGGGTTTTTTGAAAAAAGTTTCAAGAAAAATATTAATGTTAGAATATAGGGCTAGGCTTACTATGATTTTGCACTCATATCATTTATAATATAAATGTGGAAGTAAATTAATAAATGTTGGATTTGAGCTTAAATTTTGATTTTCTTATGAACAAAAGCAACAAATTAAGTAATAAGAAGGAGCTTAACGTGACAGATAGAAATATTGATAAAATATTAGATAATTATTATAGTTTTAGAAATGATGAAGAGGGTAGGTTTAATAGTAGAGCCAATAGGATTGAATTTATTACTACGACTAAGTACATTGATAAATACTTAAAATCCGGTGACAGAATTTTAGAAATTGGTGCTGGAACGGGAAATTATTCCGTTTACTATGCTAAAAAGGGATACCAAGTTGATGCCATTGAACTTATTCAGTCAAATTTAGATATTTTAGAATCTAAGATTAGTGATGATATGAATATCAAAGCTATTAAGGGAAATGCTTTAGATTTGTCTATGTATAAGGATGATACTTTTGATATCTGTCTTGTTTTGGGGCCGCTTTATCATCTTTTTAGTGATGAAGAGACTAGTAAGGCTATCAGTGAGGCTATAAGGGTTACGAAGAAGAGGGGTAAAATTTATTTAGCCTTTTTACTATTTGATTTTACTTTAATAAAGTGGGGTTTTCAGAACAAAAATTTATATGAAAATTTTGGTGATGATAAAATGGTGAGTACTAATTTTACACCTAATAATTCAGAAGAACTAATTTTTAATATGAGATATTTAGATGAAATTAAAAAAATCATTGATAATTTTTCTGTTAAGCAGCTACATTATGTAGCTAGCGATGGAATAGGAAACATTATAAACGATGATTTAGAAAATATGAGTGATGAAGAGTATAAAATATTTATTGATTATCATTTATCTATTTGTGAAAGAAGTGATTTAATAGGTTATAGCGGACATATCTTACTTATTTGTGAAAAGTAAAGTATTAAGAGTTTTTTGATTTTTTTATAAAATAAAAGTATAATAGAACTTATAAAGTTTTTGATTACACAGTTTTTAAAATTATGTTAATTTTTTTAGATTGTCTTGTTAAAAATTAATTTTTAGTGTAAACTTTCACTTTAGAGAGGAATTATTATGGACGAAAAACGAGATATTAATTTAGAGGAACAATTTAAAAATACTAATGAAGTAAAGGTAGAAGAGGAAAAGTCCTTTAAAAGTGAAATTTTTGATTGGATTAAAGAGATTTTAATAGCCTTTGTTGTTGTATTTTTGATTACGACTTTTATTGCACAGCTTACTAATGTAGTTGGTAAATCTATGGTGCCTACACTTGAAGATGGGGATCACATAATTATTGAGAAATTGTCAAAAAGATTTGGTGGATTAAATAGATATGATATTATAGTTTTTCCACATGAAGAAGATATTCTTTATATAAAAAGAATAATTGCCTTACCTGGAGAGACTGTAGACATTAAAGATGGTAAAGTTTACGTTAATGATAAGGAAATTGACAGCAAATATGAGTTTGAGGTAATTGAAAAGTACGGTGATAACTTGCCTATCGTTGTTCCAGATGGAGAATATTTTGTTTTAGGTGATAACCGAAATAAGAGTTACGACAGCAGATATAAGGCTGTTGGTACAGTTAAGAAAGAAGATATAACTGGACGAGCATTAATTAGAATTTGGCCTTTAAGTAAAATAGGAACTATGGAGTAGACAATGTACGTACAATGGTATCCTGGTCATATGACCAAGGCAAAGAGAATGATAGAAGAGAACTTAAAACTCATTGACGTAGTTGTAGAAATCGTTGATGCAAGAGTTCCAATAAGCAGTAGAAATCCTGATGTTAATGCGCTTACAAATAATAAAGATAGAGTCATAGTTTTAAATAAGGTAGACCTTGCAAATGATAATGAAACTGCAAAGTGGAAGGCCTATTTTGAAGCTAAGGGTTATACAGTAGTTCTAGCGAACGGTAAGAGTGGTAAGGGTGTTAAGGACATCATAAAGAGTATAGATATAGCCTGTGAAGCAAAGCTTGCTAGAATGAAACGTAGGGGCATTAAAAAGCCGCTTAGAGCAATGGTTATTGGTATACCTAACGTGGGTAAGAGTACTATAATTAATAAATTAATTGGTAGAACTTCAGCAAAGACTGGTAACAAACCAGGTGTCACTAAGGGTAAGCAGTGGCTTAAAATAAAAAATAAAATAGAACTTCTTGACACACCGGGTGTTCTTTGGCCAAAGTTTGAAGACCAGCAAATTGGTATTAATCTTGCTATGATAGGTTCTATTAAGGATGAAATACTTGACAACAGAAGACTAGCACTTAAAATAATTGACTTTTTATCTGACAAAGAAGGTATTTTAGAAAAATTAACTAATACAGTTTCAGACGATAGCTATGAAGTCTTTTTAGCTATCGGTAAAGATAGAAATTTTATTTCAAAGGGAAGTGAAATTGACGAAGCAAGAACCTCTAAATACCTTATGGAGCAGTTTAGGAATGGTAAGTTAGGAAGTTTTACTTTGGAGTCAGCAGATGAGTATTAAGAGTGTAAAAGAAATAAACTCAGAATATAAAAAAGCAGAAGAAGGCCTTGATATAAAGGCTTTAGAGGAGTTTATAGAGCTTAATCTAAATGACGAACGAAACGGTGTTCAAAAATTGAACAAAAGAGCATTTAAGAAAATTAATGACTATTATAAAGAAATTGAAAGAGTAGAGAGCCTTAAAAAGTTCGACTACTCTTTTGGTGATTATAAAAGAGTTTGCGGTATTGATGAAGTAGGTCGTGGACCTATTGCGGGGCCTGTTGTCACTTGTGCTGTTATTATGAGAGCTGACAGCAAGCTGATGTATGTGAACGACTCTAAGAAACTCAGTGCAAAAAAACGTGAAGAGCTTTATGATAAGATAATTGAAGAGGCGATAACTTATAGTATTGCCCTTGTGGAGCCTGATGAAATAGATGAGATAAATATTTTAAGGGCAACTATAAAATCTATGAAAAAATCTATAATTGGTCTTAAAATTAAACCCGATTTAATCCTTGTGGATGCCGTTAAACTTGACGATATAGATATTGAGAAACGTGCAATTATAAAGGGTGATGAGAAAAGTTATGCAACAGCTTGTGCTAGTATACTTGCAAAGGTATATAGAGATAGGCTTATGGCAGAGTACGACAAGATTTACCCAGGTTACGACTTTTATAAACACAAAGGATATGGCACTAAGGAGCATTTTGAAAGTGTAGAAAAATATGGAGTCAGCCCAATTCATAGGCTTTCTTTCATTCCAGATAAATACCTAATTTAAAATAATCTTTTTGTCAAAGCAAAATTATGAGAGTATCAAGTACTTCTGAAATTAAGAATTTAATCCAAAAAGCAAACCCTAATGTTAGCAAGGTAGACATTCCACAAAAGGGTGACATTGTCGAGGGTAAAATTATTAATTCTAATCAAGTTTCCGTAGATGTTCTTTTAGCAAATGGTGAAAGATTAAAGGCGAGTATTAAAGGTAATCTGTTTTTTAATATAGGAGATAAGGTAAAGTTTGTAGTGCAGTCATCTGATACCTCTAAACTCGTCCTTAAGGGGCTATCTACAAATGCAATCGAGAATAAGTTAATAGAAGTCTTAGAAAATGCCGGTGTAAGAGTCAATGAGAAAAACCTAAATATAGTAAAGAATCTGTTTGAGAATAATATGCCAGTAAATAAGGAAATTGTATCAAAGCTAGCTCGAATTTCTAGCAAGTATCCTGATATAAGTCCTAAAGTTCTTGTCAGTATGCAAAAATCTGGTATTGATATAAATCCTAAAAATGTAGAGATAGTTAGACAATTTACGAATGGTGAAAAACCTATTTTTAATAATACGATAGAACTTGAAAAAGCCTTAAATAAGGTGTTTGAAGATGTTTCGAATAGTGAAGTAAAAGCAGAGGAGATTCCCGAGAAAATTGTTTCCGATAAAACTTTACTTAAGTCTGAAATACCAGAAGAAAAAGTTAGTGAAAAATCTGTTACACAAAATAAGCAAGATGTGAAAGTTAGTGGAGAACAAATTTTAAAAGCTGAGAGCGATATAAAAGAATTAAAGTCAGATGAAAATACATTAAATCTTGAAAAAGCAATTAAATTGACTGGAAGTGAAGATAGTGCTAAATCATTAGAGTCAAAACTTAATCAGATATTTACTAAGCAAGAAGCTCAGTCATTAGCTTCTAAGGTAAGTAGTAGTTTAAACCCCGAATCTAGAGCTGAGTTTAAAAGCCTTGTTAAAGAAGCCTTTGATAAAGGAAGTAGTGTAGAAAATTTTCTTAAAAGTCTTGATGAAAAGGGAATAAAAAAAGAGACCGTAGTAAGGGTTTTTACTAAGACTATTTTAGAAGACAAGGTAGAAAAGAAATTATATGTAAAACCTTCGGATTTTTCTAAGGAAGAAGTTAAAAATGTTGTTAAGACTAGCAATAAGCTTATAGAAAGAACTTTGAAAATAGAGAATTCACCTGAACTTAGACAAAAGGCTGTTAAGTTGGCTGAAACGATAAGAGTTTTGGATAAATTAAGTCAAGATTATAGCTTTGTTCACATACCGCTTATCATAGATGATAGAAAGTCTAATTCAGAGCTTTATATGTATAATAAAAAGTCTAAGAAAGATCAGGGCAAGAGCCTTAAAGCCTTGCTAAGACTTGATTTTGTAAATCTTGGTCATCTGGATATTATTTTAGAAAAACAAAATAAAAATATTAATTTAAGTTTTTATAGCGAGGATGACTTAGAGGACGTAAAAGAGTCTATTTCAGTTCTTAGAAAAGAACTTGCAGGCATAGGTTATACACTTTGTGATTGTATATACAATAAGCAAGAAGAAGAGAAAAATTTAAGTGATTTTTTTGAAGGTGTAGAAGAACTTGTTGCAAAGGATGAAAAGCAAGCTATTAAGTTTGATATGAGGGCGTAATGGAAGAAAGAAAAAAGGCGGTAGCCGTTAAATATAGCAAGGATGATACAGCTCCCAAGGTCTTAGCGAAGGGGCAAGGGATAGTAGCAGAAAATATAATAGAAAATGCCAAGGAAGAAGACATATCGGTAATAGAAGATAAGGCATTGGTGGATGAACTTACTAAGGTAGAAATAGGCGAGTACATACCAGAAGAACTCTATGAAGTGGTAGCCAAGGTGCTTCTTTTTGTTAGCGATATAGATAAGGCTAGGGATAAGTATATATGATGTGTAATTAGCATGTTTTAGGAGGTTTGGATAATGAAATATAAAGTGATAGTATCTTTGTGTTTTTGCCTATTAATTATTTCATTTACAGCATGTAAAAATACTAACAATCTTAATAAATCTAGTAAAAAAAGTTTGCTTAGCTCAAGTACTAAAATTAAAACTACTATGATAGAAAGTAAAACGACAAAAGTGTTAAGTGAAAATAGTATAGACTTTGAAAATGAAAGACTTGCTTTTGAACAATCTATACCATCTATTATTGTAGGTGATGGGAAGGGTGCTGTTTATTATAGAAGTGAGATGGATAATTGGTGTCTGTACAAGGCTAAAATAGACGGTAGTGACAAGATCAAAATTTGTGATGACGTAGCAGATAAGATCAATGTTTTAGACGACTATATTTACTATACTAACTTTAAGGATAATTTTAATGTATATCGAATAAAGACTGATGGGAGTGATAGGCAAAAGTTGATAGATACATATTGTGCTAATCTATTAGTTACTGAAAACTATATGTATATGTGTCTTAGGGATGAAAAAAACAACTCTAATATTTATAGGTCAAAATTAGATGGAAGTAATTTAGAACTCTTAATTTCAGGAATGAGTTTGAGAACTTATTATAATGGGGTTATATACTGTGATGATGTTGATAATCTTTACTCCTTTGATTTAAGAAATAGAGAATTAAAGAAAATTGTTGAAGAATATACCTACTATGTCTCTGCTGATGATAATGGAATATATTTTTGGCAGCCAAACAAGGGTGAGTATTGTATGCTTGATAAAAATGGTGAAATAAAAACACTTGTAAAGGGTGGAGATTATTTCACTAAGTACAGGGATAAAGTGTACTTTGTAGCTTACTCAAAGGATGAAAGGTATGCGGATTGCATATATTACAAGGATTTGAAAAGTGGAACTGAGAAAAAGTTGTATGAATTTTCTGATCAGTATTACGACTTGGAAGGCAAGGACATTGCTGTGACTAAAGCAGACTATATTTTTGGTAAGGTAGACGAGAAGTATTTAGATGAAAATGGTGAATTAAATGCACTTAATGATACACCAGGTCTTTTATCTGTAGTTGATGGAGTCCTGTTTAGCAGGGCTACTTTTAGAGAAAATATTGAAAATCGCAGAGTTTGGGAATGTTGGCTTAAGGTTTTAGATGATGGTAAGCATGAGGTATTTGATTAATTATTTAAGATATATTAAGGGTTTAATTAAACCTAATTATTAAAGTTATATATATACTGCAAAAAAGTAAGTTATAGTGGTAATTAGAAGGGGAAAAATGGAAGAATACAAAAAGATATATAAAGTACAGTATTATGATTTAGATAGAGATCATTATATAAAAATAAATAGATTATTCGATATTATGACAGCTATCGCTACTGAACATTCCGTAATTCATAACATAAATTCAAAACAATTAATTAAAAAAGGATTGTCTTGGGTAGTGCATGATATTAACTTAGATTTTTTTGATGAAGGACAATTATATGAAAAAGACATTACTGTAAAAACCTTTGTGAAAAATGTAAAAGGTATATTTATGTTAAGGTATTTTGCTTTTTATAATGAAGGTAATCTAATAGGTAAGGCAGTGCAAAAGTGGTTGCTTATTAACTTGGAAAAAAGAAAAATAGTAAAAATACCAAAAGATTTTATTTCTGAGTTTATAAGTAATGCTGAACTGAGTGAAAATCAAAAAAGTATAATGGATAGTATAGGGGTAACAAAGCAGTACTATGAAAAAAATATAGAAGATGAAACCTTGGCAGTCAAAAATATGGATATAAGATATGGGGATATTGATGAGAACGGTCATGTAAATAATTGTATATATCCATTGTGGGCTATCGAAAGTGTATCGAGAACAAGACTGAAATCACATAAAATATGCAGCTTGCAGATAACTTATAAGAAAGAGCAGACTGAGACTGATAAAGGTGTAAAGATAGTGTGCAAGGAGAGTAATTTTGAAGATAAAATTACAGAACACGTAGAAATATATTCTTGGGATGAAAAGTTGCTGTGTATAGTTGATATGAGTTTAGAGGCGAAGAGGTAGCTTACTTAGGTAATGTATTTATTTTATATATTGAAATAAAAAATGAGTACAGAAAATTAGAAGGTTAAAATTAAAAATTTGAAATAAGAAAAACAACAAAGTGTAAAAATTTTGTTGTTTTTTAGTGCGCTTTAGCTAATAAATAAAAAAGTGGGAGTTGAAAAATCAAAAAAATGAGAGTTGAAAAATTTAAAAAGTGGGAGTTAAAAAATCGGAAAAGTGGGAGTTAAAAAATCGGAAAAGTGGGAGTTAAAAAATCGGAAAAGTGGGAGTTGAGAATTTGCAATGATGGAATTTATGTGTTATTCTTTGTTTAGGAGATTACTGTATGAAGAAATATATTGAAAGATTAATTGATGAAAAATTAAAAAATGAGCTTGAAGCTTTTGGTGCAGTTCTAATAGCAGGACCTAAGTGGTGTGGTAAAACTACGACAGGTTTGAATTATTCGAATAGTGCACTTTTTTTACAAGATCCAGATGAAAGAGCTGATAATTTAAAAGTGGCTGATATTAAGCCGTCATTACTTCTTGAAGGAAAGAATCCGAGGTTGATTGATGAATGGCAAGATGCTCCTCAGTTATGGGATGCTGTACGTTTTAATATTGACCAAAGCGGAGAAACAGGCTTATTTATTTTAACTGGTTCAACAACAGTTGATGAATCTAAGATTTCTCATTCTGGAACTGGTAGGATTTCAAGGCTAAGAATGAGAACTATGAGTTTATATGAAAGTGGTAATTCTAATGGTGAGGTTAGTATTAGGGACTTATTAGAAAATAGGGATATAGCTAGTAAATCTCCTCATAGTATTGAAGATGTTACAAAACTCATTGTTGGTGGTGGTTGGCCATCTTCAATTGATAAATCTTTAGAAGTTAAGCAAAGACAAGTTGCAGGTTATTGTAAATCTATTATACGTACTGAAGTATCAACTTCAGATGGTAAAGAAAGAAATCATGAAAAAGTTGAGTATTTATTAAGATCTTACTCAAAACATATTTCGAGCCAAGCTACTATTAAAACAATTACTAACGATATTATAGAGAATTTTGATTCAATAAATAGAAAAACTATATCAGAATATATAGAAGCATTAACAAAAATATACGTTATTGAAGATTTAAAGGCATGGAGTCCTAAACTTCGTTCTAAAGTTGCTGTTTCAACTAGTTCTACAAGACATTTTGTTGATCCGGCAATAGCTGCATACTTTTTAAATGCCAACAGCGAAGACTTATTAAGGGATGTGGAAACGTTAGGTTTATTATTTGAATCTTTAGTTATAAGGGACTTGAGAATATATGCTGAGAGTATTGATGCTAAGGTATGTCATTACAGAGACTATAGTGGGAGGGAAGCTGATGCGATAATTCATTTTAGAGATGGCAATTGGGGTGCGATTGAAGTAAAGCTTGGGAATAAAGCAATAGAAGGTGGAGCTGAAAGTTTATTAGATTTGAGGAGAAAAATTAATACAGATGTGATGAATGAGCCTGCTTTTTTGGCGGTAATAACAGCTACTGGATATGCTTATAAAAGAGAAGATGGAGTATATGTTGTACCTATAGGTTGTTTAAGGAATTGATTTATTAATTTTTTATGATGGTTTTTATGCAGGTGATTTTGGTGTTTAGAAAGAAATGATATATGTGTGAAAAATTTATAAGGTTGAGTTTATCAGAATTAATAAAGATTAATGCAAATGAAAATATTGATATAATTAAATATGACTCAAGAAAGCATCACGACTTAATTCCCATTTTGTATGCGAGGGGATTTAATGATAGCCCTTGGTCAGAAAATTGGGATAATATTAAAGAATTTGATTCTGATGGTGTATTTCTATTAAGAGATAAAAATAAAGATAAATATATTGGATTTGCTATATCTTTTAATAAAGATAGTTTTGGATATATAAGTGTTGTAACAATCTTACCTAAATATCGTAATAAAGGGTATGCGAAAATATTAATAAAACAATGTGTTGAATATTTAAAATTTATAGGAATGAAGAAGATTATTATTGATGTAAAAGCTGATAATATTGTTGCCATTAATTTATATAAGAAGATAGGTTTTGATGAATATAAATAGGTAGTTTTCTTTATATTTTGCATAATATTGTATCTATTGATTTAGATGACTTCGTTCTAAGTTTTATAATTTTTAATAGAACCGACTACCGCTTTGATTTGACTTGTAGTATTTTGAAGAGTTTATGATTATATCTTTACTGAACCTGCAAAACGGGAGTTGGATTTTGAGCGACCGTAAAAAAGAATCTTACATTTTTGCAAGATTCTTTTAATAAAATTCTTGAATTTATGCCCACTGCGTGGGAAAACAGTTTAGATTCAAACAGTAGTATTTCTAAGTAATTTTTACATCTACTACCTGTACTTGCTAAACTGTTTTCGAAAATAGCTACGCATGTCTCCTATAAAGACTGAGCACCTTGCCGATTATGGAGAATTGTTCTTCGTTCTCTACATAGATTGGCTCCATATATGGATTCTCTGGTTGAAGTCTTATTCTGCCATCTTCTTTGTAGAAAGTTTTGCAAGTTACAGAGTCTTCTATAAGGGCAACGATTTTGTCACCGTTTCTGGCTGTGTTTTTCTTTTCAACTATTATGTAGTCTCCATCAAAGATTCCTGCTTCTATCATGCTTTCGCCCTTAATTTCTAGCATAAATATGTCTTCACCTGGAGCGAATTGTAATGGTAGTTGGAAGAACTCATCTGTTTCTTCTACTGCGAGTAGGGGTTCGCCAGCTGCGACACGACCTAGTATTGGAACGTTAACCATTTCGAAGTGCATATTTTGAAAATCATCAGTCATAATCTCTATAGCTCTAGGCTTGGTTCTATCTCTTTTGATTAAGCCTTTTTCTTCTAATTTATCAAGGTGTCCATGAACAGTAGAAGTAGACCTAAGACCAACATTTTCGCATATTTCTCTAACTGTTGGTGGATAGCCTACACGTATTATTTCGCTCTTTATGAAGTCGAATATTTGCTGTTGTCTTTTTCCTATTTTATAATCCATTATTTACCTCTCATATTATAATTACTATTTTTTCACTAAATATAGTATAACATAAAAAACAGATAAATACAAACATTTGTTCGTATTTATTCCAAAAAAAAGATAGCAAGAATTAACTTGCTACCAAAGTACGAGTAGTGGGACTCGAACCCACATGGTTTCCCGCTGGATTTTGAATCCAGTGCGTCTACCAATTCCGCCATACTCGCTTGTTTCGACTAAGTTATATTAACATAATTTGATAGATTTGACAAGAATTTTTTGACATTATAATTTAAAATAGCTTAGCCTTATATTATATATTTTTAATGCAAAACTTTTTCTAAAAACCACTTAAATTTTGGATTTTTAGGCTCATCTATTATAGAAACATTGCCTTCTTCTGCTACCTTTGAACCTTCCAAAAATACGATGTAGTCGGCAGCTTCTTTGGCAAAGCCTATTTCGTGAGTGACTATTATAAAGCTTTTTCCTAGTTTTCTTAGCTCCATTATCGTTTCTAGGACTTCGTTAGTCAAGATAGGGTCTAGAGCGCTTGTAGGCTCATCAAAGAAGAATATTTCAGCTCCGAGGGCAAGCGAGCGTACTATGGATGCTCTTTGTTGTTGACCGCCACTAAGCATATGAGGGTACTTGTCCTTGTGCTCGCTTAGAGAAAACTTTTCTAGTAAGTCATTAACCCTGTCCTCAGCTTCTTTTTTTGGAACTTTTTTAATTTTCGTTAGTATTAGAACTATATTATCCATTAAAGTTAGGTGAGGGAAGAGACTACCAGTTTGAAAAACAAAGCCTATCTTATCTTTAAATTCCCTTGTTCTAACGTCTTCACCATTTATAGTAATGCTTCCTTCATAATCGCCCTCCATACCGCTCATAAGTCTTAAAAGAGTGGATTTACCACTACCGCTAATTCCGAGCAGGAGCATCGATTCTATATTATCTACACTAATATTTATATTTTCGAGTATTAGTTCATCATCGTAATACTTGGTAAGATTTTTGATTTCTATCTTCATTCTTTGATCCTTTTTTCTAGTATGTTTGAAAGTTTTAAAAGAGGTATTGTTATAATTAAATACATCACTATCATCAGAATATAACCCTCTGTGTATGCGAGACTTTTTGACTGAACGTTTGTAATTGAGTAATACATCTCCTTAAAACCGATTAGGTAAAGTAGGGAGCTACTCTTTATGACTGTCGCTAAGTTGGCTGAAAGAGGTGGCAACATTATTCTAATCATCTGTGGGAAAATGATGTAATAGTACATTTGGAATTTATTAAAACCAAAAATATCGCAGACTAAAAATTGCTTTTCATCAATGCTGTCATAAGCTCCTTGGTAGAGTTTCATCATAAAAGGAGCAAAGTATAAAGTGAGCGATGTTATTCCCCAAAAGAGTTTGTTATTAATGCCCATTGCGGTTCCTATAAAAAAGTAAAAAATAATTACGATTACTAGCATAGGGGAGCCGAACATAAAACTTGAAAAGTGTTTTACTAAGTACTTAAAGTAGGGAATTTTGCTTCTTGATATTAAAAATAAGATACCACCTAGTAAAAAGCTTAAGGAGAAAACACTTAAGCTAATAAATATTGTCCATAAAAATCCGGTAAAAATATATTTGCTATAATCTTGATATAAGTTATATCTAAGTGTAGAGTTTGGAGTGTTTAAAACTACAAAAACTATGAATGCCACAAAGGTAAGTATTGATAGTATGTAGTGTATAGTGTTTTTAATCTTCATTTATATAAAACTCGTAGCCCTTTCCTATTTTTTCCTTTAATATATCATCATATTTTTCACGAATTTTATCGTTAACTCCTAATTCTTCCATTTTTGAAACGAATTCATTAGCTTTTTTAAGGAGTTCCTCATCTGATTTTCTCATGCCCATGGCAACAGGAGAAACCTGAGCTGCCTGGTAGATTACTTCTACGTCGTCAGGGTAGGTTTTTGCTATTCCAACTGCTGTTACAGCATCCACTATAAAGGCATCTGCATTAAAGTTTGCAAGCTCTAGGGAAGCGGTAGCTTTGTCGTCAAATTCTATTACCTCAGGCTTGTTTGCTTTTTCCTTTACTAGCCCTATTGAAGAAAAACTTTTTGGTGCGACAAAACGAACACCCTCTTTGCTAAATAGTGTTTTTATATCCTTTATTCCACTTTGCTTATTAACGGCTGGAATGAGTTTGAAATACATATATGGTTCAGAGAAGTTGATTTTTTGTTTTCTATCTTCAGTTATTCCCATAGAGGCGATTATAACATCTATTTTTTCAGTTTCAAGGGCAGGAATTAATGAGCTAAATGCCATATCTACAATCTCTACTTCCTTGCCAAGATATGCTCCGAATTCTTCAGCGATTAGGACACTTATTCCTTCTGCTTTTCCATCGGTGTTTGCCATTTCAAATGGTGGCCATTTAAGTTCCATTCCAACTCTTATTACATCTTTGTTTTCTTCTTTTTTTCCACAAGAGCTGAGTGTTGCAAGTGCTAGAATAGCCGTTAGTGTTAGTAATATAATTTTTTTCATAAATAAATTCTCCAATATTTCTATTATAATTATAATCGATCAGCTGTTATTTATTTTATCATAAGTGAGATAAAGAGTAAAACTTACTTTGCTTATGTATTATTTACTAAAATATAGCATTAAAAGCAATAGAAAAATATAAAATTACAAGGGTGAATTATATACTAAAAACATTGACAATGATCCTTAGTTTTAGTAAACTTAAATCACTTTAAACGGCTTGTTTACTAATGAAATAAATGGGAAAATGAATAAACTTATAATAGTAATTTTGGAGTGAATTATGATTGGAAAAATAAGTGATAGGGATGAGTTCTTTTATCCAGATACAGAGCTTGGAAACTTAGATGATAGCATATATACTTTTATGCCTAAAAATTCAAAAAAGGGCATACAGCTTGCATTTGAACTGAGTTCAAAGACAGCTAAGGTCGAAGTAGAAATAAGTGGTGTAGACGTGGAATATTATCAGATGAAGGCGATTCCAGTGGAATATAATACTGGAGATGGTGTTTCACAAGGTGGTGATATGGTCGTTAGCAAATGGGAAAAACATATGGCGGAGTATACAACTAGGAAAGCTCCTTTTTACGTTTATGATTGCTTAATACCTAGAGAAGATGGATTTATGACAGAAGATGAGGGTAAAGTTTTTGCTTATATTTGTTTTGTCGCGGATAAAGATACAGTTGCTGGTGAAAAAAATGGTAAAATTAAAATACTAGATGGTGAAAATGAATTTGTTATAGACTTGAAATTGAAGGTTTATGACGTTAGCATTGATATGGATGATTTCTTTGTTACAAATTGGTTTTCTTTAGATGCAATTAAGGAATTTCATGGTGAAGATGCCTTTATGGAAATGCTCGCTAAATATGCTAAAGCTATGAAGAGAACACACCAAACTTCTTTCTATTTAGAGCTTGATGACACTTGTATTAAAGATAAAGAAAAGTATGTTTTTGATTTTGAATACTTAACACCAATTATTAAGACTTTTAAGGATGCTGGAATCAAGACCTTGGAGATAGGTAAGATTTTAAATAGGGGTTTTAAGGCTGATGGAATGCCTGATATGTATACTGACACATTTAGGTGCGAAAGGTATAGGGATATTGATTTTGACACCGAGCTAGGTCAGGAAATATCTGAAAAATATATGAAGACACTTGCGGATTATCTTAAGGAGTATTCTTGGGATGAGGATGTTTTATTTCACATTCATGATGAGCCAGATGTTCATTTTAAGTCTGAAAGTGCTTTGAAAAATAGGATTAGACAATACACAAAGGCTAGGGAGATAGTGCTAAAACATCTGCCTAAGGCAAAGATAATAGAGGCAGTGGGTACTGAAAAGTTTATGGATGTAATTGATGTTTTGGTGCCTGTCACATCAACTTATGAAGCTCATAAAGAAGGTTTTGACCAAGCTGCTGATTCAGGTAAAGAACTTTGGAACTATGTGTGTTGTACTCCTTCTGGAAAGTGGCTAAATAGATTTTTAGATTTTGCGGTAATAAAGAGCAGGATATTGTTCTGGGGCTTTGCAAAAAATGGTGTAAATGGTTTTTTGCATTGGGGATTTAATTATTTTGCACCTGGGATGAACCCTTATGTGGCTACTAGCTGTCATAATCCTACTGGAATAGGAACGAATTATCCTTGTGGGGATGCTTTTATAGTTTATCCGGGTGAGGGCGATGTAAATCTTAGTTTAAGATTAGAAGCTCAAAGAATCGGAGCGGAGGATGCTTCCTTGTTTAGAAAGCTTATGATTAAAAACCCTCAAAGATCAAATGAATTGATTTCCAAAGTATTTATAAGTAACAATACTTATAATGATGATATAGATAATTTTTCAGAAGTTTATGAGACCCTTTTGAAGGAAATGGAATTAGCAGGACTTTAATAATAAAATAGCGAAAATTTTTGCCCTAAATCATTGACAATAAGGGAGATATGTAGTATTATCACTAGGTACGCCACACGATGAGGTTTAAGCTTTAAGCACCAAAATCGGTGAGACTTATATAAGGAGGTAAAAATATGTACGCAATTATTAAAACTGGAGGCAAGCAGTATAAAGTTGCTGAAGGTGACGA
>PDWI01005918.1_pt1 | contig 15567 bp, 13 predicted proteins | sample 1430891 | NCBI WGS metagenome assembly PDWI01 (sample SAMN01162508, study PRJNA174530) | Oral metagenome, whole genome shotgun sequencing project. | biome: Marine environment; feature: Marine mammal; material: Swab sample of the gingival sulcus; isolation source: swab sample of gingival sulcus... | reverse complement strand
ATATTTTATCTGTTTGGGTGTATTCGGGTCTTAGACACTACATTAGCAATGGAAATTCATATAATCATACAAAAACTATTTTTTATTATGGAGCAGATATGAATATTTCGTACAAGAAGTTTACTTTAATGTATTTTTTTAATGAAAAAGCTAATGATTATTTTTGGGGTGAAACCTTAAATCGTGATGAAGGTGGACAGGTTTTATCTCTTTCATATAACACTTCAAAATTTTATATTGGAATTGATTATTGCAGTTATTTTTTTAAAGCAGACCATATAACAGGCAAAGAAAATTACAGTTCAATAGCCCCATACGTAAGATATGAATACTTAGACGAAGTAAAAAATCTACTAAGACTTAAAATAACATACACTTTCAGCTATGGAAAAAATTACAACGCACAACGCAGAAGACAAAATTCTATCAATACCGAATCAGGAATACTAAAAGGCGAAAAGTAGTTGATGTATGGTGAAACCAAATTATAAAAAATTACTACAACTTAGCCTCACTGAAATTATAGTAATTTTTATAATATAAATTTTAATGTTGCTTCGCTACTTCAACAATCCATTGGTATCAGAGTGAAAACCGTGCCAACCGCATAACAAAACACCTGTCTTTGTAAAAGGTCTTTGAATTTACATCTCTTAACTGTTTTATTTTTTTGAAAAAAAAAGCCATAGAGAAAATATAATTTTTTCTCTATGACTGTGTAACCCGAGACGGGCTTATTTTTATAAACTTTAAATTTAAACGGCTTATAATCAGTTTATTATGAAGAAAATGAATATAAACCGGTCGGGTTAATAACAAATTAATTTATACCTATTTTTCGCTTTGGTTTTGCTTGCGCTTCGGTTTTTTTACCTATCGAAATGTTTAAAATTCCGTTTTCGTATTGCGCTTTGATATTTTCGGGGTCAGCGGTGTCGGGTAGAGTAAAAACTCGTTGGAATTTGTTGAACGAAAATTCTTTTTTTGTGAATTTTTTTCCCTCTTCGTTTTTTTCTTTTTGTTTTGTACAAGAAACGGTTATCACGTTGTTGTCCAAATCAATATCAAAATCTTCTTTTTCGTAACCCGGAGCAGCAAGCTCAATCAGATAGTCGTCGTTGCGGTCTGAAATATTAACCGACGGAACAGTTTGAATTTTTTTTAACATCTCAAAATCATCTGCGAAAAAATCGTCAAAAATGTTTGATACCGGTGCAAATGGATTGCTTCTTTTAATAAGTGTCATAATAATGTCCTCCTAAATTTATTTTGTTAATTAATTTTATTTATTTTGTTCGATAAAATTATTTTTATCAAGCATTGTTTGGCTACTTTTTTTCAAGTTCTGTGCCATTGCTATTTTTGTAAATTTTGTCGTAATGGATATGACTTTTTGGCGCTCGATGAGCTTTTTGAGGCGTCAAAATGTCAAAGTTTATGACTTTTTGTAACTTAAATAAAATTATATTATGAAAAAGTATCTTTTATTTGTAGTGGTTTTAGCTTTTTTTTCTTGTAATAAAAATGTTCTGAAAATAAACGAAGCTCAAAATTTATCTCAATCGGAGGTGAAGTGTGAAGATGAAAATTTTAATGTTTTTGATTATTTCAGCGAAGAAAAAATAACACGTTTTCAGTACGAAATTAATCGTTTTTCACGCAAGGATTCGTTAAATTTTCCGTCAGATTCGGTAATTGTTTTTGTCGGCAGTTCGAGTATTCGGAAGTGGAAAACCTTAGAGCGCGAATTTTTGCCTTTGCCGGTAATCAATCGCGGATTTGGTGGTTCTACTTTTCCGGAATTGATTTATTATTCGCAACAGCTTGTTTTTCAGTACAATCCGTCGATAGTTGTTGTTTATGAGGGCGACAATGACCAATATTTTTTGACGCCTTTTCAGATTTTTGAGTGTGCGTGCCATTTTGAAAAAATATTGCATCAAAAATTTCCCGACACCGAGTTATTTTTTATGTCGGCAAAACCGGCGCCGGCACGAAAAATTAAATTGCGAAGTACGATACAGACGAATAAATATTTGGAAAAAATTGCAGAAAATTGCGAAAAAACATATTATATTAATGTGTTTGACCCAATGTTCGACGAAAATAAAAATATAGACAGCGAATTATTCAAAAAAGATAATCTTCATCTGAACGAAAAGGGATACCAATTGTGGTACGATTTAATTTATCCCGAAATTGAAAAGAAAATTAAAACTCGGTAACAGGGTTTTGGTTTTCTACCAATTTAATTTTGTTTACGCCTATTATGCTTTGGATTTTTTCAATTTGATTTTTTCCGAAAGTAATCGGTTCTTTCATTATAAACCACTGAACATTAGGTACATAAGGGTCGTCGGTTTCGCAACCTACGTATGTCCAAAAGTTTTGTTTTTCGGGAAAAAGATAGTACGGGTCAAATGTTTCATCGACTTCAACAAAATTTTGTTTGGATAAATTATCGATAATGGTATTAAATTTTGGGTTTTCAGCCCCTTCTTCCACAAAAATCGAAACAATAACTTTGTCCGACGAATCGCGGTGATGTAGTTGGAGTTCCAGCGGGTATGGTTTGTTGTTTACTTGGTGTTCCGATTGCGATTTGATTGTAATTTTTTGCAATCGTAGTTCTCGCCCTCGGTAGTCGTCTTGGCTGGGGATTACCAACAGCGAGTTTGTCAGATATATTTCAAATGATTTTCCGGTATTATTGATTGAAAATTTTTCCGTCGGGAGATAATCTATAAAAAGCGGTTTTAGCAACGAATCTTTTTTTGCATCAGTGATGTTTATCGGAGAAGTTATTTCTATATCATTGCAAGAGAACAGAAAAATTATACCTATTAATAACAGTTTATTTTTTGTCATTTGGATTTTCTTTTATGAAATTTTGCCACCAGTCAAAAAATTCGGTATAAGTTATTATTTTGTTACCATATTTTTTTTCGTAAGCAACTTTTTCTTTTTCGTTAATGTTTATTCTTTTTATTTTGAATGACCAATCGTCGCGTATCGCCAACGAATATCCGCCAAGCATTTTGTTTTCTATTATAATTTGAATATTGCCCATTTTATTCTTTTTTATCTAACACAATCAATACTTATGCCAAAGTGTTAAATATCATAAAATACGGCAAAAAAATATCAAGTTTTATATACAAGTTATATTATTATGCCGTATTTTATTTCTTTTTGTAATAATTTTTTATTATTTTAGGTAATAAAATTTGGGCTACTATTCTTTACATTTGTGTTCTTTTATATTCTTTTAGACCTTCCTCAATTACTTTTAGTGAATTTTGCAAGTCTTCTTTTTTCAGAACATAGGCTATCCGAACCTGATTTTTCCCCAATCCTTTGGTTGAGTAAAAACCTGTTGCCGGTGCCATCATTACGGTTTGATTTTCGTAGCTGAATTTTTCCAACATCCATTGGCAAAATTTATCCGAATCGTCTATTGGAAACTGCGCTATTGTGTAGAAAGCTCCTTTTGGCATAGGCGAATACACACCTTCTATTTTGTTCAAACCTTCAATCAAGCAATTTCTTCTTTCAACGTATTCGTCGTAAACTTCTTTGAAGTATTCTTTGGGAGTTTCCAACGATGCTTCGCCCAAAATTTGTCCGTAATACGGAGGACTAAGTCGTGCTTGGCCGTATTTTAGGGCGTTTTCGATAAATTTTTTATTTCGGCTAATCAAACAACCAATTCGCGAACCGCACTGGCTGTATCTTTTGGAGGTCGAATCGACCAAAATAGTTTGTTCTTCTAAGCCCTCCAAGTTCATTATTGAAAAATGTTGGCGTCCGTCGTACACAAATTCTCTGTAAACCTCGTCGGCAATGATAAACAAATCGTGTTTGATTGCCAAATCTCTAAGGGCTTTCAGTTCGTCTTCTTCGTACAGCCCGCCCGTTGGGTTGCTCGGATTACAAATAAGTATTCCTTTGGTTTTGTCGGTAATTTTTTCTTCAAATTCTTCTATTTTTGGCAAAGCAAAACAGTCTTCTATTTTTGAAGTTATCGGAACGATTTTGACGTCGGCAGTTTTGGCAAAGCTGTTGTAGTTTGTGTAAAATGGTTCGGGGATAATTATTTCGTCGCCCGGGTTGAATGCTACAAACATTGCAAAAAGCAGTGCTTCCGAACCGCCTGTTGTTACCAAAATATCCGAGTAATCTACGTTGATATTTATGCTTTGGTAATACTTGGCCAATCCCTTGCGGTACGATAAGTTACCGGCTGATTGACTGTAAGAAACTATCGACGGACTTGCATTTTTTATTGCGTCCAATGCTACTTTTGGGGTGCGGATGTCCGGTTGCCCGATGTTCAGATGATAAACTTTTATACCTTTTCGTTTTGCTTCATCTGCATACGGTACTAATTTTCTGATAGCCGATTCTTGAATTTCTTGGCTTCGTGTTGATAATACTGGCATATAGCTATATTTTTTTGATTTTTTTATTGCTCAAAAATATTATTTAATTTTAAATGAAAAAACATTATTTGGCATAATTCAAAAATAATATTTATTTCTTTTGGTGTGTGATATTATTTTATTGGATTTGTTAAAAAATCTTATATTAAAATATGGCTATTCTCTGTCAAATTGATAATTTTGAATTAAGCAATCCTTTACGCTGATAAAAATTACAACGTTTATATATCAATGAATACTCGTTAAATTAAAAGTTAAAAACTAAAAGTTATAACGCTGATTATCAGTAAATTATAAAAAATTATTATAGATAAATAACAGTCTGATTATCAATCTGTTACAAAAAAAATACCGAACTATTGATATCAATGTTAGTTCCCAATAGTTCGTTTTTTTTATATATAATAGTTTGAAAATCAGTGTTTTATATGCCGGTAGAGGTTTTATTCTAACTCCCTGATAATCAGTATTGTCATTACTATCGTGCGCGCTTCGCCGTTCTCAACTCTCAATTCTCAATTCTCAATTCTCAATTCAACGCGGAATTATTTATTTTTCACAACTCTAAATCCGTAGTCGAATTTTTTCAGTCCGGGTTTTGGGCTGTCTCTTTGAGTTATTTTGCAAAATTCCGATACGTAATACCAGCCGCCACCTCTAATTGTGCGGTATTGACCATTTTTTGCACCTTGCGGATTTTTTTGTGATTTTGCTGAATACGGACCGTAAAAATCTTTGCACCATTCAAAGGCATTACCCGACATATCGTATATTTCCAGTTCGTTTGGAGCCAAAAGCCCAACAGGTTTGGTGCCTTTTTCGTAGGTAGTTTCGTCGTACCAAGCCACAGAATTTATGTTGTTGCTACCGGCGTATTTGGTTGCGGTGCTTTTTTGACCGCCTTTTGCGGCGTATTCCCATTGTGCTTCTGTTGGGAGCGAGTATTTTTCGCCGGTTTCTTCGCTCAACCACTTGCAGTATGCTTCGGCGTCTAACCACGAAATATTCACAATTGGGTGATTGTCGCGCCACGTCCATTCGCGGACGTTATCGTGTTCGTCGTACCATTTTTTTTTAGGTTTTGCCGGAAATACGTGTCCGGTTGCCTTGCAAAACTTTTTATACTGTCCCACTGTAACTTCGTATTTGCCTATATAAAAGTCGCTTACGGTTACTTTGTGAATCGGTTTTTCGTCTTCGTATCCTTCGGTAGAACCCATATTGAACGAGCCGCCTTTTACAAAAACCATTTCCGGATATTTTGAATTTTGTGCCTCCAACGTATAGTTTATTATTACTAAAAATAATAAAAATGATATATGTTTTTTCATAAAAATTATATTTTTTTGTGAATATTATTTTATCTTAAACTGTATTCAAATAATCTAAAACCTTAAATCCGAAGATCTATATCTATCGCAAAAAACAACTACCTATCCTTGAAGACAATGCTCGCTTTTGGGGGCTCATCACAGCTACTGCCATATTTGAAAGCCTCAAATTTGCGTTCACCTTTACCGACAAGCATTTAAAAACTTTTCATAACAAAAGTCCTGTGGATTAAAAAAAATAAACGGACGTAGTTGCCGTATTTTTATACGAAATTGGCTTGATGCGTATTGCTTTATTTCCAAATTTTATGCTTTGCTCGGCTCGAATGGAGGCTTTTGGGGGCAAATAATGCTAAATTTTATTCATGTAACAAAAATTTTGCACTATTTGCGATTAGATTTAGCCCCGCTCAAACTTGCTTTTTGTAAGTTGTTTTCGATTCGCAAAGCCGCCTGCGCTAACGTCCAATTTCTGACCTTTCAATCCTATACTTTATAGGCTTTGGTATTTTGCAATATTTTGTAAAATTAAGAACTAAAATTCTGATAATCAGTCAATAACAAGACAATATTTTATTATAAAGACTTGATAATGTTTTGACGAACTATTTTTTAGTATTTGAAAGAAATTTGCCCAATTTTGGCATTTATTTTATCTTTCAAATACTAAATTTTTATGTAATATTTTTTTTATAAACTATTGTAAATTAGATAGTTGTGAGGTTTATCGAGCTTTTTTAGCCACTCTAAAACCGTAGTTGTAATTTGTGTATCCGGGTTTTGGTCCGTCTCGGGTTGTTAGAGTCGAGTAGCCCACTTTGTAGTGCCACGAGCCACCTCGTATTACTCGATAGCCTGTTGGGGTTTCGTTTACGGGATTCTCTTCCGGACTATTTTTGTAATAATACGGCGAATAATAGTCGCCACACCATTCCCAAACGTTGCCGCTCATATCGTGAATCCCCAATTCGTTAGCCTTTTTGGTTCCTATTTTTTTAGGACCTCTAAGCATTGTGTTGTCGTCTATCCAAGCAACTTCGTTGAAGTTGTCGCTACCGCTAAAACGAGTATTTTTCGACAAATTTCCGCCTCTTGCGGCAAATTCCCACTCGGCTTCGGTCGGTAGTCGGTATCCGTTTTTGGAGTAGTCGCAATCTACGCCACCGTCGGCGTTTATGCTGTAGCATTTTTGCAGTCCGGTTTTCATACTTAACCAATTGCAGTAAGCTACTGCCTGATACCAACTTACGTGAAACATTGGGTATTGGTCATTCCAGCCCCACCATGCTTGCATTTGGCCTTTCCAGTATTGTTTAGAATCCGGGTGTCCTTGCCACCAAGTAGAATCGGGAGCAGGCGGTAGCGAGTGAGAAACGCCAAATCGTCCAAATTCGTCGTAGCTTTTGTCGGCCAAAAATTCTTTGTATTGTTTGACTGTAATTTCAAATTTACCAATTTCAAATTTATTGACTTTTATTTTATGAACAGGTCGTTCGTCGTCATCACCTTTTCTGTTTTTGTCGGTAAATGGATTTCCCATTTGAAAGGTTCCGCCTTTTACCACTACCATTTCCGGCTTGGTTTGTCCAAAAACCGAGAATGACAGTAGCAATACAATTATTATCAGTGAGTGTTTCATAATATTTTGTTTATTCATTTATTTTCGTTTTAAATGTTTCTAAAAAATCGTAACAAATTTATAAAATTATTTTTTTAAAATAATAATTTCGGTTCTTCTATTTAATTTTCGTCCCTCCAAATTTGCGTTGTCGGCTATTGGTTTGCTGTATCCATAACCAATTGCTGACATTCGGCTTGATTTTATATTTTTTGTTATTAAATAATTTTTTATTGCTTCGGCGCGTTTTTTTGACAGTTCCAAGTTGTAGTTGTAGTCTCCTTGTGTGTCGGTATGACCGGCAATTTCTATTTCGATTGTTGGATTTTGCTTCAAAAATTCGGCTAATCTATTTAATTCAACGTAAGAAAGTGCTGCTATCTTGTATGAATTGGTCTCAAAAAAAGTATTTTTAAGATTTATTGTTGTGTTTTCGGCTATCGGGTTCAGATAAATTTTGGTTTTGTAATGCTTAATGCTATCGTTTAGATTGAGTAGTGTAAAGTTCTGAGAATAAAATAAATAGCCTTGTTGTACTATGTTCAGGGCGTACTTGTTGTTTGCGGGCAAACAGGTTATTATTTTATCTTGATTTTTTGATAAATAAATTGTGTCAAAATTTGTTAATTCTATTATTGAAATATTGTCGGCTTTTAAGTTTTTTTTAGTTTTTGCGTCAAAAATTTCTATCGAATAGTAAATTGTTTTTGTTGGACGTTGTTTTTTGGGGAAATTAAAATAATAAATATCTTGCAGGGTTGTTGGATTTTTTTCTGTCGAGTAGTAAGCTATTTCGCCTTGCGGGTCAATATAAATTTTGTATTCGTCTTCGGCGGAGTTTAGCGGATAGCCTAAATTTGTTGCTTTTGACCAAGAAGTGTCTGATAATCTGCGACTTAGGAAAATGTCGTGTTTGCCCATTCCTGGAAAATAGTCCGACGAAAAATATAATGTTTGGTTGTCGTAATGGATAAACGGACACATTTCGTTACCTTTGGTGTTTATGCTGTCGCCCAGATTTTTAGGGGTTTTCCACCGTCCGTTTCCGAGATAGGTTGTTTGCCAAATGTCCATTTTACCTTTGCCACCCGGTCGGTTGCTTGTGAAGTATAGCGTTTTGTTGTCGGGGGCGAGCGATGGTTGCGATTCGCCGTAGCGGGTATTTACGGGAGACGGTAGTTTTTGTGGTTTTATCCAATTTCCGTTGTGGTCTTGTTGCGTAATGTAAATGTCGCAACCGCTTTGAGGAACGCAACGCGTAAAAAGCAAGGTTTTGCCGTCGAGCGTAAAAGTACAACCGCCTTCGTTGGCGGGAGTATTTATCAGCGGGCTTATGTTTTTTGCCGGCATAGGCAGATTGTTTTTTATTTCACTGACGTATATATCTTCTTGATAATGACCATTTTGCGGCGTTTGTTTGGTGAAAATAATTCTGTTGCCGCTTACCGAAAGAGTGGGGTAGTACTCGCGTTGATTTGTGTTTATTGTTTGCAATTTTTTTGGTTCAAATTCAACCGGATTTTTTATTGCATTTATCCTAAATTCTGTGATTTCTTTATAATTTTTTGCCTTAATTTTTTTCTTTTCGTCGTTTTCTTTTTCTAAAAAAATATCAAAATTTTTCAGTGCTTCGGCGTAATTGCCGGCATCAAAAAGATAAAATCCCAATATATAATATAACTGTGTGTAGTTCGGATTTGTAGTTAGAACGTTTTGCAAGATTTCGACGGCTTGTTTCGTATTATTTTTTTCGTATAAAATTTGTGATTTCAGCACGTACGGTTCCGTAAAATTTTGGTCTTTCGATATTGCTTTGTCGCAATATTTTATGGCGTTTGCGGTGTCCGAAGTATTATATGAAATTATAGCTTTTTCAAAAAAAACATTTGCTTTTTTGTTGTTAGTTTTTGTTTGAGCATTGACCAAAATACCAAATCCGATAAATAATATTGTAAGAGCAAAGCGGTTCATTTTACAGTTTTTTTCTTAAAATTTTAACTTGCTTTTCCAATATTCTTATTTTTTTCTCCATTTTGGACACTTGTTTTGCATTTCCGGTTATGTCGTATGCAAAAATTATTATTTTAGAAATATTGTTATTTATCTCAAAATAAGGCGAATAGGTTGTAGCGAGTAACTTCGTTTCGCCGTATTTTGTTCGGTATTTTAGTGTTTTTTTGACAAATTCGCCTTTCAGCACTTTTTCTGTAATTTCTTCCAGTTCGTACCTTTTTAGTTCCAACAAATCCAACAGATTTTTGCCTTTAATTTCTTTGAGTGTGTAGTCCAACGAATGCAAGAATTTTATGTTTGCATTTAGCATAATGCCTGCCGGACTGCATTCTACAGTAAGTAGAGATTTGTTGATGGCTTTTATCATATTTTCCGTTTCAAACTCACTTTCGTTAAGTTTACTTTTGATATTTTCAATCTCGGCGTCTTTGTTTTTTAGGTCTTCTTGCAAACTTTCAAGTTCTTTTTCTTGCGTTTGCATTTGAGAAAGCAGTTTGTTGGTTGATATATTTCCCAATATATTTTTTATCGAAAGAGCTATTTCCGTAGCAGCCCTTTCAAAAAAGTTGAGTTCGTATTGTTGCAAATTTTTCAAAAATGCTATTTCTAAAACACCATACAATTTATTTTCGTAAATCAGCGGTTGCACGAGCATACTTTTGGGTTGCATTTCGCTAAGTCCGGCTATCACAATGTGATAATTTTTTTCGATTTTTTCCAAATATTGCCTTTTCTTTTCTTTTGCCACCGAACCAACTACACCTTCGCCCAGATTTATTACCTTTTCGTGAGCTTTTTTTTGGTCAATTCCGAAAGTCGAAATAGCTTTTAGGTATTCGGTTGAGCTGTACTGTCCGGTTTCGGTAATAAAAAATGACGAGATGAAAGCCTCTGTGTATGAGACTATTACCTCATTCATTTTATCCGTCAGTTCTTCAAGTGAGTTGCTTGTTATACGAGTTTTTTCGTGCAAAATATTCAAGCCGGTGTTTATCCAGTCGTTTTTTTCTTTTTGCAAAATCGTTTCTTTCCTTTTTTGTTCGCGACCGTTAATTTTTTCGATAGTTTGGTTTATCGATTTTGCCAAATGGTCGTTTTCGTTTACAGATGCGAGCGTTGATGTGATATTTTGTTCTTGTATTTGGGTGTGTATTTTTTGAATCTCTATCAATCTTTGGCGTAGAGTTTCTATATTTTCCGAAATGTTTGTGATTTCTTTATAATTTGTAATCGACGTAATTTTGTTTTCGGTGTCGCCCTGTGATAATTTTTCAACATCTTGTGAAAACTGCACAAATGCTTTCGTTTGGCGTTTTAGGATATTTTTTACCGTAATAATAATGATTGCTGAAAATAGCAACGAAAGTAAAATTATTGTCAAAAAATACAAATTAGCTTTTTGGTAAATGCTTGATTTATCGGTATATACGCCGATGTTCCACAATACGTTGAACGGAGTGGGTTTGAACGATTTGTAAAATAAAATTGCGTTTTGGTTTTTGGCAATAAAATCGTTGTTTCGGATTATGTCGTTTTGTTTGTCGGCAAATAGTTCGTTGGTTATTTCCGTAACGTGTTTTGAAATATTTGAAATATGCCCACGTTCGTAGAACAATTTTTTATTTTCGTCGCATATAAAAGTCGATTTTTCGAGGTCGTTTACCGTCAGTATCTGACCGATATTGTTAAAATTTATTGAAAAACCTATAACACCAATAAAATGTGTACCCTCGTAGATTGGGAGAGCGATAGTTTTTTCAAATTTTGATTTTACCAAATTTTGATTGTATCCGCTGGCAAAAATGGTCAATTCGCCCTTATTTTTTACGGTATTGTAGTAAAAATCGTTTTTTCGTTCGAGCAACGAATCGATATAAACGATGTTGTTAGCATTTTTTTTCCAAATAAGATTGTAGCGATTGAGGCTGTCTAACAGCGGATACAAAGATTCTTCGAGTTTTACTTCGTTTGGCGAAAGTATTATAAAAATATTATTTATCGAGTTTTTTGCACTAAGAATATGTGTGAAAAGAGAATTGAAGTCATAAAAAGCCTTTGGCGTGTTGATTTGAGATTTAACAATTTCAGACAAGTTGGTTACGTCAGCCAAGTCCAAAACAAGCTGATTTTGAATTTGTGTTATCGAATAATCAATTTTTTTCGATAAATTTTTTTCAGCCTTTTCGATAGTTATATTCCTGATAACCAGCCCTAAAATCAATCCAAACACTAAGTTTATGATGATTGTAGTTGTATTTATGTATCTTGATATGTATTGTTTTAAATCTTTCTTTGCCATAAGACTTTTTATTCTTCTGTTAGGTTATTTTTTGTTTAATTTTGAAAAATCTTTTTTCAAAAATTTACCCGGTTTTCCTTTCTTAACTTTGTGATAATCAAAGTAATATAGTTTTCCGTCGCTTGCGCCAACCAACATTTTGTAACATCTGTCTTTTTTCTTAACATTTTCGGTCGGAACAACTATGTGCATTATGATAACGTTGTCGTCTTTGTTGTTTATAGCTTCCAAAATCTCATCTTCATCAACAATTTTGACTTTCCCGGAATAAGTGCCGGCTATTTTTTGCTCGCTATTTACGGTCGATTCAAGATTATTTTTTGTAAAATATATTGTTTTATTGCCAATTTCGTTTATGTTTTTATTATAATATTGCAAAATATTTTTTTCGGTTAATTTTGGGTCGTTGTAGGTTATGTCTATATGATTTTGAACAAATAACAATAACGCGCCCAATTTATAATCGTAAAAATCGTAATCTACATTGTAGTAAGACACCGGAAATGAGCAAATTTCGGGCAATTTTTGAAAAGATGTATTTTTTTTGCCGTTTACCAAAGTCAAAAACGTGTATGCCACACCTTCGGCGTTCTTTTCCGGAACAACTTTTGTGCGCACCAAAAACGAATATTTCGGATTATTCATACGTTTTTGGAACTCAGTTGTGTTTATAAGTTCGTACGGAGTGATTGTCCAACTTTGTTTTGCAGCCTCTTTTATCGCCGAGTTGTACGTGCTAAAAATATTGTCGTCTAAGACTAAACAAGTTGTAGTTTTGTAAAAAGCTGCCAATTCTTTGTGGTTTCCAACTGCTTTTTGAGAAAAAGCCTGAACAGAAAAAAGTACTATTAATAATAATGTGTTTAATTTTTTCATTGTATTGATATTTTAGGTTTTATTTTTAATGGATTTCTTTCGTTAAATTTTTGCAAATATACAAAGATAAATTTTTTTCTTTTCCTTTTCGATAAATCTAACCATTCTGCGTATAATTCTTTATCCCTTGCAAAAATCGGGTCAATATTTTTGACGTTGAACGGATAAACCTGTCCGTCCGAAAAATCGATAATACATTGTATCATTTCTTCGCGAATGGTTGGAGTGGGCGAGTAACCGTAGCCAAAAACCGACTGGTGATAAGAGTAGTCTTCGATACGTTGAACGCCCACAAAGTGCGATATAGAGCCAACTATGGGAATCATTGTGGGCGAATTGTTCCAATTGATGTACAATTTATCTTTTTTGGAAAATCCCCAAATTTCGGCGGTTTTTATGGTAATTTGGTTGCCGTTTGGTTGCAAAATTGTCAAGTTTTCTTGTTTGAATAATTCTTGGTAAAAATTTGTCGAATTTTTGTCCAAATCGGTTATTATGTTCGATGCCGGAACGGGTTGGTTTTGGAGTACGTCTTCAAAAATTAAATACAATCCTTCGTTAAAATTGTAATTGTTATTTTTATAAAATGCTAAATTTATATCGTTATTTTCGTTAAAGCTTATAAAATTTAGCGATATAAGTAAAAATATTTTGTAAAGCCCCATTTTTGTTTTTATTTTACTGAAAATTTTTGTTAAAAATAATACCAAATGGCAAAAAGTCAAAAAAATAAGTATAATTTTTTGATAAAAATTTTAATTGAGAACTCATTTGAATTTTTATATAAAATGAGTTTCATCTAATTTTAAAATTATATTTTGCAAAAATACTATTTTTTTTACAAAAAGTTAATTTAACCAAAACTTCGTTAAATTGAAAACTATAATGCTGATTATCAGTGAGTTATGTAAATGTTTTGTGTGTGGGTAAGGTACTGATTATCAGGTTGTTACAGAAAAAAATACCAAATTATTTATTCATTATTTTGCATAGATATATCGTTATTTTTTTAATAGCTTGATTATCAGTATTATAATCCGTAATTTGCAATTTACTGTTCACATTTGAACGAAGTGTTGGTGGAAAATATTTTAAATTTTTTTGTAAAATAGATTAATATTTTTGTTAATTTTGGAAAAAAAATAAAAAACAATGAAAAATAAATCATCTTTAGGAATTTTAGGTCTGTTACTTGTAATTGCAGGCGTTGTATTAGTTTGGAAATTTATGTGGTGGATTTTGGTTGCGGTTGGAGTTTTGGCGTTATTATTTGTGATTTTGTTGATTCGGTCTTCAAAAAAATCGGCCGGTCAGGGTGGGGCAGACGACCTCGAATCGCAAGTGCGGGCGGCTTTGTCTAAAATCAGGCAACAAAAATTTAAGTCGGAGGCAAATATAAATCGCCTCAAAGAATGGGCAAACGACGCTATCGAAACCACTTACGGCGATTTGTTCGACGATAAAGTGTTGAGAACCGAACTGTTTAAAAATTATGCGGGCATCAAAGCCGAATATGACGGCAAACTTGAAGCTGCGCAAATTGCTAAAACAGAGCAGATTGTGAACGATTGTTTGAAAAATATTAGCTTGGAAGAATCCAAAATTGAGACCTTAGATAAATTGCAGGTCGAACACGAACAATTGAAGCAAAAACTTAAAAATGTGAAATTGCAATCGCGTAAAAATCAGCGACTTGACAAACACGTGGAGCGACTAAACAGCCAGTCGGAAGATTTGTCGGGCGAGGAGGTTATCGCAAAAGCGGATTATACGATAGATGACCTGAAAGCCGAAGTAGAATTGAAGCAAGAGTATGTTAAGCAACTTGAAGAGGTGAGCATGAAATATGGCGATAATAGCGACAATTATCAAAATATGAGTTCTGACCATCTTGCAAGTTATCAGAACGAAATTGAAGCATTGAAAAATAAATTGAAGTAAGTTTTTTGATGGTGATTTTAGTCTCGGTTCTTGGCTTTTGTGTGTGAAGAACTGAGGCTATTGTTTGGGGTTATCCTTTGTATAATGGCGCTTACGATAGTGATGGAATTTTGCTGTAAGTTGCTGGTTATCAGAGGGTTTGTTAGATTAAAAGTTGGGAGTTAAAAATTAAAAATTAAAAGTTATGATGCTGATTATCAGTAAGTTAGTTAAATTGAGAGTTTAAAATTAAAAACTAAAAATTAAAAGTTATAATACTGATTATTAGTCTGTTATGGAAAATATTTAAAATCCTTTGGATATTTTTATAAATGGAGGTAACTTTGTATGGATAAAAATTATTAATTTATGAAATACTCAGATATAGTTATACTAAATTTTGATTTAGGTGTTAGAGGTGATTATGAAAGCCTTTATACATTTTTAGACAACAATAAAGCTTTGGACTGTGGAAATTCTAATTCCGTTTTTGAATATCATTTTAGAGGAACTAATTTGACTTATAAGGATAAGTTTGACCAATTAGAAATGGATTTAGAAAAAATAGTAAAATTTGAAAGAAACGATAGAATTTATGCAATAGTTCACAACAATGAGGGAGTTCCCCAAGGAAAATTCTTATTTGGAAAACGTAAAACTCCGGTTTGGGATGGTTATGGCGAAAGAGAAGAAGATGAATCACTTCCTTTTTAATTATGAAAACAGTAATACTTGACACCGGTTATTGGATAGCATTATTCAATCCCGAAAAGGAAAAAGATAAACAAGAGGTTGTTGAATTTGTTTCGGATTTAATAGATGGAAATAATTATAAAATAATAATACCTTTTCCTACTCTTTATGAGTTTTTAAATTCAAAATTATCTAGAAAAAAAAACGGTTATTTAAACTTAAAAAAAGAGTTATCCAAGGATAAATATAATAAAGTTTATGACGACAAATATAGAGAAAAAGCCCTTAAAACTTTTACAAATAATTTTTCACGAAATGTTGGAGATATAAGTTTAGTAGATGAAATAATAAAAGAAATGATTTCTGATGACAATC